>ENA-ORXU01000308-ORXU01000308.1-marine-metagenome-genome-assembly--contig:-NODE-308-length-60631-cov-4.188642_pt1 | contig 60631 bp, 56 predicted proteins | sample MGYA00237869_ERZ511484 | MGnify/ENA metagenome assembly ERZ511484 | reverse complement strand
TGGCAGCACGTTCTAATAATCTGGAGTGCAAATAGAAAACGTCACCAGGGTATGCTTCACGTCCCGGAGGTCTTCTCAAAAGAAGGGATACTTCTCGATAGGCAACCGCTTGTTTTGATAAATCATCATAGATAATCAAAGCAGGACGGCCCGTATCTCTGAAATACTCTCCGATAGATGCCCCGGCAAAAGGAGCATATACCTGCATCGGTGCAGGATCGGATGCGTTGGCGGCAACTATCGTTGTGTATGCCAATGCGCCTTTATCCTCTAGGGTTTGTGCTATAGCGGCAACGGTAGACGCCTTTTGGCCAATTGCGACATAGATACAATATACCGGTTCCCCAGCGTCGTAAAATTCTTTTTGGTTCAAGATGGTATCGATACAGACAGTAGTTTTACCTGTTTGACGGTCACCAATTACAAGCTCCCTTTGGCCTCGGCCAACAGGAATCATTGCATCGATAGCCTTGATACCGGACTGCAATGGCTCGGTTACCGGCTCTCTAAAGATTACCCCAGGTGCCTTACGTTCCAATGGCATTTCATAAGTTTCACCAGCTATTGGGCCTTTACCATCGATAGGAATTCCCAAGGTATTGACCACACGGCCAACGATGCCCTCACCTACTTTGATAGAAGCAATTCGCTGAGTACGTTTTACGGTATCCCCTTCCTTGATTTGTCTAGATGGCCCTAAAAGTACGACCCCGACATTATCTTCTTCCAAGTTCAAGACGATGCCTTCCAAACCGCCATCGAAAGCTACCAATTCGCCGTACTGGGCGTTTGATAGTCCATAGACACGTGCAATACCGTCACCTACCTGTAAAACGGTTCCCACTTCATCTAAAGTGGCGGTGGCTTCAAATCCTGATAATTGTTTCTTTAAAATTGCTGATACCTCAGCGGCTTTTACTCCTGCCATTTTTAATAGACGTTAGACTTTAGACGTTAGACGTTAGACATCTTGTGCCACAAAGTTATTATTATAGACTACTTGTGAATTCTCTCTTTAAATTGCTCAGCTTATTCGAAATGCTAGCGTCGTATTGTAAATCACCGACACGTAATATAAAACCGCCGACGATACTCTCGTCGACCTTGTTTTCGATAGTAACTTTGTTACCCGTCAACTTAGCTACTTGCTTCAATACCTTTTTCTCTAACTCGGCAGTTAAAGGCACCGCCGTGGTCACAAAGGCCACGCCTTCACCTTTTAGGTCTTCGTTAAGAATGATAAACTTTAAAGCCACTTCGTTTAAAAGTGCTATTCTTTTATTTGATGTGAGCGTTTCGATGAGCCCGCTAGTGATGGCATTACTTCCCTTAAAAATAGCAGATAACGCATCTTTCTTCGTCTCTCCCTTAATTATTGGACTTGCCAACATGCTCCGTAACTCTTTGCTTTCGGAAATAGTTGCTACGATAGAACGCATATCCTTTTCAACTGCACTCGTTGCCTTTTTTTCGACCGCAAGGTCTAAAACGGCTTTCGCATAACGTATGGCTGCTCTTGAATCGCTCATGTTCTTTGATTAGTGAACTAGTGAGTTAGGGGTTAGTGAGTTAGCGGTAAAAACCAAATAACTCAATAACATAGTAACCCATTAACCCTTCAATTAATTCAATTTCACGTCGCCCAACATACTTTCGACCAACTTCAATTGTTTGTCTTTGTTGGATAGTTGTTCTTTCAAAACCTTCTCTGCAATCTCAACGGAAAGTTCGGCCACCTGATTTTTAATATCTGCTACAGCAGCTTTCTTTTCACTTTCGATAGCGGCTTGTGCTTGCTTTAGCATCTTGTCACCTTCAACTTTCGCCTGTTCTTTAGAATCGGCAATCATCTTGTCCTTTATCTCACGAGCTTCTTTCAACATTGCCTCACGCTCTGTCCGTGCTTCCTTAAGCAGTTTTTCACTATCAGCAGTTACGTTCTGCATTTCTTTCTTTGCCTCTTCCGCTGCGGCCAAAGCATTTTTTATACCGTCTTCTCGGTCGTTGACTGCATTCAGAATAGGTTTCCATGCGAATTTGCGCAAAAGAAGAAGCAAAAGGACAAATAAGAGTATTTGCCAAAAGAAAAGTCCGAATGAAAAATCATTTATTAACTTATCCATAATATTTTTTGTTCAATAATTAAAACAAGAGCCATAACCAACCGTTACGGCTCTTGTCAAGTACATATTTAGCTTACGAACAAAGCCGCAAACCCAATACCTTCAATAAGCGCTGCTGCAATCAGCATCGCTGTTTGAATCTTACCTGTAGCCTCTGGCTGACGGGCAATAGCGTCCATCGCTGAACCGCCGATTCTACCAATACCGATTCCTACACCGATAACAATCAAACCTCCACCTACAATACCTGGGATATCCATAAAATATATAATTAAAAATTAAACATTCAATTTTACTTCGGCTACGCTCTGTAACCGCACTTTAATCAATCTTAAAAAGATTCCCGCCTTCACAGGAATGACAACCCTTCGACTGCGCTCAGGGTGAAGATTAATTATTAATGTGCTTCTTCGTGGTCATGCTCCTCTACCGCAAAACCAAAATATAGGGCTGATAACAATGTAAATATATAAGCCTGTAAAGCCGCAACTAATAGTTCAATAATGGAGAGGAAAAAGGCTAAGAACAATGAAAGTCCGCCACCGATCCAATTCTGAACAAAAAAGACCAAAGCAATAATACTCATCAGTACCACGTGGCCAGCCATGATATTCGCATATAAACGAATCATCAAGGCAAATGGCTTAATGAACACTCCTAAAAGTTCAATTGGTGCCAAAATAAATTTCATAGGCACTGGTACACCGGGCATCCAAAAGATATGCTTCCAATAGTTCTTATTTCCCGAAAATTGTGTGATGATAAAAGTAATCAAAGCCAAAGCTAAGGTCACGGAAATATTACCAGTTACATTGACTCCAAGAGGCGTAAGGCCAAATAAATTCAAAAACCATATAAAAAAGAATACCGTCAACAAATACGGCATGAATTTTCTGTATTTCGGACCAATATTCGGTTTTGCAATATCATCTCTTATGTAAAGTACAATCGGTTCGAAAAATCGACCTACTCCTTTTGCTATGGGGCCTTTCCCAAAAGATTTGGCCAGGCCTGCAAATAGCAAAAACATCAAAAGTCCTGTAACGAACATCATGAAAACGTTCTTCGTTATAGAAAAATCAATAGGTTTTACATTGGTTGCGTGATGTTCCTCATCATAGTTCAACGTACCCGAAGCATCGGTTCGATAAATTTTGCTGTGGTATAGTTTGTAATATTTTCCATTGATCTCAGCAACAGTTTCTCCATGATGGAATTTGGATGAAGAAAATACATGAAGGCCTTCATCCCACAGGATAACTGGTAAAGGAAAGCCATAGTGCTTCCCAGTTTCAGAGTCGGACAAAAGTGTAAACGAATGTGAATCTTTGATGTGATGGTCGATATCCGCTTCAATTTCTTCTTCGAGAGAATCGTTTTGGTCGGCCTTGGGGACATCAATATGATGTTCGACCTCTTGTGCCGGAAGTAATCCACCTATAAAAAGTAATCCAACGAAAAGAAACTTGGTAAAGTAGTTGATATGCATAAAGCTCTAAAATAACGGTCTCTAAAAATCGGTGCAAATGTACGCCATTCTTGTAAAAAGAAAAAAGCAAAAGCACTCTTTCTTTTAAAGGGGTTTTTTATCCAATTTTTTAAGCATTTTGGAAGTATAAATTGTTTCGACAATGAGACAAATTACATAGGGAACGAAGAAGGCCGCAAATTCCAGTTTGCCCATTTCACCATCAGCGCGATACGCCGGATAAAAAAAGATGAAAAAGAAAATGAATTTTAGAAAACTACCCGCAATAAAGAGATAACCAATATAGTTCTTAAGCCTATTTTTAAAAAGATAAATCGGAATATAGATTGCCGCAGCCAATGCCGCGTTGACCCAGTAGGAAGTTCCGATAAGATTTTCGTATTGAGAATGGCCAAAATAGCTAAGAAGGTAAGTATGGCCAAAAAAAACCATGGTCAGAATGGCTGATAATACTAGCAAAAAGCTAACAATAGGGTTGGTTTTAGGCATTACTGTTTTAGACGCTTTATTTGGCGCAAAACTAACCAAATAGAAATTGCCACCCCAATAAGGGTGGCAATCGCTGTATAAATCTTTTTATCGTTCTGGTAACGTTCATCAAGCCAAACCCCAGCTTTAACTGACAGGAAGATGATTGCGCCCATTTCAAAGGCAATGCCCGAAAGCACTGCGAAGTTTTTGAGATTATTTTTCCCCTTACGAGGCTTTTGCTGTTTCATTGGTCGTTGTAGCGCTGCCTAGTGATGACTTAAAGCTATTACTGCTAGATGAAGAGCTCGAACCGCTTGGTTTACTAATGCTTGTAGAACCACCCTTGCCTTTCATGGTACAAGATGCGTTGAATGTAGCACCGGGCTCTACGGCCAATTTGGTTACGGAGACCGTACCTTCTATTACTGCCGATGATTTTAAGGAAAGTAAGTCGGAGACCAAAAGTTCGCCGTTAAAGCTGCCTTCGATATCGGCGTTGACGCATTCTACCTTACCGTGAATGTAACCATCTTTACCGATGACTACTTTACCGGTAGTCTTTACGTTGCCGTCTAATTTTCCGTCGATTCTAAAATCCGCTTCAGATTCGATATCGCCTTTGATCTTTGTGTGCTTAGAAATTCTGTTGGGTTGTGCGCCTATTTCATTCATGGTACGTGGTTTTTTGTTGTCAGAAAACATTTTAAATTATGGTTTTTGGGGTTAATTAACTCTTTTTAAACTGTTTCTTTTGGCTAAAAAAAATATCTTATTGTTATCGAACAAACAGTCTGGATAAGTTCAACGAAATAATTTGATGTTTTAGTACAAATTATTCCAAAATTTGATTTTTATATTCCTGCAGGTTTTTATGTACTTGGATTATTTTATAGTTGGAAGATAAAATTACAAAATTCTCATTATCAATACGGTAATCCTTGTTAAATTTTATAAGCTCTGCAAAGCCCAAGGCAAAATCTTTCGATTTGAAACCATGAACAACCACAAATTGATCTTCTAAGGTATAAATATCTTTTGACACTATATTTTTATATCGAAGGTCTTTTATGGTGGCTTCCAATTCTTTTTTAACGCGCAAAGCGATTTCATTATTGCTTCTTCTGAACGGAAAGACTACTTTCCAATTTGCGGTACCCGTTGAACCTGTTTCCGCAGAGAATTCTTTGACAGCCAATTTCGGAAGCTGTTCGGCAACCATCATTTCGGCTTTCTTGCCTTCGGGGTTGTTCGGATATGTCAATGCCACATAGTTCAACTGCTCATCAAAAGGCTCGAAACCGTTTAGTCTTCCGATGGCGTTCGCCTTTAGCATCTCGAATTTCGGAACGATGGGGTCGCCCGTAAACTTTTCTATATTCTCTTCAGCGCCCGTAATCGTCTTCAAAAATTCTTGTTTCTGATATAGCTTGTACAGCGTGGCGTAGCGTGCTTCGGGACTATCGGCTTCATCTTCTAAAATCGCCCTAGGGTTCAGAATGATTTCTGCATAACGCGAATCGCCATGGTTCGTAAGAATATCGGCCTTCATGGATGCCAATAACGGACTACCTTCCTCCTCATAAATTTTATATAGATTATATTTTGAAGGAAGTATCAATCGTTCTTCAGGATTCGATGCCAGCACATCTTCCAGCTTTCCTGCTGCCAAAAGGTTTTCTTTGAATTTTTCCTTGTAAATTAATCCCAATTGATAATTGGCGAAATTTCGACCGGTTTTCAGACTGTCGATGACGGTCACATCCTTAGGAATTTGGTCCATATAGAAATCTACGGAGAACCGTTCTTCTTCCGTTGGCTCTCCGCTTAAACTATCGTTTGCAGCAACAGCCTCTCCCGTAGCTTCCGATGGTAACGCCCTGCTTTTATTACTCCAACGCCAATCGTCGGCGAGTTCGCGCTTTCCCCATCTGGTTACAAAATCGTTTTTGCCAAAACCTAAACTGGTCAGGTTATAGAAATAGAACTTGCCCTTGTTTTCTTTGCCTCCTTTGCTTTCTGCGAATTTTGCGAAACCTGCGCTTAGGCGATCTTCCTCTTTTTTGGCCGCTGCGGCCTGCGCCTCTTTCAATTCAGAAATATACCCATCAAAATAGGCCAACTGGTCGTCTACCGGCATATCGTAAAGCGTGATGACGCTATCTGCATACTGGGCGATATCTTCGTATTTGATAACATCTTCAAGGTTATCCAGCTTCTTTTTCGTTGCCCTGAATTTCTTGGTATTCTCATCGAGGTTCTCCAATACGCTATCGTAGTAAGCTCCCGCAAACTTATATTCGTTCTCATCAAAATTATAAATGGCCAAGTTTTCGTAGTTCAGCGCATTCAGTTTCGGTTCGTTCTGCGTAGCTCGAAGTGATTTATTGAAATACACCAAGGCCATACTGTCGTTCTCCTGCTCTAAATGATATTCGGCGACCTGACGAAAGATTTTATCCAGAAACGGTCGGTTTTCACGGTTTTCTTCGAGATCTGTCAAATACTCGAACATTTCTAGCTCATTTTCAGGAGTAATCTCGGTATTACGTATTTTTTGAATTTCGGCATTGATCATGTACACCCGAGGCGATTTTCGGTTGAGTTCAATAACCTTATCGAAAGCGTAGTTGGCACTGTCTTTATGCCCCATTTGGTTATATAGTTGGCCAATGATATAGTAATAGCGGCCTTTTTCGGGTTTTTTCTTAGTGTAGTACGATGCGATCTTTAACTGTTGAACGGCGGTATCGATAACCTCTAGATTGATATAGGCCTGTGCCATCATCGCACGGGCATCTGCATATTCTTGGTCTTCGAGCTGTTCGTATTTCAAAAGGTTTTTCAAATTTTTGATAGCCAGTTCTTCGTTTTCCAATCGAATATTTACCTTCTCGCGCCAGATACGGGCTTCACCTAACTTATCGCTATAACTGTATTTGTTGATGATATAATTAAAGGCCTCGAGTGCGGGAATATATCTCTGATCAAAATACCGCGCCTTGCCCAATAAGAGGAAAGCCTCATCGGTCTGTGGGTTACGCTCTTCGTCTTTAATATCCATACTGTGTTTTTGTATGGCTTTGGTCGCCTTTTCTTCGGCGATGATAAAATTGGGGTTATTGTCTTCTGAATCGAGCTTGATCTCTTCAGTAACTTCGAGGCGTTCGATGGGTAGAACTTCCCAATAATCATCTTTGTAATTGGCGTTGAGTTCTTCACGCCCTTCCTCAAAGGCGATGTTGCCATTGTACAAGGTGTTGTACTTGGTGTTGAGCGCATGCCAGTTACGGTTCACAAACTTATCTTTTTTGGTAGAACAAGCGTTAAAAACGATGCCTGCCAAAACGATAAAAAGAAGATATTTAAAATAAGGCTTCAATATGATGTATATACGTATGTAACCTAAACTGAAAAAGAACAGGATTATTATGTAGTTCGTCGATAAAAGTACTTAAAAAAGAGTCTAGACAGGTAGCCGCTAAAAACCAGATTAAAAATTACTCGATTTACTGGATGCGGAGTGCAAAAAAGTTATTTTGCTGAACTGTCTACCGACAAGGCAGGGTTGTGCAGAAAAATAAGAGTTTCAAGTAGAAAACCTTGGTAGCACTTTACGACCTTTGCGAACCCCGCGCTTAGATTTCGCCCAACATTAATTGGCATTTTTGGTTTGCTGACCGACCATCTGGTTTGTAAGTATTGTCATTTGTCTATCGCTTCAAATGTTTGGGGGACTCATCGATAATTTTTAACCATGAATCGTAGCACATTATATTCCGAGCGGTGTTACGGAAATTTAAAACCGACCATCCAGTCAGTTTATGACATTTGATTATGGGGATGTAGTTTCGTCTGAAAGAGCGTTTGCCGGTGTCTCGGTTCCGCTAAAAAATAGCTCCAGTTCTTTTAAGGTTTTCGAAGAAGTTTCGATATCCCGAACCACCTCACCTTTGTTGAGCACAACGATGCGTTCACACACCTCGGTGACATGAATCAAATCATGACTGGAAACCAATACGGTTACATCTTGTTTGGCCGCCAAATCTTTGATAATACCTTTTAACCGAATCTGGGTCGTGGGATCCAAATTGGCGAAAGGTTCATCGAGAATCACCACTTCGGGGTTTCCGATAAAAGAGGCTACAATTCCCGCTTTTTTCTGGTTTCCTTTTGAAAGGTCGCGTAGGTATTTCTTCTGGCCCAGAATTTCTCCGTGGAAAAAATCTTGAAAGTTAGATAGCAGCGCATTGACATCGGCCTTGTTCTGATTACGTAAGTCGCCGATAAAATAAAAATACTCTTCAGGTGTCAGATAGCCTATCAAAAAAGACTCATCGATAAAGGAAGAGGTAAAGGGTTTCCACGCCTCACTTTGGTCTACCCGCACCTCATGGCTTGTGATATGACCGGTCGTTGGTTGAATCAAGTCCAATAAAAGACTGAAAAAGGTAGTCTTTCCAGCTCCGTTATTGCCAACGAGTCCGAAACTTTGCCCTTTAGGGATTTCGAGATGTTCTAAATTCAGAACCGTTTGGCTACCGTATTTTTTAGCAAGGTTTTGTACTGTTATCATATTTTATAAATTCAAGTTCAAGTATCAAGTTCAAAAAGTGCGTCTGGCGTCTGGCGTCTGGCGTCTGGCAAAGCTTAGCTACTCTTCTCCTTAAACCCCGCTATCATACCGTATTTCTTTTTTCGGTACTGTTCGGTAATTCGGTCTAGCAAATAGTTTTTCATGGAAAAGCCGATAATGCCAAGTACAGATAAAACGATAACGGCGGCTTCTAGAGATATGAGATAATACACTATGGTAAAAATCAAGATAGGTGCGATCAAAACGGGCAACATGATCAGAAATTGGGTGGCACTAGTGCCTTGCATATTGCCGAACGGACTCTGGTCTAATTCTATCCGTTTTTTATTGAAGGAGCCAAAAAATAAAATGACCGGTATATTTACTCCCAAATTGTAAAGGGCGCAGCCGAAATTGATGGCCAAGGCTTTCCAGCCAAAATACACATAGGGTATCGTGAGCAAGAACATCACCACCACACTTACCGAAATCAAGGTGGCTTTAGACTCTAGATATTTGCGCAGGGGAATGTTCTGCGACATCATCATGCCATAGTAGCTACTGTCCCAAGCGGGAATGAACTGCCCAAAGTTGCTCAGGAAAATACCCGTCATAAATATGCCCAGAAAGGCCATCATCGGCATCATATTGCTGTACATGTCTTGAGTGTAGAATATTAATCCGTAGAAAACGAAAAGCAGGGAAATATAGACCTGCGACTTTGTCCGTTTGTTCCGCCATATCATCTTTAAATCCAATTGCAGAAAAGTTCCCATTTCCCCGAACCGCTTGGTCCATGCCAAATCGGAGGTGTTCGCGACATTTGTCTTTTCCTTCAAAGTGGCATCTAAATAAATTTTGTTCTTTAAAAAGCGGAAATTGGTATAATAAATCAAAATGGCGAGCCCCACAGGCACTAACACTGTTGCCGGATAGGCGTAAAGCGCATGAAAAATAGGGCCAAAAAATTGCTTGATATCTACGACTTGAAAATAATCGAGTCCGTAAAATATGGCTATGAGGCTCACAATGGCCATCAACGCTTTTTCATTCTTGTTTATGAGCAGGTTGATATAATTTACGCACAAGACAATGGCAAATATGGCGATGACCCAAAGCAAAACATTGAGCGCTGGATATCCGTGAAATAGAAGAACTATCGCAAAGGGAATATAGAAGAACAGGGAGAGTAGATTGTATACAGAAGCGCCCGAACGCCCTAAAATATAATGCGCAATGGCACTCTTTTTTACCGGTGTTGTGAGAAAGGGCTTAATATCCATCACCGGTAGTTTCTGCATAAAGTAGCGAAGGAAAAGCTCTATCAGCACCCAATAGATAAAGTACTGGCTGATCATCCACATCGGATTTTGATCAGGGAAAATTTTACGCAGGATAATATAAGTTCCCGATCCGGCTAAGACTAGATAGACAAGCATCATTACACCAAAAAAGCCCATCAAGATTTTAATCGCAAGGCTTTTACCGAAGTTCGACGATCTAAAGAACGATTTCCATTGTAGACTGGTGAATTGTTTGAACATCTTTGGTAAAATATTTTGTTCGGTAAGTTAGTATCTAAAGTATACATCTTGTTACAAGCAAAGGCGATTTTTTTGATATTCCATTTCAAAACGAATTCCCAATGCCTATTTTTGCATTCCGCAAAAAGAGAAAGGAGAAAAAACTTGAAACCATTAAAATCCGAAACTAAATTTATGGCACAATTTCATCCCCTATCGGTTAAGCATATCAAACCCCTGACGCCTAGTTCGGTGGCGATTACATTCAAAATACCCAAAGACCTGATACAGACTTTCGATTTTCTGCCCGGGCAATATATCACCATTAAAAAAGAAATTAAAGGGAAAGAACTACGCAGGGCCTACTCCATCTGCTCTTCGCCAAAGAGCGATTGTTTTACCATTGGCGTGAAGAAAGTAGACAAAGGCGGGTTTTCAGATTATGCACATACCAAACTGACCGCCGGAGATGTACTTGAGGTAATGCCGCCCGAAGGCCGTTTTACGTTTTCATCGTCCGGTAGCCCAAAAAATATCGCTGCTTTTGCAGCGGGCAGTGGTATTACACCTATCATGAGTATTGCCAAGGCCGTACTTGAAAGTCATCCGAAAAGTAAATTTGTACTTGTTTACGGCAACAAATCGTATAAAGAAACCATGTTCTATACCGATTTGGTCAAGCTGGAATTGGACCACTCAGACCGGTTTTTCACCTATTTTATTACGAGCCAGACCCAAGAAGACAATTCCCTATTTGGTCGCATCGATACGTCAACGATAAACTATGCCTTAAAAAACAAGCACAAGAATACTGATTTTGACGCTTACTATTTGTGCGGCCCCGAAGCCATGATTAATTTGGTTTCCGACACGCTAAAGGATAACGACATCCCCAAAGAGAAAATACATTTTGAGCTCTTCACTACTACTGAAATACTGGATGAAATTCCCGTTACAGCCGAAGGGCAGACGCAACTGACCGTAACCGTTGATGATGAGGAGTTTAATTTGACCATGTCCAAAAAAGAACTGGTCTTAGACGCCGTTCTCAAGGAGAATATCGATGCTCCCTACTCATGCCAGGGCGGAGTCTGCAGTAGCTGTATCGCCCGTGTTAAAGAAGGTAAGGCCGAAATGGTAAAAAATCAAATTTTGACCGACGGCGAAATCGAAGAGGGCCTGATTTTGACCTGTCAGGCGCATCCATTAACACCTGTGCTGAAGGTGGATTATGATGATGTGTAAAAAAGTTTTCAGTTAGCAGGGGCAGTAGGCAGTGAAGTGCTGAAACAAGAAGTTTCGAATTATTTGAAGTAGTGTTCAACTTTGTCGATTGAAGCCTAACTCCTCCAACTTCCTGACCGTAAGTTCATAGCCGACTTGATACGCCTTTTCGATACCCTTTCTGTCAAGCACGCCGATTTTTTCGAGCTCCTTGAATTCTAATAGTAGGTCGCAGGCTTCCAGTTTTTTTCTGTTGATGGCATATATCATCAAACTAGTGACCCTACCGGTAATTTGCAGTGAATTTTTTAAGGCGTTCTTGTAAAGTTCACTAACTACAGAAACATTGCTTCCGATTACGAAGTCGACTTGGTCAACAATGGGTTCTAAGGGAAAGTTGTTCATTATTCCCCCGTCGGCAAATAATTGTCCGTTCAGCTCTACAGGACTAAATACCGGGGGTAGGGCTGCGGATGCCAATAGCGTGCGAATAAGTTCTCCTTCCGAGAAATAGGTCTGCTCGCCCAATTGTAAATTGGTCGCCACCACATGTAATTTACGCTCCAGAGCGTCAAAACTATCCTCCGGAAAGTAGCCTTTGAAAATATCAAAATACCTATCTGTATCCAAAAAGCCCGGCTTCAAGATCGTTATGAAATTATACTTGAACAAGGGTGTTTCCTTAAAGAACGAGAGCATATCTTCGACCGAATTACCATTGGCATAAAGCGCCCCGACCAAAGCCCCCACGCTGCTACCGCTAACCACATTTGCCGAAACACCAAATTCGTTCAATGCACGAATAAGACCAATATGCGCCATACCGCGTACGCCACCGCCAGAAAGTATGAGGCCTATCGACTTAGATTGCAGTTCTTTCATAATGCTCCGCTTATCTTCCGCTATCATTCAATTCAACATCAAAATTACTTATTCTTGTCGCTTTATAGGCAACCTTTCCTCCTTATCGTTAAAATTCAAAAATGAAAATTGTACTTTTCCCGCTAGAACTATGAAAATTGCATAAATGAACACTAAAAAAATTGCCATGGCCTTGGCCTGCGTGGCCTTTATATCATCTTGTAAAAAAGATGACTCCCCGAAAATCGATATTGTTGACGAGATTGAAAAAGTGGAGGAAGTAGAAGAGGTCGAACCCGTAGACCTCAGCGAATCGGTACTCCGTGACAATACTGCCAAACTCCTACTTTATAATGGAGACATGACAGACCTTCCCAAAAAAATTATCGTTGGCGAAGATATTTTTGAAACTTCTGAAACGGTTTCCGAATTTGAGAAGGGGACGGCGTACAGTTTTACGTTAGGTGATGAATCGTATTCGCTCTACAAAACCGAACTACCGATTATCTCCATCAACACCGAGGACCGTGAAATAGTTGACGAACCCAAAATCTTAGGTAGTTTGCTGCTATTGGAAAATGGTGAAGCGGTTTTTGAAAGCAATGTCGGTGTCGAAATACGGGGCGGTTTCTCACAGACCTTCCCCAAAAAATCGTATAGTGTAGAACTTTGGAAAGACGAAATCGGCGATGATACCGATAGTGAAGAACTGCTCGGTATGCGCAAGGACGACGATTGGATTCTAGACGGACTTTGGAACGAACCTCTACGCTTGCGCGATTACGTCTCTCACGACCTTTGGTTAGAATTGGGAAGATACCCGTACAAAAGCGAAGAGCCCGATGTTACTTTCGGTATAAAAAGAGAATTCTGCGAGGTCTTTATTAACCAAAAATATCGCGGCCTGTATTACCTTGGCGAAAAAATAGATCGGAAGCAACTGGCCCTAAAAAAATATGAGGATCAACCGCACGGAGAATTGTACAAAGGAGATATTTGGGGCGATGGAGTTCTTTTTGAAGGTCTTGAAGACTTTTCGAACGACCAAGTGCTTTGGAGCGGATATGAAGCCGAATACCCCGATGAAATCGGAGAACTGGACTGGACCAATTTACATCGTCTAGTAGATTTTGTAGTGAACAACGACCAAACGACTTTCGATGCTACCATCTCAGAACAGGTATCCTTCGAAAACATGGCCGACTACTTTATATTTATGAACGTGATTTATGCCGCGGACAATAGGGGCAAGAATATCTTTACCGGGCGATACGACAACGACAAGCCCTACTTCTTCTTAGCATGGGATATGGACGGGTCTTTTGGCAACGATTGGCAGGGTGAAAGAACGGATGTTACCACAGCTATTTTAAGCAACGGTCTATATGACAAACTACTTGAAAATCCGGAATTCAAGGCAGAGGTTATAGCACGATGGGCCGATATGCGAAATCAGACCCTACAGGTAGGCGAACTCCAAAAACGTTTTAGCGATCTGTTCTCCAAGATGAAGGACAACGGGGTATACGAACGCGAGACCTTCGATGCTGAACTGCCCCGAAATTATAGTGATGAAGAAATAAATTTTATCAAATCATGGATAGACAGACGAATTACTTTTTTAGACGATTATTTCGACAATCTTTAAGCGAGTTCCGTAAGTTGTTCAAAAACCGGCGACCAAATGGTATATCTTTTTTTATTGTAAGTTTGTAAGAATTATCGCTAAGATGCTTTTGACCCCACAAAAAGAAGTTGCCATTTTGATATTCGCCAATTCTTCCGCTGAAGAATTGAATCACAAGCGCATTCCCAAGAGCAGCCGATTTTTTGAAGCGCTTACAGAACAAACACTGGCTACAGCCAAAAAAACAAAACTTCCTTATTTTCACGTAACCGAAAGGCATCAAATTGGTGGTAGCTTCGGCGAACGCTTCTCTAACGCCATTCAGTCTATTTTTGACAAAGGCTATGAGCGTATCATCACTATTGGCAACGATGCTCCACATTTAAAAGCTTCGCAAATAATTCAGACAGCGAAAGAATTGACCGAAGGTAAAACGGTCTTAGGCCCATCTGCTGACGGCGGTTTTTATTTAATGGGATTACACAAAGCGCAGTTCAACGCCTCTGAATTCAAAAAACTATCCTGGCAAACGGATACCTTGCTTCAAGAAGTTTCTGTGCTATTGAATGTCAAGAGCAATAAGTCCATCCGCTTACAGACACTTTTCGACATAGATGACCTGGCCGACCTCAAGCTATTCAGCGCCCGTTTTAAAAACATTCCTGAAAAACTTTTCGCGCAGATACGATTGCTTTTGCTAAAAGCCGTCGAAAATTTCCGCTTTCTTCTTCTATTTTTTGAAAATCAGCTTCACAAAACCTTTCGTAATAAAGGTTCTCCCACAGTACTTCATGCCTAGATTTCAAAAATGATGTGACCTCTTTTTCACATCCGTTCCCTAACTATTCAGATTTTAAACGTAGATGAAGTACGTATTTTTAGCATTGGCATTTTCCGTGTCAACGTGGTGTTCTGCACAAATTTATATAACCGGTAAAGTTACCGATACCGACAACGAACCAATACCTTTTGTAAATGTTGTTTGGGTCGGCACAGAAACGGGCACCGAAACTGACGAAATCGGTGAATATTCCATCGGGTTAGATAACGCTACTGGCGCGCTTGAGTTTTCGGCATTGGGATTTAGAAAACAATTAATTTCAATCTCAGATAGGCGCACTATTAACATCGTATTACAAGAGGATGCACAAGCACTTGATGAAGTGGTGCTCACCGCTTTCGGACTAAAACGCGAGACGAAAGAGCTCGGCTATGTCGTTCAAAGCTTAGATGCCGAAGGCGTAACAGAGGTAAAATCGGTTAATTTTTTGGACAACCTTTCAGGGAAGTTGGCCGGAGTAAGCATCAGTCAGGGAGCTACAGGCGTCGGTTCTTCCTCAAAAATCACCATCAGGGGCGAAGCGTCGTTCTCGAACAATAATCCGCTTTTTGTGGTCGATGGAGTACCTATTAATAACAATTCCGTTTTCAATTTTACAAGCGAAGCTGCGGCCGGTTTTCAAGAAATCGATTTTGGTAATGGTGCTATGGAAGTGAACCCAGACGATATCGCCAACGTTTCGGTACTTAAAGGACCAAGTGCAGCCGCACTTTACGGTACGCGGGCCTCGAACGGGGTCATCGTTATCGAAACCAAAAACGGGAGTGACTCCAAAGGTCTTGGTATCAGCTACAATACTAGTTTTTTCTTGGATTCGGCTTTTCGCCTTCCTGATTTTCAAAACGAATATGGGCAAGGAAATTCGGGAGAGTTCGCTTTTGTCGACGGACTCGGTGGCGGTACCAACGACAATATCACCTACAGTTGGGGGCCTCTTCTGGATGTTGGAAACCTTGTGCCACAGTTCGATAGTCCGGTTACTTTGGCCGATGGTTCTGTAGTTCGTGGAGGTGATAACGCCTTGTATAGCGGCTTACCGGTTCAACCAACCCCTTTTAATTCCAACCCCAATAATTTGAAGGACTTTTATGAATCGGGTACGACCTTTATCAACAATATTGCGATTTCGTCAGGGTTCGAAAAAGGGAACTTTCGGCTTTCCTTCACCGATTTACGGAGTGAATCCATAATTCCCGGCGTGAACTTAGACCGGCAGACGGTAAGTGCCCGATTGGGCTTTCAGCCGACAGAAAAACTACGCATCAATTCTTCTCTCAGTTATATCAATTCGAAGAGCGATAATAGGCCTTCCAATGGCTACGGTTCGGAGAATGTTAACTATTCTTTGGTTGCTTGGGGACCTCGCTCCTTAAATATCGGAAATCTTAAAAATTATTGGCAGCCCGGCCTTGAAGGCACGCAACAATACGCTTTTAACTATACATTTTTCGATAACCCGTACTTTATCCTGTTTGAAAACCGAAACTCCTTTAATCGCGATCGGGTTTTTGGAAACATTTCCGCCACTTACGATATCATCGATAAATTGACGGCAACGATCCGCAGTGGTATGGACTACTCCGACGAGACCCGCCAATTACGCAGGGCATTTAGTTCGAACCGTTTTCAAAATGGAGGCTATGCCGAGCATGACGTGTTTTTTCGGGAAATCAATACCGATTTCCTTTTGAATTATAGCGACATATTCAACGATTTATCGGTAGACGTTTCTCTAGGTGGTAATCGAATGGACCAAAAGGCCTTTACCGGGCAGTCTCAGACTACGAGCCTTGCCCAACCGGGAATTTTTAGACTATCGAATGCCGCTTCTCCCATCGAAGTCTTCGAATTCGAATCGAACAAGCGTATCAACAGTTTCTATGGTATCGCCAAATTCGGATATAAGGATTTTCTTTTCTTGGATGTCACGGGAAGAAACGATTGGTCGAGTGCCTTGGCGACACCCTTTTCGGTGGATAATACGTCTTTTTTCTATCCATCTGTCTCGAGTAGCTTTATCATATCAGAGCTGATTGAATTGCCAAAGGCCATGTCTTTTGCCAAGCTACGAGCCAGTTGGGCACAAGTCGGTAACGATACGAATCCGTACCAAACGACAGGGGCTTTTGTTGCTCAAACACCTTTTAACGGGCAGCCTACCTTTAGCGATCAGAATACGATTGCCAACCCCAATCTAAAACCGGAGCGTACTTCATCTTTCGAGGTCGGTGCGGATATCCGTTTTTTTAGCGACCGACTGAACTTCGATATATCCTATTATAATGCCCTTACGGTAGATCAGATTATTTCATTGCCCATCGGTATCTCATCTGGTTTTACCCAGCAGGTGGTCAATGGCGGAAAAGTTCGTTCGAAAGGTCTTGAAATTATTGCGGGTATTATTCCTGTTAGCACTACGGATTTTAGATGGAATAGTAACCTAAACTTTAGCACTAACCAGGCGACCGTAGAAGACCTACCACAAGATGAAGGTCGTTTGACACTCGCCTATTCCCGAATCTATGACAGTCAAAACCAAACGGTATTTTTACAGGTCGAAGAAGGTGGGCGTATCGGAGATTTATATGGTACAGGGTATTTGCAGAATGAAAACGGTGATTTTATCTTAACGGATGAAGGCCGTTTTATTCCTGATAACAACCTGCAAAAACTGGGCAATTACAATCCGGATTTTATGTTAGGTTTCAATAACCAGTTCAATTACAAGAACTGGGACCTTGGTTTTCTGTTCGATTGGCGTCAAGGCGGAATACTGGTTTCGCGAACCCGCGCTTTGGGCAATGTCGGCGGACAATTGGCAGAAACAGCTTCTAGACCGGAAGAAGGTATCATTGCCGAAGGAGTTGTAAATATCGGTACAGAAGATAATCCGTTATATGAGCCCAATACCGTTGGCGTAACCCCAGAAAGCTATTACCGCCAATTCTATGACCGTAACCATGAGGAGAACAATACCTATGACGCCTCCTTTTTAAAACTACGGCAATTCTCGGTCGGATACACCTTTAATGAACTCAACATTTTCAATCAAGATACCACGCTACGGTTGTCCGTAATCGGTAGAAATCTGTTTGCGTTTACCGAAAACCCACATTTTGATCCAGAACAGTTGGCCGTGCAAGGTCAAGGTTTTATAGGAGGTGTGGAAGATATGTCTTACGCCACCACGCGTAGTATCGGATTTAAGGCAGGGTTTAATTTTTAATGGGATGAAGATGATAGCTATGTATAAGATGCTAAGTAAGTTTTTAAAGCTTTATTCCTCTCTTGAGAGAGGTGGAGCAGCCGGGGTGCGTTCTTTCGAAAACAAAATTTTTAACCTAATTGGGGGTTCTCTGCACACTAAGTCCTCCCCTAACCCCTCCCGAGGAGGGGGATTACTTCATTTACAATATTCGACCCTTATCCTAATAAGAAACGAAACCTTCCGAAGAAAATACTTGACTCAAAACAAAAATGCAAACGAAGGCAAGAGGTTACTCCCTCTCCTTCGGAGAGGGCCGGGGAGAGGACTTTTAGCAATAGGTTTGATATTACTAACACTATCCTGCACCAAAGATTTCGAAGAAATCAACACCAACCCTAACGCACCGGTTTCCGTTCAGCCAAGTCTCTTGTTACGTCAAGTCATTTACGACTACGGCGAGCAGATGTCTTACGAAGGTTTTACAGCAGGTAATCTTTTAGGACAGTATACCACGGCATTGGATTTTAACCTCTTCGATCGCCACAACCTAAAATCTCCGCAATTGGGCGGTAATCCGTGGCCGATTTTATATCAGAATCTTCGGGACAATGAAAACATTTTAAATCAATCCCTAGAAAATGAAACCTTTGCGGTTTATGAAGGTCCTTCACGAATTTTGAAGGCCTATATGGCAGCGGTGTTGACCGATTTGTTTGGGGACGTTCCCTATACTGATGCTTTCAAGGGAAAAGAAGTAACGGTTACACCAACCTACGATTCCCAAGAAGACATCTATTTAGGTGAAGGCGGTATTCTAGATAATCTGGACAAGGGCATAGTGGCCATTGAGAACTATTCGGGCACGATTCCTTTAGAAGGTGATATTCTCTTTAAAGGTGATTTAGAAGGTTGGGTGCGCTTTGCGAATTCGCTAAAAATTAAATACCTGATGCGTATTTCGGGCAAGCAAGATGTTTCAGGCGAATTACAAGCACTTTTAGATGGTGAAAATTTTATCGATGAAAATATAGAGAACGCAGTTTTTGATTTTACTGATGGTGAACCCAACAACTTCCGGTTGGCACGATTACGTGTCGGTGACTTTAACAATTTCGTGCTATCGGAAACTATGGAAGAAATTTTGGCCGATTTGAACGACCCGCGAACCGGAATCTTGTTCCGACCCTTTGGTAATAGTGAATCAGAAGATTTCAATGGACTACTAAACGGTATCGATGCCTCGCAGACTTCGATTGCACTGGCCGATTATTCGTTGGCAGGAACAATATTCCGTGAAAACACAGGTCGGCTAGATGCCAATTTTATGACCGGTTGGGAAACCTATTTTTTATTGGCCGAAGCTGCGGAACTTGGTTTTATTACCGCCAGTGCAAAAGATTTATATGAAACCGGCGTAACTCAGGCCTTCGCTTATTGGCAGACCGATTTGCCCGATGACTATTTGACAACGACCGCTTCTTTTGATACTGGTGACGCTTTAGAGAACATCATCACCCAAAAATGGATCGCTAATATCATCAATGGGTATGAGGGTTGGATTGAATTCCGAAGAACTGGTTTCCCTAAATTAAAGACGATTTCGGCAAGTTTGAATAACGATGTAATTCCGGTTCGTATGCCCTATCCTGCTGAAGAAGAAGCGTTAAACAGCACCAATTATGCCGACGCAGCATCTAAAACGGATGGGAATAGTGTAAATGTAAAGGTTTGGTGGGATGAATAAAATAGTAGGCAGTAAACAGTATTTAGTAGGCAAACTTAGAGGGTGTACTACTTACTTTTTACTAATTACTTAGTACTAATAATATGACCGAAGTAAAAATTTGGCAATGGGGATTAATAATAATATCGAGTTTGATATTGTTCGCGCTATCTCCTTTGGCAAAAAATACCAATCAGTTTTTTAAGGCGGAGTATCGCAAGAAGTCTCCGAATACCTTTATGCTGATGGGCAGTTTGGTCATTTCGTGGATATTCGCCAAGAGCATCACCAATGCCGCGAATCTTGGCTTGGATTATGGTATCGTTGGCGGAGTCGCCTATGCAGGTTACTATCTGTCATTTGCAGTAGCAGGAATTATTATTTATCAAATGCGTACACAAGGTAAATTTACCAGCATTCATCATTTTCTGACCTCCCGGTTCGGTAAAGGCGCTGTTGCCGTGTTTTCTATTTTAATCGCTTTTCGGCTATTCAATGAGGTTTGGAGTAATACCATGGTCATCGGCACCTATTTTGGCGATATGGGCACTGCGCCCTACTATTGGTCGATATTAGTTTTTACGGTTTTGACGTTGGCCTATGCGCTCAAAGGCGGCTTGAGCAGTTCTATATTTACTGACGTTATACAAATGGGGCTATTCTCGATTTTACTGTTCGTTATTCTTTCGAGCATGTTCAATACTGATGTATCCTTTACTGCGGAGGGCGTGATAAAATCAGGAACCTGGTCATTTGACCTGGGTATAAATCTATTACTGGCCGCGCTTTTACAATCCCTTAGTTATCCCTTTCATGACCCCGTATTGACAGACCGTGGATTTATTAGTCCGCCGAAAACGACCTTAAAAAGCTTTCTTTGGGCGGGCTTCGTTGGCGCCATTTGCATCATTTTGTTCAGTATAATCGGTGTATTCGCCCAAAGTAAAGGTATGGCAGGTCAAGCAGCTGTAGAGGTGGGCAAAGCATTTGGGGTCGCGATACTTTTGGTCATTAATTTTATTATGATTACTTCGGCGGCATCGACACTAGATTCGACCTTTTCCTCTTTTTCAAAGCTATTGTCCGTTGACCTCAACATGGGCAATACTTTGAAATTCGGAAGGTGGTCCATGGTCATGATTGCTGTTTTAGGAACGATTCCCGTTTTTTTGGATGCAGAAATTTTATCGGCAACAACTATAAGTGGCACTATGGTCATCGGGCTGACCCCGATTTTCGTTTTTTGGAAAATTGAGACACCGAAAATCAGTTTCTACCTAAGCGTCTTTTGTGGCATTTTATTCGGGTTTTTGTTGGTTTTTAAGGGGTTCCCCGACCAATTGATATTTACAGCGGGTAAATATGCCGATTTGTTATGGGTTAATTTTTGGGGGATTTTATGTTGCATCCTCCTTTATTTTACACCGAAATGGATAAGAAAATAGTACATATCGGAAAGGTTCACGGCAAAGTGCTTCTCTTCGGAGGGGTATATAGCAACCTTCAGGCCTTGGAAAAATTGATTTCCCTCGCTGAAGAAGAGGGTGTCGCTCTTGAAAATTGTATCTGTACGGGCGATATCGTTGGCTATTGTGCACAACCGGAAGAAACGGTACAACTCTTCCAAGATTGGGGCGCTAAAAGCATTCAAGGTAACGTGGAGCAACAATTGTTCGAAGGTGCCGAAGACTGTGGTTGCGATTTTACGGTCGGTAGCCGTTGCGACGGATTCTCAAAAACTTGGTACCCTTATGCGCAAGGGAGGCTTTCAAAAGCTTCCATTGATTGGATGGGTGAATTACCAAATAACATCACATTTGAATTCGCAGGTAAAAAGGTAACCGTCGTTCACGGGGCGTTCGACCATATCTCAGAATTTATTTTTGCATCGAGCCCGGCATCCATAAAAAAACAAAACTTTAAGCATACAAAGAGTGATATCATCGTTGCCGGTCATAGTGGACTGCCCTTCCATCAAGAAATCGATGACAGCTTATGGCTAAACCCCGGTGTCGTCGGTATGCCGGCCAATGACGGAACACCAAGAGTTTGGTATCTAATTTTGGAAGAAATGGACGGAAAAATACAATATACGCATCGCTATCTCGAATACGACCACAAAACGACCTACCAATTGATGCGGGATCACCATCTACCTCTTGAATATGCAGAAACCCTGCTATCAGGACTTTGGGACAATATGGAAATCTTGCCGGAAGCTGAAAAAAGGCTTCAGGGCATTCCCATTAATTTTAAACACTCAGAAATAATTCATCTAAAATCATAGATATGGCAGACAGTTATTATAATCCAGCAGACTTACGGAAATTTGGAAAAATCACAGAATGGAGCGAAGAGCTCGGCGAAAAATTCTTCGAGTACTATGGTAAGGTTTTCGAAGAAGGCGCACTAAGTGCTAGGGAGAAGTCTTTAATCGCCTTGGCGGTATCGCATGTGGTAAAATGCCCGTACTGCATCGATTCGTACACCAAAGACGGACTTCAAAAAGGCATTACCAAAGAAGAAATGATGGAAGCGGTACATGTAGGGGCAGCTATAGAAAGTGGCGCGACCCTAGTACATGGGGTACAGATGATGAACAAGTATAATAAATTATCAATGTAAAATAGTTGGCAGTAAGCAGTAGCAGTTGGCAGAAAATATGTTTGCCGATACTGCCTACTGCAACTGCCTACTGAATACTGAATACTGAGAAGAATGGCTACAAAATCATTAAAAGCAAAAGGAAACGAACTTGCAGTTTCAAACAAACAGCTCGAAATATTAAACGGAGGTATTTTCGCTGAAGGCGAACTCCCTTATTTCAAGGATAAGATAGCGGATATCGGGCATTTTCCGTTGCGGCCCAAGAAATTGGAAATTCTACAGATCAACGTTGGTTATATGTGCAATCAGGTCTGTGAGCACTGCCATGTCGATGCAGGCCCTGATCGGAAAGAGATAATGACGCGCGATACCATGCGACAATGTCTGGAGGTCATCAAAAAAACCGATGCGCATACTTTAGATCTTACCGGCGGCGCACCAGAAATGAATCCTGATTTTAGGTGGTTCGTTGAGGAAGCGGCAAAAGCCGGTATCAAAGATTTTATCGTCCGATCCAATCTAACTATCATTCGGGCAAACAAGAAATACTATGATTTGCCTGAATTCTTTAAAAAGCATAACGTACATGTAATTTCCTCCATGCCGCATTATACGCGTGGTAAAACGGACAAGCAGCGTGGTGACGGGGTTTTTGATAAATCTATCAAAGCTTTGCAAGAATTGAATGCGGTCGGTTACGGTATGCCCGGCAGTAGCTTACGATTGGATTTGGTGTATAACCCTTCTGGAGCCTATTTACCCGGAGACCAAATGGCCATGGAGCGGGACTTTAAAAAGGCCCTTGATGAAGATTTCGATATTCAGTTTCATAATCTATTCGCGATTACAAACCTACCCATAGCTCGCTTTTTGGATTATCTGATTGCCTCCGAAAATTATGAGGACTATATGTACGCCCTTGTAGAAGCCTATAACCCTTCTGCCGTTGCGAACGTGATGTGTACCAACACCATTTCCATCAGTTGGGACGGTTGGCTGTACGATTGCGATTTTAACCAGATGCTCGATTTAAAAGTCGCCAGTAAAGTCAAACATATCAAAGACTATAACGAAGACCTTTTAAACGATAGGAATATTATCATTTCACAACATTGTTATGGGTGTACAGCTGGTGCGGGGAGCAGTTGTCAGGGGACGGTGGCTTAGGGAAGCCCCCTCTAGCTCGCCCATAAGGGGAGAACTCTTACTTGAACAGAAAATATCTTGCGAAAATTAAATGGGATATCTTTAAATTATTTCAGGCTAACGGGTTTAAACCAAAACATTTTCATGAAAAATTAACACTACAAATATATAGCTGTTTCGTTTATTTCGTTTATTATTGTGTAATTAAACTCGAAATACTAAAATGGAAACTGTCAAAAACATCAACAAACCCTCAAAAGATGAGCAAAAAGTAGCCATTGCATCTTACGATGCACTTGCTTCTGTGCTTAAAGAATTAAAGTCCAAAAATCCCGAAATTGAAATCGAGGAAACCCAAGAGCGCATTAAAATTCCATTGAGTGCGCTAAAACTACTAGGGGAAATAATTGAAGCCATGAGCAAAGGCAAACCGTTTTCACTTGTTCCTATCGCTACAGAAGTAACTACTCAAAAAGCAGCAGAAATTTTGGGCTGCTCAAGACCTCATTTCGTAAAGCTATTGGAAGAAGGGAAAATAGAATTTACCAAAGTAGGCAAGCACAGAAGGGTAAAGTTTGAAGATGTTATGGCCTACAAAAAGGAGATGAAAGCCATTCAGAAAAAACATATTATCGATATCATGAAATCCGACGAAGAAACAGGGTTGTATGATTCATAGTGTCCGCTTTATTTGTGTTCTGGACACCAAATGTTATTTATCCTATTGAAATACGGGATTTACTTTTTTGGTTTGCTTATTACGATTTGTATACTCCGAAATGGAGTGCCCATATCTTTGATGAGTGGGGTGATGTTATGCAAAGAAAAGGCGTTAGGGAAGAAGAAGCTCTAAAACGAATGGGTAAGGCAAACATCGCTTTTCCTGATGCCCTGGTCACCAATTATCTAGATTAATTTCAGGATTATCTTTACCAGACCCTAAAGATTGTCATGTATTGGCCGCTGCCATAAAAACTAACGCCAATGTTATCGTCACAAATAACATAAAAGATTTTCCTAAAGAATACCTATCCTCTTACGGACTATCCGCGAAAACAGCAGATGATTTTCTTACGGACATCATTGATTTGAACCCTGAAGAAGCAATAAAGGCTTTTAAGGAAATGGTCTTAAATCGTAGAAATCCAGATTTAGATGAATTTGAATTACTTGACATTCTCAGAAAAAGAAATTTGACCGATACTGTGAACTATCTACATTCCCTACTATAATTAAAAATCTAATCCCTGATTTTTACCCTCCTATAAGTAAAGAGTTACCCAAAATACTTACAGAATCAACCCAAACTCCATTTCAAAACGCTTTACACCACGTCATTAAACCAACAAAATCCACACTTAAACCGACCACCCGGTCGGTTCGTTTTTTCAAAATTGATGTAGTACGTCGTTATTTTGACAGTTGAGCGATTATTTACCCTTTTACATCCAATTACATTCACCGAAAACGCATTCAGCGGGTTCTTTGTATAAGACCCAACGGTCGGTTTAACCCAAAACTTAACATCATGGACAAGAATCTAAAACGCATGGCCACCATGCAAAGAATGCAAGTAACAGGACTAGAGTTATTTTACAAAAAAGGATATTACAATACTAGTGTAGACGATATTCTTAAAGAGCTATCCCTTTCGAAAGGTGCCTTTTACTATCACTTCGAATCTAAAGAAGATTTCTTTATACAAATTATCGAAAACCTAGTTGTACGCAAAATGTACAGTATGCTAATCGAACCTATCGAAGGGCACGAAAACACCTTCGATTTGATTACCCAGTGTTTTGAAGATGCTTTGGAAACTGCCGTACACAACGAGCTCGATTTTGGTTTTGTACTTAGTAATTTTGTGAACGAGTTCAACGGAAAAAATGAAAAAATAATGAAACACCTCAATGATATTCTTCAAATCTGGGAGGTGAATTTAGTATCTGCCATACAGCGCGGAAAATTCAATGGTCATATCGATAGGCATGTTGATAGCGAAGGTGTCGCCGTATTTCTGATGAGCGCTTATATCGGTGTACGTACCCTAATGGTAGAAACTTCGCCAAGTGCAAGAAAGTATCGGTTTATGTCGCAGTTAAGACAATATTTTAAGTCAATGGAACCGAAAACCACTAGTGTATAGAGCAAAACTACTTTTTTCGAAAAACTGTTCGTGGTTTTTAAGTTGGTAAAGTTCCTTGCCCTGCTGGGGGAAGGAACTTTAACGTTTCAAAACTTCTTCGATTTTACGCACAACATCTTCTGGAGCTATCGTTTCCATAGCTTTTTCGTACCCTTCTGGCATTTTGCTACCGTAGACCGAAGTGGGTATCAGTGGATATTTTTCACGGTCCGCATACAAAGCAGTTGAAGCATCTTGGCCGTACGGAGAAAAACCCGCATACGGATGGGTAACCCCCCAAAGTGTAATTACGGGAATACCGTACATGGCTGCCAAATGACCGTTACCGCTATCCATCGAAAGCATACCATCGAGATTTGAAATCAGGGCAAGCTCTTCAGAAAAAGATAGCTTTCCGACCACGTTGATACAGTTGTCGAACTTGGCTTCAGATTCTACGAGCTGCTGCCTTTCGGTTTTTCCGCCTCCGAACAGTAGTATTTTGTAGTTGTTGGAACTGTCTAATGCAGCTATAACTTTCTCCATTAATACCAGCGGATACATTTTACCCTCATAAGCGGCAAACGGTGCAATGCCCAACCACTTTTTAGCATCCGAGCCTATCATTTCAATAGTTTTTTCGGAACGTTTTTCTTTAGATAATGGCCTTGCCTTTGACAGATCTAAAGGAAAACCCAGTGCCGCAAAAACCTCGGCATAACGCTGATGGGTAGACCTCAACGGTTCAAAAACTTTATTCGAAGTGGCAGTCAACGATTTCTTTTCAGACCTCCCCTTATCGATTTGAGCAACGGGAATTCGCCCAAACCGAAAGTATCGTTTGAGCACTTTACTGCGAAGTACATTATGTAGGTCGGCTACTGCATCAATATTAAGGGCGATTAATTCTTTGTAGAGTTTCCAAAGTCCGAAAGCGCCTTTATGTCTTCCTTTTACGTCCGCCTCAAAAACGCTGACATTTGAAAGTTGTGAGAACATCGGTCTAAAAAATGATCGGGTCAGCACGGTAATCTTAACATCGGGATATTGCGCCGTAAAAGCAGAAAGCACCGGTACTGTCATGGCCACATCGCCCATTGCGGAGAGGCGTATGACTAGAAGCCCCCTAACGGTGCCTTCCCCTCGCTTCTTAAGTCGCTCGTCGGAGGCAAGAGGGGGGACAGTTTTGTTTTGTTTTCCAATCTGCTTCATGAATTTGGGGTATACAGTCACAATGAGATTTTTACTGAAAATCTCAAAAAATTAGTGACAACTAAGCCCCCTTCGGGGGTTGGGGGGCTTTTCTCAATACGGGGTTCATCTCATCGTCATTGTACATCTTCATCTGCTTGTAGACCTTCATGTACTTGTTCCCGGCCTCGATATCGGCCAATAATTGATCAATAGCGGTCGAAAGGTCATTTCGCTGTTCAAGAAGCACATTTAACTTTTGACTACACTTTTGAATATGCTCCGGGGAAGCATCCTTTCGCGCTACTTCCTCTTGCATATGATATATCTTTAGCGCCAAAATAGAAAGACGGTCAATGGCCCAAGCGGGACTCTCGGTATTAATCGTGGCTTCTACCTTGGTTTCTACAGATTGGTATTTTTTCAGGAAATAGCTATCGATATACTCTACCAAATCCGTACGGTCTTGGTTACTGGCATCAATTTTCCGTTTGATCACTAAAGCCGCATCCGGATTTATTTCAGGGTCACGAATGATATCCTCATAATGCCATTGTACGGTATCTATCCAGTTTTTCCTATAAAGCAATCGGGCGATATCATCTTTCGCATATGCATTGACAAAAGGCTGATAAACATCGTTCTTAATGTGATATTTTTGAATACTTTCCTCAAAAATGGAGTAGGCGAACTTACTGAACATCATCATTTAATTTAAAGTAAAGTTATTGATTATTATTTTATGGCAACACTCACCAAAAACACTAAAAAGGGAATGATAACTCCTGTAATAAGTATAATTTCCTTGATATTCGGCCTTCTTATAGACTCAATATACTTGGTGATAAAAACCACTGACGGAAAAAAGGTGACCATAATCGGGTAAACATTGTCAGAGAGTTTAAGTACGTTCAATATAAGGCCGATTATAAAAGATAGGGCTATCAGCCGTATGGTAACTACTTTTCCCAAACCGGTTTTTCCCAATTTCAGAAAAGCCAAAAGTCCCGCCAAAAAAGTGCCCAAAGCAAAACAGATTAGCTTTGTACTATGGCCCCAATACGAAAAATAGGCCATGTTAAGCGATACGTCGAGCTGATAGTGCTCGGTCAAAATTTTCTCTTGATTGGCCAATATCAGCACGCATTTTGTAATCATAAAAACGGTAAAAACGCCTGCAAAAGGCACCAACCAATTTCTTATGTTCTTGGGCTCGTAGTAATAAATTGCCGCAAATACCAGAATCATATATAGTAAGGCCCAATCATAGAAAAGGCTCGAGACCAAAATCCACACAGTGGCATCGAATATCTTGAACTTGATATTCTTCAACGACCGTATGCTAATCAATCTTCTGGTCGCCAACAAAAGAAAGAAACTACAAAAAATCGCATTGGAATCTGCCATTGTCTCGGGAAAAACTACCATCAACAAGGCATAAAAAAGTATGGAAAAGGAATTGGTGCCTGTTACCTTATTACGCTTTACAATAAAATTGACCACGAAGATACTGAACAACAGCACCCCCAAAATTAGCGCTTGGCCAAATAATTCGTCGGGAGCATAAATTTTATCGAAAAGAAAAAAGTGTACGAACCAATAAAACAAGAACAAGAACGAAAGCACAATGATGTAGTTTATTGGCTTTGTCTTGCCAAAAATGATTGAAATCATATTAGAAACTATCTAAAAATTCATCAATTGCTTTTACCCGCCTACGGCAGGGCAGGTATGTCTCTTGTTATGCATTACTTCATTTACCGCGAAGTGTCAGTGTTGCCCGTAATACCCTAAAAAATTTTGCCTCGCACTGCATCCCCATCTGCCGGCGGGCAGAAAAAAATCCTATCTAAATTCCAATCATGAAAATTTAGATAAATTCTTGACTTTTTTATACTTTTGCAGCTAAAGAACTCGAATTGAGTTCAAATATAAGTAATAAGATGACTTCATTTTTTAGAGGGATAGAGGATTTGTTCGTAAACGTTCTTTTTGCACCATTAGATGCATTACGCCATATGGAAAGCTGGTGGGGTGCTAATTTTTTTAATTGGATACTTGTCCTAATCGGTTTCGCCGGATTTATTTACTGGATGCTTCAACTCAAGCAATATAATGATAACGGGGAAGAAGATAAGTCGATTACCTCGCATACTTATCTGTAACTTCGGTACCCTTCGACAACGCTCAGGGCAATGCGCTCAGTTACCGTAGGCTCAATTCCGTCGACTTTGGCGAAATTCATAAGTCAAACCCAATATCTTTTCGGTAGTTCATACCTTCGAACTTGACTTTTTCTACGTTTTTATAAGATTTCTCTAGGGCTTCTTTAAAGTTAGTTCCAAAAGAGGTTATGGTCATCACCCTTCCTCCATTGGTTACTACCTTGTTGTCTTTTAACTGTGTTCCTGCATGAAAGACCAATGAATCTTTGATGGTTTTGAAACCGCCCATATCCTTACCCTTTTCATATGCTTCCGGATAACCGCCGGAAACCAGCATGACCGTTGCGGCTGTTCTATCGTCGATTTCAAGTTCGATATCATCTAACTTACCGTCCGCTACAGCTTGAAAAACCTCCGCCAAATCGTTCTTAATGCGAGGTATGACCACTTCAGTCTCTGGATCGCCCAAGCGTACGTTATATTCAATGACCTTGGGTTCATCTCCCACTTTTATGAGACCAATAAAAATAAAACCTTTGTAGGGTAGATTGTCCTTTTTTAAGCCTTCTACAGTGGGCTTAACGACCCGCTGGTGAATCTTATCCATCAACTGGGAGTCTACGAAGGGGACTGGAGATATAGCTCCCATTCCACCTGTATTGAGCCCGGTGTCACCTTCCCCGATACGTTTATAATCCTTTGCCGTTGGTAACACTTTGTATCCCTTACCATCGGTGAGTACAAAAACACTCAATTCGATACCTGAGAGAAACTCTTCGATGACCACAGTGGTACTTGCAAAACCGAACTTAGCATCGACCAACATGGTTTTCAGCTCTTGCTTGGCTTCCTCGATATCCTCTAAAATTACTACGCCTTTGCCCGCTGCAAGGCCGTCCGCTTTTAGAACATACGGTGGCTTTAGGGATTCTAAAAAAGCAAAGCCTTTTTTCAAAGTGTTTGCAGTAAAACTTTGGTAGGCCGCGGTCGGAATGTTGTGCCGCATCATAAATTCTTTTGCGAATTCTTTACTTCCTTCCAATTTAGCCGCCGCTTTTTGTGGGCCGATTACTGGAATGTGCCTGATTAGTACATCTTCGAGGAAAAAGTCATGAATTCCATTGACCAACGGGTCCTCCGGGCCTACTACGACCATACTTATGCTATTCTCTAAAACTATTCTACGTAGCCCCTCAAAATCATTTACACCGATAGGTATGTTTTCGGCTATTTTTGCCGTACCAGCATTTCCTGGTGCTACAAAAAGGGAATTGATTTTCGGGCTTTGGTGAAGTTTCCAAGCCAGCGTGTGTTCTCGGCCACCTGAGCCCAAGATAAGAATATTCATGTTTAGCGTATTGTATTTAACCTATTTTACCTGGGTCTCGGCATACGCGAGATTCCCTTTCACCAATAATGCGTTAGCACAATTCCGTAGCTATAGCCTTTAAACGAGCTGCTTACCGGCACGACCGGTCTTTTGCCGTGGTCCGACAAAGAACATGGCATTTGGTATCCGCAAAAATACAGTTTGAAAGGGAAATTATAAGCGAGTACTTAAATTTTTGTTTACGTAGATGAAGGCGGTAAGCGACGATAGAAAGCCAAAAAAGAAATGTAAACTACATCTATAAAAATTTAAGGTAAATTATTATTAATGAATAGATTATGTAAAATCGTATATGATTTAAGTTGTTTTATCAACAGTATCTTCGATGTCTCTCTCGAAGTTTTCGGATAAGGAATGACCATTTCTTTCTTTTAAGCCCTCATCGTTGTATGCTTTATCTATTTTCTTTTTTGCCCTTTTCTTTTTTCTATTGCCCTCTTCTACCCGTGATTTAATTTTATCAACTTTTCTCTTTAAAAGGATTTTTTGCTTCAAAGTGGCAAAATTGTAATTGTACCTAAAGAAGATATAGCCTAAAAAAATGACGACGGAGACCAGCATGATTACCATTCCGACATTTTTGGCAGTACTTCCCAATACAATAAAGAGCATTACGAACATCAGATTGAAACAACCTATAATAAAACTTGCCTGTTTATGGGTAAGCCCCCAATAGTCTATCAATACATGGTGTGTGTGGTTACGGTCGGGAGAAAAAGGACCTTTTTTATTCGCAATCCTTATTGCAAATACCCGAGCGGTATCAAAAAGTGGAACAATCAAAATACTTATGGCAATCAAGGGTGCATTTTCCAATAAAAAAGGTAGTTCCGTATAAGCGGTTGGGCGAAGTGCTAAAAATTTAAGCGTTAGAATACTGATTACGAAGCCCACGATCAAAGAGCCCGTATCACCCATAAATATTTTCTTATCCGAAGATAGGTTGAAGCCTAAAAATGCCATTAAACTCGCATTCATTGTAATACTCACCAAAGCAAAAAAGTACTCCCCTGTCAGATAAAAAATTGTTGTATAAATGACCATTATCACTATCCCGACCACGGAGGCCAAGCCGTCGATACCGTCAATCAGATTATATGAATTGATAATGGTCAACATCATAAAACCCGCAATAATAAGATATAAGTAGTAGGGGATTTCGTTTATATTCAAAAACCCATTGAGCGAATGTATCGTAAAACTGGGGTTGGCCAGAATAAAGGCGATAGCACAAACCTGCGATATTAACTTTGCGCCCGGGGAAATGACCACCAAGTCGTCTTTTAAGCCTACTATAAAAAGTATGGTGAGACCTGGTATGATGAACATGGCTTCGTCAAATACATCTCTACTTTTAATGAAAAAAAGTGCAAATATCAGGGTATAGAAAAAAGATACCCCGCCTAAAGTCGGCGTTCTCGATGTATGTGAACTTCTTTTGTTGGGGTCATCCATCAAACGTTTGTGCTCGACCACTTTGATTATTTTTGGAATGGTCAAATAGGTGAGAAGAAATACACCTATAAAAATCGATATGGCCGTTTCAAGAAAGAACAATAGAACTGAATTTAGTCATAAAAGTAGTAAAGTTATTGGCTATAAGACCCTAAAGCCATTGAAAAAAGGAAAATAGTTCGTTGAATCTTAGGACATTACTATTTTCTTTTCAAAAATTCAAGCATTTTTTTTGCCAAATCCTGTCTATCGAAATCTTGAACCAACGAATCAAAATTCCAATCGGTGTTATAATCCGCTCTTATTTCTAGCACACTTTTGATAAAGTGCTCCTCATTTTCAGGTTCAAAAGCAATTCCGATTTGATACGTTTGAACAAGTTCTTTTGCTTCCCCTTCTACCCCCAATAACAGAGGCTTGTGCATCGCGGCCAATTCAAATATCTTCGACGGTAGTACCGATTTAAAAGTATCCGATTTCTTAAGATTTACCAAACCGACGTCTAAAATAGAAATGAATTCTTTAACCTGCGATTTTTTAACAGAAGGTAGCATGGTAACATTTTCAAGCTGAAGCTCTTTTATTAGTCTAAGTAAGCGCTCTTTTTCGGCACCGGCACCCACGAACAAAAAATGAATATCGTCATCTGAAATCCTTTTTGCGCAGTTTAGTATAAAATCCAGTTTATGGGCCATGCCATGGGTACCGATGTAACCGATTATAAATTTGTTTTCAAGTTTCAGCTCTTTTAACAAATGTCCGTTCTTTGGTATGGGTTTGAACATTTCAGTATTCATGCCGTTTTTTACAATCTCGATTTTATTGGAAACAATCTTATGATCGCGAACTATTTGCATTTTGAAGGAGTCGGTAACAGTTACAATTTTAGACGCGCTTTTGTACATACGGTGTTCTAAAAACTCAAAAAAGCGAATTATCGGATTCGTACCCATTGCACCGACCGCCTTAATGGATTCTGGCCATAGGTCCCGGACTTCCATAACCCATTCTTTTCTTTTCCAGAAGCTAAGCCATCTTCCTGAAATTGCGGTAAAAAACTGTGGAGAGGTTGCTACGATCAAATCGGTTTTAACAAATAAACCGGCCATGAACGAAGCGATCATAAAACTTAAAAAGTCAATGATACGTTTTAAAAAACCTTTATTGGCGGCAATGAACGTCCAAACGCGTATTACCTTAATTCCATTAACATATTCCGTTTGGTATAATTTGTTGCGATACCCTTCATATACTTTGCCCTGCGGAAAATTAGGAGCACCAGTAATGACTGTAACCTCGACGCCTTCTTTGACCCACGCACTACAATGCTCGCAGGTTCGGGTGGCAGGAGCATTTGATTCTGGGGGGAAGTTATCGGTTAGGAATAAAATTTTCATCTATCTAGATTGGTCTATAAAAACTTGCCCTCACTTTTAAGGGCATAATACCGCTTCTCATCACGAGCGGAGAATGCCTTAGCGGGATGGCCCCCTGCGATAGCACATTTTTGAATATCCGATACTACGACACTTCCGGCCTGTATGATACAGCCTTCACCTAGGGTGACTCCCGACAGGATAGTAACATTGATACCTAACCACACGTTATCTTCAATAATAACGTCTTTGGTAATCAAGGTCTCGTCATATGGGATTGCTGTACCCTCATAATTATGGTACGATGTCAATATTTTGCATCCAAACCCAGAATGAAAATTATCTCCGATAGTGCATTTTCCATTTCCGTAAACTATTAAACCATTGAAGTTTACGTTTTTACCAAGAACCGTGTTTTTCGAAAGCTTTGTATACCCGTTCGCCTTAAATGAAATATCGTTTTCCCTAAGGGAGCTCTTTGCAATAAAGGTATACCAGGCGGTTCTTAATTTCTTTATGAGCTTTTTCATATTGAAGTCATTTAAACTTTCTCCGTTTGCTAAAAAATCTCTTCATTATTAATTTCCTTTTAATCTCCATGGCATTTTATAGGATTTTTTGCTCCAAATGAATACGACCACGAATAATATTAAAAATGTGATGGTTGTTGCCTGCGCTGCACCTTCGATTCCGTTCTTCTTAATCAATATGTAATTTAAAACAAGGTTGATGGCGGCCGAACCTAATGTGGCAAAAGCGATCCACTTTGTTTTTTTCAGAAAAAACAGATAATTCACGACCATCTTATACATTCCATTGAACGCGTATCCCATTAAAATCCAAAGTACGACACCCGCTCCGGCGGTAAATGCACTTCCAATAAAATAACGATAAATGAACGGAGTTGCAAAGTAAAAAATCAGGACCAAAGCTAAAAGCAGTCCGAAATAACCATATGTTATTTTGACGATTTTACGTTTTTCAATTTCGTTGTCCTCCTTTAATTTCTCAAAAAAGAAGGGTACCCATGCCTGATTAAAAGAATTTTGTAGCAATGCTATGACCATACCTATCTGATAGGCCACCGAATAAATACCTACGTTGCCCAGACCCAATAGAAAAAGTATAAAAAACCGATCTGAAAAACCGATGATGTGACCTCCCAACGAATGAAAGATAAGCGGAAGGCTAAAAGACAAGGCTTTTTGCTTATAGTCTTTATAATAATTCGATTTTAAAAGATACCCCTTTTTGTACAGTATCACGATAGCAACCACCCCAAATAAAATGGCCATTAGAAGTTGGGGCATTATACGACCTTCCCAACCCATTTTAAAACCAACTATCAATAGCACCGAGAAACCAAGGTCCATAGCTGTTTTTGTTATTCTAAAAAACCCAAATTTTAAAGTATCATACGAGACTCGCCATAGCGTTAAGACAATTTCACTTATTTGCGTAAACAGGGTATACACAATTGCAAAAACCACTAAAAAGGGGGGTAAATTATAAGATTCCAAAAAATTCGATCCAGCTATTGCGAATAAAATTGAGGCGGCGATACATATAATACCGGTACCGACCAAAACCAAAAATACCGTTGTAACAAAGCGCGACATATCGATGTCTTCAAAATAATATCTGCTTATCGCCTGAACGACACTCAACCCAATAATTGGGGTTGCAATCAATGAAATGTTATAAAAGATGTCGACCAGGCCATAGTCTTCAGGACTCAAATAGGTGGTAAGTAAAGGCAGAAGCAAAAATGGTATAGCAGAATTAATTACATTGAACAATGTAAAGAGCGATATATTTTTGACCAGTTTCTTATTCTGCATTTCCTGATTTTAGTATTTCTTTCGATAATACCTTTCGTACATTTTCCGAAAAATCAGGCTCAAAAAACTGTCTTGATTTTTCTCTTATTTCTTTAGGCCCATAAAAAGTATTGGTATTTAGACTCTCAACGAACGCAGCGGCAGTACTCGTATATACAGTAATACCTTGATCATCTAAAACTGAACTATAATAATCGTAGGCCCAACCTTTATAATCGTATAATATATTCGGCACGCCAAAACAGGGTGCTTCTAGAGCACAAGTAGAGTTTATGGTTGCGTGAACATCGGCTATACTTAAACACTCGTATACATTGAGATTTCGTTCGATTCGTAGATTTTCTATTTCTGCAATACCGGAATAGGGCTTCTCAGGATCTCTTGGCACGAGCATATAAAAAACTTGCGGACTTAACCTCGCCGCTTCAATGATAAATTCGAAAATAAAATCTTCGAAAGGGTCTTGGAGACTAAAAACCACTATGGTTTCGTATCCCTTTTTCACTTCTTGTGAAGTAGCGCTATGAGAAGATGCATTGACGAGCTGGTCGAGAAAGTAGTAGCCCACGGGGAAGACCTTTTCTGAATCGATAAAATGATTATTATCTGAAAACAGTTTTTTTTCGAGCTGCCCAAAAGTCAAAAGATAATCAGGAAGCAATTGGCGGCCATAATTCTTATTCAGATTATACGCATTATGAGATTTATTAATGACCCCATGTTGAATTTCAATGACATGTATTTTTTTTTCCTTTAAAGCTTTGATATACCCCATCGAAGAGGCCGCGTACACAAAAAATACCGCTTGAGGTTTAGCAAAACGCAATAAAAATTTCATAAATCGATATTGCGAAATATAGTTTCGAATGAGTTTACGGTAGTTCAGATGAATCTCGTTTTCATCTAAAATTGTAGTGATAAGTTCTTCATTATTAATTTTTGGAGTTTTCGGGCCGAAAATATAAAACAACTTAATTATGGCAAAGAAAATAGTTTGGCTTAGAATCGCTTCTACATCAACCTCTTTTCTTTTGTAATGCCCTCCCTTCGGATATGGGTTCTCTATCACAAGCGATACCTTATTTTTTACAGCTAACGAACCAATAACCCTGTCTACATATTTAGAATCAAGTTTTTTTCTACGGTCTGAAGAAGAGAAAAACCAAAACTTAAAACGCCCTATCCTGAAAAAATCAAATAACCCGTAAAACAAGGTTCCGATAAGCTGAAGTACAACAGAAATATTGAGCTTAACCGTCCGTGATTTTAGACCATTTTTTTTTCGAATTTCTTCGTTAATCTTTAAACGCAATACCGGCCAAACACATTCCCCATTGACTGTTATAGATTGTGTATCGTATTTTAGTTCTAAATCCGCTAAGCTATAACTTGGCTTCTTTTGCATCTAAATTTTTTTTGGCCGGTTTTTGGGTTATGGTTAGCATGACCACGAAAACCATAAAGAAAAGAACCCCTCTTTCACGTTGTAACAGGCTTTCAAATAAAAAATTAATGGCCATAAAGGTTATAAAAAAAATCGATAACAAGTCTCGTTTGTATACTGCTCGCCACAAGCCGATTATCAGTGCTGAAAGAAATAATAGAAGTGCAATCAACCCATTAGAAACCACAAAATTAAGGTATTCATTATGACTATTCTTATTTCTAAGGCCTTCACAAACCGAGAAACTATAAAATTGTATACAGTTTTCGTTCAATATTTTAAAAACACTTCCAGTACCATGCCCCAAGACTAAATTTTCTTTGGCCGACTCAATAGACAGATGCCACAAGTTCAAGCGTATTCCCGTAGATTCCTTAATCTTCTCGTTATTGAAAAAAACCTTATCTACAGACGATATCATTTGGGTCGAACGCTTTACTAGCATGGGGTTCGTAAAAAACATCACCACGGCACTCACGAGCATAATACCTAAAAGGTAAATATACTTTCTGTGCCTTGTACGGAAAGCCTTATAGATCAAAAAGCCCATGGACAGCAACAAAAATGAAAAGATACCAGCCTTACTCGATGTCAAAAACAACGCAATGAACAAAAGAGGCAAGACCCCGACCTTTAGAAAAAATGGTGTTCCTTTTTTCTGGAACGGGGTCACGATCAAATAGAATATCGCTAAACCAAGATATAAAGAGAAGTAGGTAGGGTGTAGGTCTAAAAACTTGGAAAACTCATCATAAAAAAAGATACTGTGTCTTCTCGAAAGCTCATCGGTAACATAGGCACTATTATTTTGGAAATAGCGAACACATGCGTTCAAAAATGCCAGAATTACGGTGAAACCCGTACCTGCAACAAAACTGTTCATGAAAATCGTTCGCCTTTTGGAAGAAAGTAACTGCCCCCCTAAAAACAGAGGGAATACCAGCAAAGAAATTTGCGTCTGTACTTTTAAAATACCTGTCGCAAAATCAAAACTATAAGTAAGGCCTATTAGGAGGATAACGTAAATTAATATGTAAATCGGAAAGTCTTTATAGGCCTTGATTTGTTCTAGCTTTATATTCTTTACATCCCACAGGGAAACCAAAACAAATAGAATGGTAAGAATTGAGGCTATTTTAGGGGTTGAAGGAATAAAAAAAAACAAAGCCAACAAGATATAGTGCTTCACTTTTTCAATATTGAAATTATGGCCCCAATCTGTTTTATTGAACATTTTCCTTAAAAAAATCTAGTGCATAAAAGAGGATGAAAAGATAAAAATAATTCGACCAGGCCCCCGATAAAAGGGTTATTGAAATCAGACAGCTTAGAAAAAAAACGATAACCAGGTTCGTACCATAGAAGCTTTGTTCAGCGGCCTTTACAATTTTCCATACAAAAGATGTGATGATCAGCAAACCGAAAATGCCCATTTCGGTGATGATCTGTAGCGTAAAGTTATGCATGCTCAAGGCCGTATATCTCTCTGTTCCGGGCACTACAATTTCAAGCATCATAGGTAGTGAGTTGCCCGGGCCGATACCTAAAAAGTAGGAATTCACAAATTCCTTTATCCCTAAAATTACGGCGTTAGATCTTGCGTTAAATGTACCAATATGCACTAATGGCTCTCCTGTCCACACATGCTCACCTAGCCTAGAAAGAAAATATTCGATAGTGTACTCGCCCTGAATACTATATTCCCGAAGGAAGAATAATAGAAGTACTCCTATAATAGCAAGTAATGCAAAGCCTAAGTACCTTATTTTTAACAATTTGTTCTTTAGAATAAAAACACCTCCAAAAAATACGATCAAAGAAAAAACGGCCAATTTTGCATCGTTATAGGCCATTAGAAAAATAGCCAGAACTATCCAAATATATTTGGTCAGGGCTTTTTCCCTTAGATAATATAATGGGACGAATATGGCCAAGACGGACGAATATTCATTTTCGTTCCAAAAAAATATGTTGATTGCGGGCAGTCGGTCTTGCGTGTTAAAATAGACACCTCCAAAAAAGAACTGTATTAGTCCAAGTATGATGATTATCTTGAAAAAGACGGTAAGAAACTTATAGATAGGTATTACCCCACAGGCTTTCAAAACTTCTTTATAGTAATAAAAAAAGAAAAAAACGGTAATGTAATATAGATTAAAAACTATGCTAAACGTTTGGAACCTCGATAGGTAAGAAACTACTAAAGAATAAACTAAAAAGAGTATTATAATACCCGATAATTCGATGGCTTTTTTAGTATTTACCATGAAAAGCCATACAAACAAAAAAGGCAATAAAACCCTGAACAAAGTGATATTACTTTCTATAGACGGTCTCAAAACGGTACTCATTCCTGCAATCAACAAGACTGTAAAGTGAACGATTGCCGCTACTTTATGCTTTTTGATCTTGAAATTGGAACCGAACGTCGTTACCTCCAAATCTATTTATTCAATTAGTTTATGTTCCATAGGTGTGCCCCTTTTTACGTTTTTCTTAAAACGTTTGCCCAAAATTTCGGCATAGTATTTTGGATGCATACCATAGCCCGGGCGAATCGATCTGACATTGCTTTCATTAATCAAATCGCCTTGATTTACATCTTGAACCACAAAAAGTGATCTGGCGAATTTTTTATTCTTCTTTACTTTTTCAGAAATAGTATAACTAACCTTTCCCAGCATTTTCTCGGTGTCTCTTACGGCATTGACCATTTCTGTAAACTCCTTTTCATCTAAAGAAAAATCTGCATCGGGCCCACCGATAGATTTATCAAGTATAAAGTGTTTTTCAATAATTTTTGCGCCTAATGTGGTTGCCACGGCAGGTGCTAAAAGCCCATAAGTGTGATCGCTGAAACCTATTTCAGTACCGAATCGGGTCTTCATGTCCGTTATTGTATTCAAATTAGCCAGTTCAAGGGGAGCAGGGTAGGAAGAGGTACATTTTAATAAAACAATATCATTATTCCCGACACTCTTACAGGTCTCTATTGCCAATTGAATATCATTTTCTTCGGCAATGCCGGTAGAGATGATAATCGGTTTCCCTTTAGATGCCGCATAGGATATTAAGGGAATATCCTGAATCTCAAAAGAAGCTATTTTATACGCCGGAACATTAAGATTTTCCAAAAATTCTACAGCAGTCTTATCGAAGGGTGATGAAAAGCATATTAGACCCTCTTCTTTTGCGACCTTAAATAGTTGCTCGTGCCATTGCCAAGGCGTATAGGCTTCACCATAAAGCTCGTATAGCGTTTTACCGTCCCATAGCGTACCTCCTTCAATCCTAAAATAGCTATTGTCGCAATCTATCGTCAACGTATCGGGTGTATACGTCTGCAATTTAATAGCATCCGCACCGGTTCTTTTTGCCGCTCTTATCGTTTCGATAGCCACATCTAGGTTGCCGTTATGGTTAGCGGATAATTCCGCAATAATAAAACAAGGGCTATCCCCACCAATTTTCTTATTCCCTATTTTCATTATCGAATATATTTCCCAGTTGGAATTTACTGTTTTTTGTTCGAATTATGTCGAGCCTCAGCGCTCCGTTACCAGTTTTAACAACAATGCAGGGCTCGATTTGTATGATCGAACCGTTAGGTATTTCATTTTTGAAACCCAGCTCGCTGTAGCTTGCTTTATCGATAATAACTTTATTTTCGTTATAAAAAGTAAATGCCCCAGGGTATGGATTCGCCTGGCCCCTTATCCAATTACGGATTCTCTCTTTTTGCCACTCCCAATTTATTAATCCATCTTCGGGCGTTCTTTTACCATAGTACGTCGCCACTTTTTCATTTTGAGGGGTAAACTCTAAATCATCAGATTTAATTTTAGATAAAACTTTATCGATCAAAGGAGTATAATTTTGAGCATATTTTTTAAGCAGGTCGGCTCCTGTATCGTTTTTATCGATAGGTATTCGAATCTGTTCTATTATATCGCCCGTATCACAACCTATTTCGATTTTATGTGCCGTTATGCCTGTTTCGGTTTCATTATTTATAATCGACCATACATGTGGAGTGCGGCCCCTATACTTGGGCAACAATGAACCATGTATATTGAAAGCGAGTTTCTTGGGGTGCCCAATAATATCTTCTTCGATTAGAAATAGATAATTGATCGATACAATTACATCGACCGCTATATTTTCAATGAATTTGAATCCCTTTCCCTTTCTGGGATTACCCACGTAACAAGCGATTTTTTCATTTTTACATGTTTCGTCAATCACTTTTGAACCCTTATCGGTCATTACGAACCGTACCTGTGACTTTTTTATCAAGTTTACGAGGGAGGCATGCCCTAGAGCACCACTACAAAGAATTCCCAATGTCAGCATAAGTCTTCCATTATTTTTAGATATCTATCTCTTATATTCGAATCAAAAAGTTGTTTTTGCCTAAGCAACATCTCGCTATAAGCCTCTGACATATTTAGGATATTCATAATTGCTTCCCTAAATTGGGATACATTAGAAGTCGTAAAGTCGCCCAAACCAAAAATTGCATTTTTTTCAAGAAAGCCTTTATAGATACGTTTTTGATTATCAACGAAATAACCGGATAGTATAATCATATTTATTGCGCACAATTCATAAAGTATGGTACTTGACGGAACGATAGCAAAATTACATTTCTGCATCAACAAGACCATATCATTTTCTCCCAAGTTTTTATAGACCTTTAGCCTCGGTTCTTTTTCAGCAAGTTCAATAAGATTTTTTTTATTGTTCGCCGCACCAAGTACAACATGAACCATGTTAATTTCCGAAATTTCCAATAATACAGTTGTAGCGACCTCGGACAAATTGTATTTATCAGCACCGCCAAAACAGACGAACGCCGTATCGACATGTTTGATTTTCCGCTCATTTTTGGGCGCTTCCAAAAAAGCCGGGCGCAAAATCGCATAGGCCGTACCCAAACCGAATCGGGTATAAGGTTCATATGAAAAATTAGTTGGTTCAAGCCCTGGGGAATGGTTAACGACCATATCGGCGTATAGGTGTTCGGTCGCCATATCGTCTATATACACCAATTTATACCCCGATTTCTTGATTCGTTTTTGATAGGTGCTATCGAATTGGTACCCATCGGCCACTAAAATATGATTTTCTGTGTCGAAATTCTCGATGAGCCAATCAGGTTCGTCTATATTGGATATTTCGTTCGGAATTATTTCTATAGGATAAGATTCGGGAATCACAGAGAGCGTAGAAGATGCCTTGGTAAGCAGGCAAAAATCGTAACTTTCCTTTAGCATCTCTACTAAGGCAAACAAACGATATAAGTGACCCAATCCGATAGCCTCGTTACCATCGGCCCTAAATAGAATTTTCTTTCCCATAACTGCTTAATATAGCCGCTGAACGATTCAACTCAAGCTCCTTCAACATTTTCGTGGTATAAGTCAATTCCTCCTTAATATCCGAAAACTGTCTCTTCTGAAAATTTGTATTATTCGCCTCGAATAAGAACGGGCATTCATGATGTACTTTTTCCACGAGTTGCAAGCCCTTCAAATCATGTTTTTCAAAAAAGGCAATAAGTGAAGATGCTACTAACAAATCGGAGGCATAATCTACCGTCAACCGCAGTTCTGATAGCGAATTATTGATTTTAGGAAAGTAAGTGCTTTTTTTATACCGTTTGTTATTTTTTAAAAACAAGGTCACGTGTTCTTTATCGGCCTTTGTCAGTTTTTGGGTATCCAGTTCTATAAGGGCATCAGGGCGAATCACTTCAAAATTCATCCCGATGGGCAACGTCTCCGTATTCGTATAATCATTTCGCTGTGCTATATGATAGGAAATTGTCTCGTCCATAACATTGGCATCGACTATAGGGTTATCTGCCGTTAAACGTACTGCTGTACCGTATCTTTTATGCTTAAGAATGGCAATAAACCGGCTCAACACGTCGTCTTCATCGCCACGAAAGCAATGGATTTCATGTATTTTACAAAAATTTTCAAGAACGTCGTTTTCGGTGTTTGTAGAAGTAGCGATAAAAATATCCGATGGATGCACTGATGCTTTCAAGGCTTCTACGATCCATGAAAGCATAGGTTTATCGCCCCAGAGCGGTAATGGCAAAAGAATCTTGCCCGGAAGACGGGTAGATTGCATTCTCGCCTGTATAATAAAGGCTACTCGATTATTTTGCCGTCCACCCTCCATCCACTATAAAATTTTGACCTGTTATAAAGTCTGCCGCGCTAGATGCTAAAAATACAAAAGTACCGGCCAAATCTTCGGGCAGACCTACTCTGCCTAAACAGGTTTTTTCTTCCAAGGCGTTTACAAAACCTTTGTTCTCCTTGACGGCGTCGGACGGAAAAGGACCTGGCGTTACCGTATTGACATTAATATTAAGAGGCCCAAGATAGCTTGCATAATACTTGGTCAACTGAATGATACCGGCCTTAGCGGCCCCATAATGGGGCGGATTTAAAAATTCAGGATGCGAATCATACACTTCGAATTGGGGCGCCACCATACCGTACATCGAAGATACATTGATGATTTTTCCACCCTTATTTTTTTTGAAATATGGAATGATCGACCGAATACACCGAAATACACTATTTAGCGAACCATCGATACCATATGCCCAATCTTCATCGGTCATCTTTTCGGGAGATTGGCCCTTACTGTAAAACGCATTATTTATAAGCACATCTATTTTACCTTCTTTTTCCGCAATCGTTTTAAATGCGTTCTCTATCGATTCGGTAGTAGAGACATCACATTCAAAAAAAGCAATATCATTTTCAGATGCTTCTTCCGTGGCTGAAAAAGCAGCCTTGAATTTATCTTTGCTTCTCCCTAGAACGTACACTTTTGCATTATGATAAAAAAGGCTTTTTGTAATGGCGCTTCCCAAGAAACCATATCCCCCCGATATCAACACGACCTGATTCTTAAGATTGAATGTTTTTATCATAGCACCGGTTTTTTAACTTTTCGGCCATAAAGAAGGCACAAGAATAGAATCGGGAATATTTGGTATTTCTATACTGATCGGTTCGGTCATTTTCAGGTTTTCAATATTCTGAACCAGTTGACCAGCGTTTTCTACTCCGATAATAACCGCATCTATAAAGTCTTTTTTCAAAACGAAATCTAATAAAGCTCCCGATAATTTGTCACCGTGTTCATCTTGTAATTGGAGCAGGGTCGTCTTTACAGGGTCAAAATATTTCGGCAGAACTTTAGGGTTCATAAAAAAAAGGCCTTGTAAAAAAGTGGAGCGAACATGTACCTCACAGCTTTTTTCCTTTAATCGAATCATCTGATTTTCGAACCTGCGGTCAAACAGATTGTAGGGAACCTGAACCAAATCTGGAATCATCTCCAATTTCAATAAATCTTCAAGTTCTTCGGGGCGATTCAATGAAAATCCGATTTTTTTTACTTTCCCTTGTTCCCTTAGCCGTAATAAACTAAACCACTGCGTTTTACTTTTTATCAAGGCTTCTGGTCGATGCGCCAAATACCCGTATAGTATTTTTAACTTGAGCTTCTGTAAACTAACCTCTAACTCTTCTTCAACAGATGAACCGTCAGGAGGCATAAATTTGGAAACTACCTTGAATTCATTCAGGTTATGCTTACCAAGCACCTCTTCTGCATTGCCATATGCCGAGGCAGTATCTATAGTTTCTATACCATTTTGCAGGGCATAGTCCAATATTTTGCTCACTTCATCGAAAGGGGTTTTTCCCCGTACGTTCGAAATGCCATAATCCACCCCGAACTGAACGCTGCCCAACCCTATTTTTCTACGAACTGCTTTCATAAAAAGAGAGTACTTGCGCTATTACAAATTGGTGTTCTTCAGGTGTCAGTGTAGGGTACATTGGCAAACTGATACACCTTCTATAATATTCTTCGGCATGGGGAAAATCACCCTCTTTCCAACCCTGACTGCGATAGTACGGCATCAGATGGCAAGGAATATAGTGTATCTGAGCAAATATTTTTTGCGTTCGCAGATAGTTGTAAAGTCCTAAACGATCATCTACTTCCAAAACATATAAATGGTAGGCATGACCTATCACCGAACCCGATTGACCTTTAACAAATGGTCTGTTCTCAAAGGCTTTTTCATAGATTTTCGATAAATCCCTCCTCTTTTTTAAGCCTTCTTCAGCGCGAGTTAACTGTGATAGCCCCAGCGCTGCCTGAAAATCGGTAAGCCGATAGTTGTATCCCAGCGTTTGCATCTCCATATACCAAGCTGGGTAATCCGTTTCATTCGTTACCCCACTAGCAAATTCGGCGCTATTCTCAAAAGTTCCCTCATTTTTAGTGATGCCATGGGTTCTTAAAACTTGGAGCGCCTCGTACAGCCCTTTGTCGTTGGTCGAAATCATGCCGCCTTCGCCAGCCGCGATATGTTTTACCGGATGAAAAGAGAAAATGGCAAGATCCGCAAAATTACCGCTCCCGCACTTTTGTTGGTTGCCGGAGCTATCAATGAAATATCCTCCCGGGGCATGGCACGAATCTTCGATAATCCAAAGGTCATATGTATCGGCAAGTTTTCTAAAAGCTTGCATATCGACGCTTCTACCCGCAAAATCTACTGGGATTATTCCCTTATACGTTCCCTTTGCGGAAGCCTTTAAAAGTTCTTCTACTTTATTCATGTCTAACAGATACGTGTTGGGGTCAATATCCGCAAATACCACATCGCCGCCACAATAGCGTATACAATTGGCGGATGCCGCGAAAGTAATCGGAGTAGTAATTACCTTATCCCCCTCTTTAATACCCAAAGCGAGGGCACATAAATGCAGTGCTGCCGTTCCATTGGCCAAGGCAATTGCGTATCGGCTACCGACATACTCGGCAAAAGCCACTTCAAATTCCGAAATTTTCGGGCCTTGCGTCAAATAGTCGGACTGCAGCGTTTCGGTGACGACGTCAATGTCTTCTTGTGTGATGTTTTGTCTGCCGTACGGAATTGGCTTTATCATAGTGCAAAAGTTGAGTCTACATGATCTTTAATCAGCTTTCTAAGCCCTTCAACAGTCTCCCATTCGGTATTCTCGCCTGAATTATAACTAAACCCTTCAGCAACGCGGGTCGCGTTGAATTCGTTTAGATAGTCTTCCAATTTCCATTGGTGCGTTACGGGCAGAATAGCATAATACTTACCAAGGTCATAGGTGTAAAACGAGTCTGAGGGCGTAATCATTTCTTCATGAACTTTTTCTCCAGGGCGGATTCCCACTACCGGTTTTTCGCATTCAGGCCCGATAGCCTCGGCTACATCGGTAATACGATATGAAGGTATTTTCGGAACGAAAAGTTCACCGCCCCACGCATGCTTCAAAGCATACATAACCATTTCAACACCTCCTTCCAAGGAAATATTGAAGCGCGTCATGTTAGGGTCGGTTATAGGCAATATACCATCATTCTTTTTCTTTGAAATAAAGAATGGAATAACGGACCCGTTAGACCCCATTACGTTTCCGTATCTGACAACCGAAAGGCGAATAGGGCTATCTCCTTTAATGTTATTTGCAGCTACAAAAAGTTTGTCCGATGTCAATTTTGTCGCTCCATATAGATTGATCGGCGCGCAAGCCTTGTCGGTAGATAGTGCAACCACGCGTTGAACGTTGGTTTCGAAACATGCATCGACAACGTTTTGGGCTCCTCCGATATTGGTCTTTATACATTCTTCGGGGTTATACTCGGCCAAATGCACATGCTTCATTGCAGCAGCATGAATAACATAGTCAACACCCTTAAATGCACGTGTTAAACGATCACGGTCGCGCACATCTCCAATAAAATATCTAATTTGTGGATACTTCTCAACAGAATACTCTTGGGCCATTTGAAATTGTTTCTGCTCATCTCGAGAAAAAATAATCAACCGCCTAATTTCAGGATATTCCGATAAAATATGTTCTGTAAGTGCCTTGCCCAATGAACCTGTTCCTCCGGTTATCAAAAGGGACTTATTTTTCATTTCAAATTTCATTCTACCGATAGTTGTTTTAAAAAATTGACATTCTGCAAGACAACCTCTGAACTCTTTTGTTTGGTGTCATAGGCTATGACCGATATCGTAATGGCTCTTGCAAATTTAAGTTTGGTATTTATCTTGCGGGATATAACCAGTTCATCGAGTCCATTTTTTTGGATTTTCGTCGAAAATGTTTCGAACTTAAATTTTTGACTATCCTTCCGCAACAGGTCTATTTCATCATCTAAGGGATAAATGGAAAAAACAATATAATACCCTTCGTTATATTCTAGGGCTTTTTCCGGAAAATCAACCTTCGCATTCAATTCGAAGTCATTTTTTCCTATCCGTTTCAAATAGATATGCTTAAAATCTAAAGAGAGGCTATCTTTCTTAAAGCTTTCTAGTTTAACCTTGTATTTTAGTATATCGATTCTATCTGCTTCGGCTGAATCGTCATAAGCCTTATCGATTACCTTTTTCTCCCCATTGCGATTGCAAGAACACAGAGAGATTGAAAATAGAACCGCTAAAATCAAAATATGTCTTCTACCAATCACCTATATGTTTTCTTATTTAGTATTCTTGGGAACAGCTTGTACAAAGAACTTTTTTTGCTTTTCCGGTTCTCCCCGAACCTAAAAATAAATTGTATCAGTTTATTCAGCGACATCCTCATAAAAAGTATATAAAAAAACGCTAAATACGGTGCTAAACCGGAATACCAAGCAACGACAATACTTTTGATTAAATAGGGGCCCGTATAAACTAATCTGACTTCTTTCCTAAAAATAACTAAGCGCTTTTCAGCTTCAAAAATTTATCTAATCAGCGGCTAACACACTATACTTCGGCCTCTTGGCAAAAGTACGATAATTCTTTGCCTTTTCAATAATAACGGAATCTTCCAACCCATTTTCAATTAGTATTTTTTTTGCAAAACCATTCCAGGTCATGGCCTCGCCATCGGTAAAATGATGAATACCATATTGCTCACTATCCGATTCGATCAAATCCAAAAGGTATTTTGCTAAATTTCGGGCGTAGGTAGGGCAGCCTGTTTGCTCATCGGTAACTTGTAAGACTTTTTCCGATTTTGCTTTCTTATGTATTGTCGTATAGAAATTCTTTCCGAATTCGGAATACAACCAAGAAGTTCTAACAATAAAATGCTTTTCCGACACCTCACGAACATATTCCTCTCCCTTCAGCTTTGATGCACCGTAAACATTTATAGGGTTAGTCAAATCAGTTGTTTTATAAGGGGTTTTCTTTTCGCCATCAAACACATAATCCGTAGAAATATGGATTAGTACGACATTGTAATCGCGGCAGGCCAAAGCCAAGGCCCTCACGCTATCGGCATTGATCAAAAAAGCTTTCTCCGGGTTCTTTTCCGCCTGTTCCACATCGGTATATGCGGCGCAATTGATGCAATAATCGAATTGATGTTTTGAAAATACGGAATCGATTTTGTCATTATCCGTGATGTCCAAACCCCTTGCGTCTTTAAACACTAATTGTAATTCTGGATAATCGGCTTCTATTTTTTGAATACTTCTGCCCAACTGCCCATTTGAACCTGTAACCAGAATGCTGATCATTGGTACAATTCTTTGAACGTTGGCAACTGCTCGTCTTTTTCGGAAAGTATAATTTCATTCATCGGATATTCCCAATCGACATTTAGGGTTTTGTCGTTATAAATTATACCACTCTCGGAAGCGGAATTATAATACGCGTCACATTTATAAGAAAAAACGGCCTTATCGCTTATCGTAAGGAAACCATGCGCCATACCTTTTGGTATAAAAATTGCTTTATTGGTGCTTGCCGACAATTCTAATTTTAGATGCGCCCCGAATGTCTCGCTTTCTTCCCTCAAATCTACGACCACATCCAGTATTTTCCCATCGACCACACGTATCATTTTTGATTGGGCAAACGCACCGGTCTGAAAGTGAAATCCCCGCAGCACGCCTTTTTTTGATACCGAAACATTATCCTGCACAAAATCTACCGGTTTACCAATTGCCTGTTCAAAGGTTTTTTTATGATAAGATTCATAAAAAATACCGCGCTGATCTTCAAAAATTCTGGATTGCAGAATAAAACAGCCTTTCAAGATGGTCTCGGTTATCTGCATAGTATATCTAAGATTTTTGAGGGTATGTTTACTTTAATTGTAAAAGATAGGTTCCGTAACCACTTTTTAATAACGGTAGGGCCAATTTTTGCAACTGAACCTTATCGATAAAACCCATAATGTAAGCGACTTCTTCAACAGAGCCGATTTTCATGCCTTGCCGTTCTTCGATAACAGCCACAAATTGGGAAGCTTGCATCAGCGAACTAAAGGTGCCCGTATCTAACCAGGCAATACCCCGGCCTAAAATACCTACCTTCAATTTGCCTTTTTGTAAATAGGCCCGATTAACATCCGTGATTTCTAGTTCGCCCCTTTTACTGGGCTTGATATGCTTTGCGATTTCCACAACTTCATTGTCATAGAAATAGATGCCCGGTACGGCAAAATTAGATTTTGGGTCGTCGGGTTTTTCTTCTATCGATATTGCCTTGCCCGTATCATCGAATTCAACAACACCATAACGCTGGGGATCATTTACATGATAACCGTATACGACCCCCCCTTCAGGATTATTATTTTCCTGTAAAATTTTTGCGAGTCCAGATCCATAAAAAATATTATCTCCCAATATCAGGGCTACTTTTTCAGCTCCTATAAACTTTTCGGCGATTATAAAAGCTTCGGCAAGGCCGTTCGGTTTTTCTTGAACCGCATATTCGAAACTACAGCCCAGTTGACTACCGTCTTTAAGTAATTTTTTGAACAGGGGCAGGTCGTTTGGGGTCGTAATAATTAATATTTCCCGTATATCGGCCAGCATAAGGGTTGTCAACGGATAATAAATCATCGGTTTATCGTAGATAGGCATAAGCTGCTTACTAACTGCTAAAGTAAGTGGGTGTAATCGTGTTCCGGAGCCTCCTGCCAAGATAATTCCTTTCATTTTTTTTCTTTAGTGATGTACCAATCTATAGTCTTACGAAGACCTGAATCAAAGTTTGCCTCCGGTTTCCAGCCTAAATTCTCCTTAATCTTTGTTGCATCGATTGCATAACGTCGGTCATGGCCCAATCGATCTTCTACAAAAACAATTTGACTTTTATAACTCCCTTTTCCCTTCGGACGAATTTCATCTAAAACACTGCATATTTTCTCCGCGATAAAAAGATTGTCATGTTCATTTTCACCACCTATGGCATAGGTTTCGCCCTGTTTTCCATTTTTGAAAACCAAATCGATGGCCTTACAATGATCCAGTACATATAACCAGTCGCGTATATTTTTTCCATCACCGTAGATTGGAATATTTTCTCCCGAAAGGGCCTTGCGTATAATGGTTGGAATCAATTTTTCATCGTGCTGTTTGGGGCCATAATTATTCGAGCAATTGCTTGTTACTACGTTCAAGCCATATGTGTGGTGGTAACTCCGCACCAAAAAGTCAGAAGCCGCTTTCGATGCGCTGTATGGACTGTTGGGTGCATAAGGCGTAGTTTCACTGAAATGACCCTCTGCGCCCAAGCTACCATAGACCTCATCTGTCGAAATATGGTGAAAGCGCGCATTCTCATACTCTTTTTTTGGTACATTGGGCGCATCGAACCAATGTGATTTTGATACTTCGAGCAAAGTAAAAGTACCGTAAATGTTAGTTTGGATAAACGCATCGGGGCTAGCTATCGAATTATCGACATGCGACTCGGCCGCAAAATGGATTATCGACGATATTTCGTATTCTCCAAAAATGCTCGCCATTAAACTAGCATCACAAATATCTGCCTTGACAAAAAAATACCGTTCATTATTTTTTACTTCTTCGAGATTCTGTTCGTTACCAGCATAGGTCAGATTGTCAATATTAATTACGGATACTTTTGGATTTTTTTCCAAAAAAAACGGAATAAAATTGCTGCCGATAAAGCCCGCACCACCGGTCACCAAAATAGTTTCATTCATAGAAATGGAATCTTTTATTGATCGAGTTCATTTACTTTTTGGTTGAGGTATTTTATGATAGAATAAATAAAGAAGAAAGCAAGTAAAATTGCAGGAATAACAGTAACACCTTGAGCGTATATTGGGGTTCTAACCTTTTGGGTCTTACCGTAGTTAATGACCTTAATGACCTCTTTCTGCTCGATAATTTCTAATTTTCTTAATTCAATTTCCTTGATCAGATTATTTTTCAAACCTAAAAGCCCCGTAATGTCTAGACCATTTTCGTTATCAAGTATAACCGTGCTTTGGCCCGCCCTTCCGCTAGCCAAATTTTTAGAGTAACCGGCAACGAGGCTGTCTATTTGTTCAATTAACCCCTCGTTCCTATCAATTTTCGACTTTGAGTTTTCATTGTAGACCTTTTTAAGTTCACTAAAATAGCTATTGTTTTCAATGTACTCCATTAATTTCAAGGTGGAGGCTCTTCCAGCAAGTGAATTCTTATAGAAAAAAGTAATTCGATGATTCATATTGCTTTTCTTATGAACCTCAGCTTTCACGACATCTAAAACAAAACTATTATCCTTGTAATTCTGCAAGGTTTCAAGATATTTCATGTCATCTTCCAAATTTGCCTCTTCATTATTTTCTTGAATAGGCTCTATTTGAATTTTAAGACTTTTTAATTCAGAAACCACAATGCCAAGTTCCTTAAAAAAAGCAGTGTCCTTGACCTTTAGATTAGCCTCTATTTCGTCGACCACATCGTACAAATAATCTTTACTGTCAAAATTAGGTCTCACGATCACCTCGGTTTTCAACTGATCTGAGATCATGAATTTTAGCCCAAACCCTATTGCGAAGCCTATAAAGACCAGAATTGCCAGCTTTACAAAATTATTTCTTAAATAGAGAAAGAACCGTAAAAAAGCCCTGAAGAGATTATCAAACCCTTTACCAATTGCCTTGAATAACTGCCCCAAGTCGATTTCGTCAGATGAAGATCCATTATTCGGAATGTTGTCTGCCATACAGCTATGAATTAAAAATTTGTTCCAAGATTTTGTCCGTTATCAAATAAGTGGGTTTTACCCCTGTTGTTCCTAAACCGCCGGATGCTAAGGTGCTTCCTGTAACCAAAGGGTTATCGGAGGCATAATAGGCATACCTCACTTTCACGTCTTCACGTATGCTCTTACGTATTTTAGAGGCCGATTGCACCGCCTTTTGGTAGTGTACGCCCTCCATCTCCAATCCGACTACGTTCCAAGTCGATTTATGGAAAAACTTCAAAATATCTTTGTTCTGTAACGATGTACCCAAGACGGTAACCATAGTACCTTCAAAAACCTTGAGGCCATAGCCTTTAAAATCTTTGGCACATAGCTCATTTTTAAAGGGGTAATTGTCTGCTGTACCCTCAAAAATATGCGCTGAAGGAATCATCAAATCCCCTTTTCCCCCTTCTAGAATACCCGCTTTCCCCATTATTGAAATAGAGGCGACATCTAAAAATACCGGCTTTTTTTTGTTTTCCTTAAACGGTTTCAAAAACTCATCGATAGTCTCATAGGCCTGTTCGCCAAAGGCGTAGTCCATCACAAAGATAAGCGGTTTTTCTTCATCGGATAACCCTTTTGGAAGTTCATAGCAGCAGGCATCATCGGTCATCTTTGCCGTATCGAATAACTGCACGTCGATATTCGTGCCTGAAAAATCGTCGATGGAAATCATTCCGTTCTTTTTTGCAACGGCAGCAACCTTGTTTCTCAGTTCAGCACTCAGCGACGAACTCAAAGCTTCATAAATTTCAAGTGACTTTTTATCGGGAAACTCTTTCGCCAGTGCTTTTCTCGCAAATAGCGAATTCATTACACTGTGCATATTTGCGCTGATAATATGTATCGGCCGTTTTAGGAGTCCGTTTTTGCGTAAGGTTTCCTTTATGGTATTCGCCCAACGTTCGCCATGTATATGGTGGCCCAAGCGTTCGCGTAACAAGGCACTGAATGTAATCGTCCTTTTTTCACCGGTAATCTCTTCTTCTATCGCCAGCTTACCCAGCCAGTAAATAATATCTAGAAAACGTTCGGGTTCTTCTTTGGTCGCCAACTGCTCGTGTATGCCCATAATCTCTACGAACGGGCGACCCAGAATATTGGCGGTATGTATTAAAGCAACTTCTTTTTCTGCTTGGGTAAGCTCATCTTTCTTAACTGCTTGTTCAAGTTTTACCCAATCACGGATCGTTTTATCGGTGTCTTCGATCAAGACCCGGTTACAGATTTTTTCCGATTCTATAAATAGAAAGGTCAAATGGGTTAGAATGTCATAAATATCGGAACGACCGCGCGTAATCTCGATATTCATCTGCTCATCATCGATCCGATAACAATTACGTCTTCGCTTTGGCGGTACGATCGGGTCAAAATGAGACCGGCCGTAGCCTTCATCAGAAGTCAAGTTGATAAATCGGCATTGTTCGATACCCTTGGGAAGCCTTTCTATAACATAGATAAGTCCATTCAGTTCTGCTTTTTCTTCGGCAATGGACCCATAGATTTCGGGGCGTAGTTGCAGTAAGGCATTCTTAAGTGATTCGCCCGATACACCTGTGGGCTTATAGAAGCCACGATTGAAAAGATGCCGCATCGTAATGTATAGACGCTCGATTGCGTTGGTCGATTCTTGAGCGCGGGTCGTGGTTGTTGTCTTGCCCATAAATGGATTTAAGAGACCGCTTTGAAATCTGTCGATTGCTTTTTTATGCCCCTTTTTGCGTCCTTCTTCATTAAAATTTAATACCGTACCAACGGCTATGCTAGCCCCGATAGTTATCGGGGCTGCCTAAAAGGCCACAAAAATGACCTATAAAAACTCCAATCACAGGTTCCCGAGCGGTCTCGGGCAAAATTACGGTTTTTTTCGGTTGTGAAGAGCGCTTCTTTTAGGTTAAGGAAAAAGGTTGTTGCACAGAGGTTAGCAGAGAACGCGCTGAGTTTCGCAGAGACATTAATCCCCCAATTATAAAATTTCCAAGTTCAAGATTACTTTTAACCTTGAGTGGCCATGAAGTAGCGATTAAACTTTGAACTTTGACAGACCATCGGCAACATTACGATCGTTGGCCAAGCGCTGTACCTTGTTCTGCCCGCCCAGTTTACCGATCGATTTCATATAATCGTTAAATCCGCCTTTTTTAATTGCGGTCACTTTTAGCGTTTGAAGGATTTTACCATCTATAAGATCAAAATAATAACTGTTCTGTTTTTGAAGGGATGTGTCTAAAATTTCAATAAATTTCGACATATCGGAAGGCTCTTCTGCAAATTCGACCAACCATTCGTGAAAGGGAAGTTGATCGCCCTCTGGCGTAATCTGAGGTGCTACCGTAAACTCGTTGATACTTGCGTATGTGCCTGCCATTGCGAGTTGCATAGCTTCTTCGACTTCTTTGGCAATAACATGCTCCCCAAAGGCCGATATGAAGTGCTTTATCCGCCCGGAAACGATAATCTTATAGGGCTTCAAGGAAATAAACTGAACGGTATCTCCCAAATTGTACGCCCAAAGCCCTGCATCAGTTGAAATAATCATTACGTAGTTTATGCCGACCTCAACATCTTTTATCGTTATCCGTTTGCGCGTCTCTTCGAAAAACTCATCGGCCTTGACGAATTCATAGAAAATTCCGGAATTCAACAACAATAACATTCCCTTATCGGTCTGTGAATCTTGATAGGCAAAAAACCCTTCGCTTGCAGGAAACAGTTCGATACTATCGACCTTTCTGCCGATAAGGCCTTCGAATTTAGTACGGTAGGGCTCATAGTTGACCCCTCCATAGATGAACAATCGAAAGTTTTCGAACAGTTCGCCGACCTTTTTTCCGCTTTTTGCCTGCAAGCGCTCAAAGTACATCTGTACCCAAGATGGTATGCCCGCAATAACGCTCATATCTTCATTTACGGTCTCTTCGACAATCGTATTCACCTTGGTTTCCCAATCTTCGATACAATTGGTTTCCCAGCTTGGCAGGCGGTTTTTTTGGAGGTAGTTCGGAACATAGTGTGCCGATATACCAGAAAGCCTTCCCAATTGTATTCCGTTCTTTTCCACTAATTCGGGGCTTCCCTGAAGAAAAATCATTTTACCATTTACAAAATCGGCATTACCAGTTTCATGAATATAATTGAGAATCGCATTTCGAGAAGCTTCAACTTGATGTTTGATTGAGGTCTTTGTAATAGGAATGTATTTTGCCCCCGAAGTAGTACCGGATGTTTTTGCAAAATAGATGGGTTTGCCCGGCCAGAGTATATTTTCTTTTCCTGCAACGACCTCCTCAACATAGGGCTTCAGTTCTTCATAATCGCGAATCGGAACGCGCGCTAAGAAGTCGGAATGGGAAGTAATGGAATCAAAACCGTGATCGGAGCCGAATTTTGTATCGGCAGCCTTTTGAATAAGCTGATGGAATACTTGTTCTTGTGTTTCTATGGGATGGTCGCGCCATTTTGCCGTTTTCAAAGCAATGTTCTTGGCAAATATCTTGGCGGCGAAGGATTTTAGGGACATTTAAAAAAAGTTTAGGAGTTTATTAGTTTAGATGTTCAGTAAAAAGAAATTGAGATTAACAGCAAAATTCAAGGTTCAAGACCGCCCTTCTTTTCAGACGGCTCTGGCCTTGGCAAATTCAAGGTTTAAGGAAAATTAAGCTGCCCCCTGAACTAAAATACAAAGTAGTTTTTGAACCCTGCTCCGTAGACGGACGGTATTGAACTTTTAAAACCTGCTTTTCTAAACTCCTAAACTTAGTTTCCCCGAAATTTCGGAAAAACTTTCGGTTTCTTAAAAATCAATGTAGTCCAACGGATTCACCGCATTACCATTACTCCAAAGTTCAAAATGAAGATGGGGGCCGGTTGTCAGTTCACCGGTATTGCCTACCGAAGCTATGACTTCTCCCGAACGTACGATATCGCCCTGTGCCTTGCTTAAAGAACCGTTATGCTTATAAACGCTCAACAACCCATCTTTATGTTCAAGAATGATGACGTAACCGGTGTCTGCGGTCCACTCTGAGAAAATGACCGTGCCGTTGGCCACCGCCTTGATCGGGGTATTGGTCGGGGCAGTTACATCGACGGCATAATGTCGGATTTTTACGTCGTAAGTTTGTGAAATGACTCCGTTGAGCGGCGGAAAAAGTATAATTTCAGTTCCGTTTACGTTTCGTTCGAAGAGGTTGTACTTGTCCTCTAGCTCAACTTCTTCCCTGAGCAATGAATCTTCTTTTATCGGAGTTAAATCTATACTCGAGGGGTCTATTTTAAACTGCTCGCGTAGTGAATCAAGGTTCATTTCCGAACTTGCGATATCCCCCTTAAGAACCATTCGTATATTTTCTAAATATCTATTGGTATTATTTAGGTTACGCACCAATGAGTCGGTCTTGTACGTTAAGTCGGTGGCTTGTTTCTTTAACTTGGTAGAAGAGTAACCTGGTATATATTCGCGTAGTGGCGTAAAGGCGATGAGCAAAGTTGTAAGGCCAATAAGACCGATGATACAGAGCGAGCCGGTAACGAAGACATTTAGACGGCTCAACTTAAAAGAAATCTTTTCCTCAAAAGTACTTTCATTGAGAATGACCAAGCGGTACTTATGCAGTAGCTTTCTTTTGATTTCTTTTCTCTTCTTGACTTTTTTGGCCATAGAACACAAAAATACTCGTTATCCCCAAATTTTCAGGGTTTTCTCTTTTCTTTTTCCCTTTGTCTTACTTCGTGCGAAGTATTGGTATGAACCTTACATGTCTCATACCTTCCGACCATGTTACTTATGGCATCAATGAAGTAGTTTTATTCTGTCCATAAATGTCCAATTGAATATGTCTTAGCTTTTCCACTAATAATTACTCTGTCTTTAATATTTTGGCATTTTAGCACTCCGACCCTATCCGATATTTGGATTGCGACCAACTCATTTTTTCCAAGTTTTACTGACCAATAGGGGATTAATGAACAATGCGCAGAACCCGATACGGGATCCTCCAAAATCGAAGCTTGTGGCGTGAAAAACCTCGATACGAAATCGCAGTTTTCTCCCTTGGAAGTAACTATTACTCCTCCCGGATCAAGGTTTATTTGGTCAAATATTTGTCTGTCGATGGTGATATTCTCAACTTCACTTTGTGAATTATAGACCAATAGATAATCTCTGGATTTATAAACTTCGCTCGGTTGAATATTTAAGGAATTTTTAATTACTTCGGGTAATTCAGAGGCTATTGGCATTCTAGAGGGAAAATCTAAATAGTATCTGTCATTTTTTGTGGTAACGGTCAAATCCCCACTTTTAGTCTCGAATAGAATTTTGTCTTCTGGATAACCTAAAATTGATTTTAAACAATGGGCCGTCGCTAACGTCGCGTGTCCGCATAAATCCATTTCGATTTCCGGTGTGAACCACCTTAATTGTATTTTGTCGCCCTTGTATAAAAAAAAGGCAGTTTCTGCAACAGCATTTTCTTTTGCAATTTTCAATAATAGGTTATCAGGAAGCCAATGGGACAATGGAACAACACAAGCTGGATTTCCGCCAAATGTTGTAGTGGTAAATGCATTTATCTGATAAAGTTCAAGTTTCATTTTTCTTTGAATCCGTGAATTATCGCCTACGGGGCTATTTTTGATTCCTATGCCTCGGAACTATCCAAGCAAAGTAAAAAATAATAATGAAGTGATTTAAAATTCCCAAAATTTAAGGGATAAGGACGAATATGAATTCTATATCGGTCCTATTAAGATTTATATTATTGCGAAAATATCTTTCTGGGGGAGACAACGTAATCTTGCTATTGACGCATTTACGATATAAATATTCTTCCATACCTTAATTTTAAACGTTCCGCAATTACTTTTTTTAGTACATTTGTTATCCATTAAATTAGAAATTATGACAGCTTTACAAATATTTTTGGCAATCGGACCTTGGCAAATAGCCGTTGTCGTCGTACTCGTTCTTTTGTTGTTCGGAGGCAAAAAGATTCCTGAACTCATGCGTGGCCTCGGAAGCGGTATTAAAGAATTTAAGGATGCTTCAAAGGAAGAAGAAAATTTGGATGAAAAATTAGAAGATAAAAAATAACATCTCACACATAGTCAAACTATGGAAACCCTTCGGCCTTGCCGAGGGGTTTTTTATTGAAAAATAATTAAAATATACTTATTGGTCTATTTAATATATGGCCCAGTTGAATACTTTATGCTACCATGGTATTCCAAAATATGCTTCAATGCCCTTTGTCGATTAAGCCTTGACATTATTGAATTTCACAACATGACCTATTACGCTTTCTACGCTATTTATTCAACAGTATAATCCCTTTTCACAACACACTGGCTTCATTTGACAACAAATACCGAATATTTTGCATCGTAAATACGAAAACCTGCGTTAGAGGATTGATAATTAAAGTAAACCTGCATGTTTTCCATAGGGCGGTAGTTTTATTTGACCAAGATTTACGTTGATTATGCATGACCTACTTAAAAAACTTTTCGTGCTGATTATCATTGCAAGTACGACTAGTTTTACATATATATCGGAACCTAGCTTTGGTAATCCCCTTCTAAATACTGTTCATAAGGATTTACCTAGAACTACTACAGCACCCTTTGTCCCCACATTTTCTAACTGCCCGGCCAATATTACTAATGTCATGCCCAATTCGGGCGACTGTACCGCGGTGGTGAATTGGACACCACCGACTGCTTCTGGCACAGGGCCCGTAACCATCACAAGCAATTACGATCCGGGTGATTCTTTTTATCCTGGTACGCACAGGGTAATATATAGGGCAACGGATATCAACGGTACTTCCTTTTGTGAATTTACAGTCCAGGTTGTGGATAATCAACCACCGGTAATAACAGTGCCGTCAAATATTACAACTACCGCTGACGCAGGAAGCTGTGGAGCTGTCGTGACATTTCCTTATCCTACGGCCACCGATAACTGTCCAGCGGGAGAGGGAGCGCCTATAGATGAAAATTTTGATAGCGGTACTGACTTAAGTACACAGTGTTATGATTTTGATGGAACTTTTGTTGGAAGTGACGGCGAGACTAATGGGTCTATTGGTGAACTAGAAACCGTCGAATTGATCAATAACGATATCCGCTCCTTTACAAGCCCGCTTACCAGATTCAATGGTACGGGAGAAATATTCTTTGACCATAAAATTATTGCCGGTAGCCCGAGCGGTAATATCGGAAATGGTGCAAGGTTAACAGTTAAGCTGATTACTACTGGAGCGGTGGAAACAATCATCTTCACAGAACTCTATCTTGACGAAAATGTGCAGACCGAATATATCACCATCACCCAAAGTGGAAATTTTTTCGTGCAGTTCGAATGGGAAACAAATCAAAATAGAAGCGATATTGCTTTTTTAGATGACCTTTACATACCCGGTTATGTAATTTCTGATACGAATGTCGTTACCTGCGGCGTAAAAAACCATCGCGTTAGCCAAATCGCCGGATTTCCTTTTAGAAGTAATGTAGAATTTCCCGTCGGCACGACGACTTTAGAATACGTAACCCGAGATGCAGCAGGGAATCCTTCTTTTGCATCTTTCACGGTTACGGTAACCAATAACATTGTGCCTCCAGCGGGTAGCGACGTTGAATATTGCGAAGGTACCCCGGTTCCCGAGCTCTCGGTAACCGTAAGCTCGGGCGAAACGGTCGATTGGTACGATGCCGCTGTTGGTGGTACCTTATTATTGGGCGATAGCAATACATATACGCCCCCCGGTCCCGGCAACTACTATGCGGAAACAAGAAATGTATCCACTGGTTGCGTAAGCTCGACGAGAAGGCGAATTCGTCTAACGGAAAACCCACAGCCCAATCCCCCATCGGCGCCTTCTCCAATAGAATACTGTATCAATGATACCGCGGTTCCTTTGACAGCCACAGGAGACCCCGGTAACATGATTACGTGGTACGATGCCCCAACTGGTGGCACTATTTACGCAACGGCACCTACTCCCGATACCTCGACAGCTCAAACAACCTTTTATTATGTGGAGCAAGAGGATGCCGGTACTGGTTGTGTCAGTAATCGTACCGAGGTAGTTGTAACTGTATACGCGCTGCCCTTAGCACCTATGGTGATTACACCGGTTGAATACTGCGTAGGTGAAACGTCAAATGAACTCAACGACAGTGTTACCAGTGGTTCAAATTTGAGGTGGTATGATGCGGCTACGGGAGGAACTGAAATTCCAGGTACAACGAGACCGAGTACCGCAACTGCAGGACAGCAGTTCTTTTGGGTGACGCAATCGGCCATGTCCGGCGGCACCAATTGTGAAAGTACTAGAACACAACTCACCGTAAATGTCAACAACCCACCAGCTATAAGTATGGACCCGGCTAATCGGGCGGTATGTGAAAACGCGAATGCCATCTTCGCAGTAGGAGCTTCCGATGCGGATACTTTTCAGTGGCAGCTATTCGATGGTACTAATTGGAATGATTTGACCAATACAGCTCCCTATAGTGGTGCCCTGTCAAACACATTGACAATAACCAATGTCACAACGTCGTTGAATGGCAACCAATATCGCGCGGTAGCTTCTAGTCCAGCAGCCAGCTGTCCCGATGCTATATCCAACGGAGCGACACTTACCGTAAATACAGCACCTCCCGCTCCAACTAGTGGCGGAGACCAAACGGAATGTGCTCAAAATCCCGTTCAAACCTTGACCGCGACCGCGACTGCACCAAGCGGCGCGACGGTCGTATGGTATGATGCCCTAACTGGAGGCAATATCGTGGCAAGCCCAATTTTGGATGCCGTTGGTACGATAACCTACTACGCAGAAAGTGAAAATACGACTACGAATTGTGGAAGCTCGGCCAGAACGGCAGTTACCTTGACCATTCAACCTGCTCCGACAGCGCCGACAAGCGGTGGCGACCAAACGGAATGTGAGCAAGACCCCATTCAAACGTTAATGGCCACCGCAAGTGCTCCAAGTGGTTCATCCGTAGTTTGGTACGATGCAGCTACCGGTGGTAGTACTGTTGCCAATCCGATTTTAAATACCGTAGGCACGATAACATATTATGCAGAAAGCACCGATGACATTTCAGGATGCCCTAGTAATTCAAGAACAGCGGTA
>ENA-ORXU01000306-ORXU01000306.1-marine-metagenome-genome-assembly--contig:-NODE-306-length-60714-cov-4.234213_pt1 | contig 60714 bp, 53 predicted proteins | sample MGYA00237869_ERZ511484 | MGnify/ENA metagenome assembly ERZ511484 | reverse complement strand
GTAATAAACCACCCAAGGGATAGATTACGAATATATATTGTAGCTTATAAAAAATTTGATATGCAATCGGGGGAGATTCGTACAAAGCCATCAACTTTTTCGAATCGTTGTAATCATTCAGGAAGCCAAAATCCACAATCAGATGAATTGTAAATGCAAGTGCAAAACTTGGAATCCACCACCATGAGCTCTGTAATTTTTGTTCATCGCTAATCAGCAGAAGACTATAGATAAGAATGGACGGGAAAAAGTAAACGTTTGCTAAAATCTGAAAAATATATTTTGTAGCGGAATATCCTTACGCTGCCCATATATATGAAAGTAACATCGTGGCGAAAAGGCAAATAGAAAGTATCAGAAAATAATCACTGGTTCTTTTTTCCTTTTTCGTTGAAACGAACAAAAGGAAAATAGCAAGAATACCGATACCAATGATATTGATGAAGGCCATAGCATATTCTCTGATTATAAAACGAAAATAAAATGTAAAGGGGGATAACTTAAAAGTAAGGCTTTCAACGCACTTATAAATTGGGGTAGGATTAGGAAGGTTAAAAAAAGAAGGGAGAGACTTTGATGAAGGTCTATCCTTTTTCTAATCCTGTATAAACAGGTTAATTACTAAAGGTATTGTCTAGATGCTGCCCAACGAATCCGCTTACTATCTTTTAAAGTTGAAAAGAAAGCGAACCTTTCAGATTCAGCTGGCGATTGATTGATGAATGATGGTTTCATGATTGATCTGCTTTTAAAACCGTGATTAGCGGTTAAAGTTTCTGTACTGTGCCCATTGTGCTCTTCTGCTATTGCTGAATGATGAGAAGTACTGTCCTGTTTTTGATTCTGTTGCAGTTCTTATGATTGATGCTTGCATGATTTCTTTGTTTTTATTCCCGATAGCTATCGGGGGTTGACTGTTGTTTTTTGATTCAGATTATCTGTTGAAGTTTCTATACTGAGCCCATCGTGCTCTTTTGCTAGTGCATAGTGTAGAGAAGTACTGACCTGTTCTTGATTCCGTTGCTGTTCTGCTGCTAGTTGCTTTCATAATTTCTATTTTTTTAAAGTTGTTGTTTTTTAATGATGGTACAAAGATGCTTTGATTTGTATGAGGGCGGAAATAGTTAGTACCGAGTTGTCGTTTTTAATGACCAAATTGTAATAACTGCTTTCCAAACCTAATCTTAGCGATTAAAATTTCTGTATTGGGCCCATTGTGCTCTTTTGCTATTGCTTAGTGTAGAGAAGTACTGACCTGTTCTTGATTCTGTTGATGTTCTGTTACTTGATGCTTTCATAATTTCTAGTTTTTTTACCCTGAACTTGTTTCAGGGTCTTATTGTTATTGATAGTTGTTTTAAACTTGTTTACAATAGATAGACGAGGGATGTTTCATTTTGTTACAGTACTATGCATAAAAAGGTACTATATTATATAATATCTAACACCTTCCTTGATTAAGAAAAGAAACGATTTCGTTTTAAATATTTGATTTACAGACTTTTATATCCATTTAGGCTACATATGTATTATTTCAGGTGTTTTTTCATCTCTTTCCTTTTTCAGCTAAGGATCTTCTGTCCGAACATTAAATCCGTACATTTAGTAGATGACAATCCACCCCAGATACAAACGCTATTTTAGGCAGATCTTAGTCTTTGGGCTGATTTGGTTGTCGTTCGGATTGGTGTATGTCTTAATGGAACAAGGGTTATTGGGGCCACTTGAAGAATATCCTGCCACCGGAAACAAATATGATTTTAAAAATTCGTTGCTATTCACTGGTGTATTTAGTTTTTTAGCAGGATTGGCACAAGGTGGGATAGAAGTGCTATGGCTGAAAAGACGATTGGCCAAGTTTCCTTTTTGGAAAAAGATAGTTCTTAAGAGTTCATTTTATCTGACCTTTCTTATTCTGTTCCTTATCATGTTGGCATTGACGACCAATGCTATGCGCAATGACACAAATATTTTTGACCCTAAAGTACTGGACGACCTATGGTTGTTTATGCAAACGTTCGCATTTTGGAGCGTTATTCTTTATTGTGGTATTATTTTAGATGTTGCGCTATTCCATTCGGAAATGGGGGAGTATCTGGGTAATGGGGTATTGTACAATTATTTCTTTGGAAAATATCACAGACCAAAACAAGAGATACGCATCTTTATGTTTTTGGATATGAAATCCTCTACGACCATCGCGGAAAAAATCGGCCATGAAAAATATTTTGATTTGCTAAAGGTCTATTATGCCGATATGACCGATGCCATTTTGGAGACTTCGGGCGAAATATATCAATATGTCGGAGATGAGATTGTAGTTTCTTGGACGGAGAAAAATGGACTTTTTAAAAACAACTGTATCGAATGTTTTCACAAAATCGACGATGTCTTCAAGAGAAGGGAAGCGGATTACATTGATAAATTCGGACTCACACCCAGCTTCAAGGCCGGCTACCATATTGGGGAGGTTACCACTGGCGAAATCGGAATCATTAAAAAGGATATTATCTATACCGGCGACGCATTGAATACCACTGCCCGTATTCAGGGCCAATGTAATAATTATAATGCCAAAGTATTGATTTCGGAAGATTTGGTGGATAAATTGGAATTCGATGATAGCTTTTCTTTGACCAAAATCGGGAAGTTGGTGCTTCGAGGAAAAACGGAGACGATTCAATTGTACAGCATTGCATTCTGATGCATGGCTATATTTATATACTGTCCCATGAAACAAAGGATTTATGGGACTGGATTTTAATACATCAAAGTTTAATTGAATCAGTATACTCAGTCATACCTAAAAATACACTTTTGATAAATTAGAATCTTGAATTAAGGTGTTAAGCCTTTGCCCCTATTTCTATTTTTGCCAAAGGTCTTTTTTAAAGAACTCTTTTTCAAGACTTTGTTGGAGTTACTTATTGTTTTGTCCAAAACGGCTTGTTTATCCTGTACAAATTGAAACATTCCCGCCTGCATCGGACTTTTTAAGGTAATATCGGAGCTTTCGTTTTGGAACATGGGGGTTTTTAAATTCAAATCTTTGGCCACTTCATAACCTAAATTGAATGCTCTCTTAAATTTCTCGTCAACTTTTACGCTTTCCTCCATTTTAAAATGTTTCTCGAACATGCTGTTCTATGTATTCTATGATTGAATCTCGATCGTACAGTATTATTTTCTTCTGGGGTTGTGAAAATCTGATTTTGCCTTCGTCTCTTAATTTCTGTAATGTAGTAGTAGATTTTATCTTTAAATGGAACATTGCCTCTTGCCCATCAATCCATTTTGCAGGTACATCTTTACGTTTTGATTCTACGTGTTCGACCACCTTGTCAAATAAGGCATAGAACGCTTCTTCTTGTAGACATACAACTTCCATCGTTTAATTTGTAATTAAAATCCAGAAGAAAATATGTTTTTCTTTTATGAATGGTGTTTAATTTCGACCATCCACTTATTAAGTCGTTGTGAAGTATCCGTTGGTAAAGGGTTTAGACCTTAATTGACCTCTTTTTTAATTTGAGAACCCAACAATGTAAATGTTGTACCTATGTTGTACCTGAAATAAAAAAGCCGAGACATAAATCTCGACTTTCCCTTCGTACAGGCGGAGAGACTCGAACTCTCACACCTTGCGGCACTAGATCCTAAGTCTAGCGTGTCTACCAATTCCACCACGCCTGCAGATCCCAACCAAATCGGGATGCAAATATAAAGCAAAAAATCAAATCTCTAAGAGTCTGTTTAAGAATTTATGATTAGAATTTTTATAGGGTGTTTTTAGTGCCATTCTAGGCAAAATTTTCTAGTATAGCCTTAGCTATGGTAGAAAATTTTAACGACGAAGGGAGCAAAAAGAGGCATAAAAAAATAATCGATAAATTCTTAAATAGACTCTAAATATAACGAACTTTAAAAACGTTCTTTTTTGTATTTTTAATATCTACCCTAAATTTGATCCATGCACGATGTAAACGAATATATATCCAAGAACAAAGACCGTTTCTTATCTGAACTTATCGAACTGCTTAAAATTCCATCAATAAGTGCCGACTCGGCTTTTTCACAAGATGTCGTCGATACTGCGGCAGCTGTAAAAATGGCCTTGGAAGAGGCCGGTTGCGATGCTGTCGAAATTTGCGAGACCGATGGCTACCCGATTATCTATGGCGAAAAAACCGTAAATGCTACCCTACCCACCGTATTAGTTTATGGCCACTACGACGTGCAACCGCCAGACCCCATCGATTTATGGACCTCCCCACCTTTCGAGCCTGTGATCAAAGAAACGGAGATACACCCTGAGGGTGCCATATTTGCCAGAGGCTCGTGCGATGATAAAGGCCAGATGTACATGCATGTGAAAGCCTTGGAATTGATGGTGAAAACAAACCAATTGCCCTGCAATGTAAAGTTTATGATCGAAGGCGAAGAAGAAGTGGGCAGTAACAACCTCGCCATTTTCGTTTCTGAGAACCGAGAAAAACTCGCGAATGATATTATTCTGATTTCCGATACAGGAATGATTGCCAACGATGTGCCTTCCATTACAACGGGACTTCGAGGCCTAAGTTATGTGGAAGTCGAGGTTACCGGCCCCAATCGGGACTTGCATTCTGGACTCTATGGAGGAGCAGTAGCGAACCCTATCAACATCCTCACAAAAATGATCGCCTCGTTGCATGACGAAAACAACCATATTACCATTCCGGGATTCTACGATAAAGTGGAAGAGCTATCAAAGGAAGAAAGAGCCGAAATGGCAAAAGCTCCTTTTGATCTAAGCACATATCAAAAAGCATTGGACATCGATGCGGTCTACGGAGAGAAAGGCTATACCACCAACGAGAGGAACTCTATTCGCCCGACGCTAGACGTTAATGGAATCTGGGGCGGCTATATCGGCGAAGGTGCCAAAACAGTTATTGCCAGTAAGGCGTACGCCAAAATTTCGATGCGGCTCGTACCCCATCAAGACTGGAAAGAAATTACCGAACTTTTTAAAAAGCATTTTGAACGTATTGCCCCAAAAGGAGTGGCTGTAAAGGTAACGCCCCACCATGGAGGTCAAGGTTATGTTACGCCAATCGATACCGTCGCGTACCAAGCTGCAGCGAAAGCCTACGAAACTACGTTTGGTAAAACACCGATTCCGCAGCGGAGCGGTGGCAGTATTCCCATTGTATCCTTATTCGAAAAAGAGTTGGGTAGCAAAACGATTCTGATGGGCTTTGGTTTGGATAGTGATGCTATCCACTCTCCCAATGAACATTTCGGGGTATGGAATTATTTAAAGGGTATTGAGACGATACCATATTTTTATGAGTACTTTACAGAAATGAAAGGAACGGCCCCTGCCTAATGGAACATTTGAAACGACATCCATGATGTTTCATCTTGTAACATTTTTGATTCATATTACCTGAAAGTTCCAAATCCAAGGAATTCGAGTATGTCATTTTTTTTGGACTATCCTATTAGTTGTGTATCCCATTAAAATACTACAATTTATTTTTTCTCATTGTGAAATACCGATGATTTTCGGTTCGCTCGAACATTATATAAACTGTTTATGATATGCCGGAATACTTCAGGGAAGACTTTTTCGTCTTCTAGCCGATAATATATTCCCTGAAAAAAAGTATCCGATTAAAATATAGCCCGATGAGAAATTTTAGAGTACCCAACGAACTAAAACAAGTTATAGGTTCGGAAACTTCCGATTTTATAATCAAAAGCAAACGTAACTATCCAAGAAAGAAAGCCTTCGCAACTTTGGGCTTAGCACTTTTCTGGAACCTCATGTTAAGCGTTTTCTGGTTCGTAATGATAGGTCCGCTTTTTAAGGGAGAAGAAGTTCATTTTGAATCGAACGGTATTTCAAAGACGGCATCGACGGAAGATTGGTCCGAACTTATTATACCAAGCCTTATCATTGGTCTGTTTACCATTGTCGGTATTTTTATTTTTGTATATGGAATTGTTATGTTATTCCAAAAAGGCGGCTATTATGCGGGTACGCCCTCAAGACTCATTAAATTCAGAAACGGTAAAACTACTATTACGGATTGGGAACAATTTACGGGCAATATAAAAATCGACAGCAAAAACAACGCTGGTAATCTGGAATTCGAGTTGAGAACAGGTAAAACACATAGTAAAAAAAACAGTGGCGATAGATTTGTACCAGACATCATTCACATCACAGGGATTACCAATGTCTTCGAAATCGAGAAAAAATGTAATCTTAGAATTAAAGAGAACGACCCTACGCCGAGTAATGTTGAGAGTAATTAAAATATTTACCTATGAGCGGGCACATTTTTGATATGGTCAATCGCATAAAACAGAACAAAACCCAAAAGAGGAAAAAGTTCAAAGGTGATAACCGTGCCATGCTATATTCCGAAAAATCTGCAATAGCTACGGAATATAGTTTTCCGACCGTCTCCGAATCTGAAATGGAGCTCATCAAAATGCAAATACAAAAAACTACGAAGACAAGCTACCGTAAATCCCTTTTTGTATTTACAATTGTGATGATAATAGTCGCCCTCGCTTTCTGGCTTTTTATTCAATACAATAACGTAGGCTCGTATACTATAGCATCGTAGATTATTTTATAAGCTACCTACTTCTTATGGCGAACTGACACTCCCATAGTAATACTCCCTATCTGGTCATACCCGTAAATAAAAATATACTCTACACTTGTAGAATTAAATTATTTGTTCTATGTTTGTAGAACACAATTAAAACTATAGCATATGCAGCTGTCAAAATCGGAAGAAGAGTTGATGAACCTTTTATGGAAGCAAAAAAAAGCTTTCATGAAAGACCTACTGGACGCCTACCCCGACCCCAGACCTGCAACTACTACGGTAGCCACACTTTTAAAGCGTATGACCGACAAGGGCTTTGTGGCCTATACTAGTTTGGGGCGATCGCGCGAATACTACCCCTTGGTCAAAAAGAAGGATTATTTCTCGAAACACGTCAACGGACTGATTAAAAACTTTTTCAATGACAGCCCTGCGCAATTTGCCTCTTTCTTTACTCAAGAAACCGATTTGAGCAAAGACGAACTCGCAGACTTGAAAAAATTGATTGACGATAAACTTCAAAGAGAATAGCTATGCTAATTTATATCTTAAAATTCTCGGCCTGCCTAGCGTTACTGTTGTTATTTTATAAACTGTTTTTAGAACGCGAGAGCATGCATGTTTTTAAACGCTTCTACCTTTTGGGTGCTTTGCTCTTTTCATTGATCGTGCCCCTTGTCATATTCTCCAAGTACGTTGAAGTACAACCTAGTCCTGAAGTTGTTTATTTACCTGCGACCCAGACCCCGGCTACGGATGTTATAAATGTACCTCCGGCACTCGAAAATGATGTCTTTGACATTGCACCATTGTTGTGGGGCGTTTATTTTTTGGGATTATTCTTTTTCGCACTTAATTTCATCAAGAACTTGGTTCGGATAGCGTTAAGAATCCGGAAGAACCCCAAGCAAAAGATAGTGCCATTTATAAGGGTCTTGTTGCGTGAGAACTATCCGCCACATACGTTTTTCAAGTATATCTTTCTAAATAAAAACAAACTAGATGCGAACGAAATACCCAGAGAGGTATTGTTGCACGAAGAAACACACGCGAAACAGAAACATAGTATCGACGTGCTCTTTGTTGAACTTTTGCAGGTACTGTTCTGGTTCAATCCGCTGATTTATATAATGCGGAAATCAATAAAGCTCAATCATGAATTCTTGGCCGATAGCGAAGTCTTAAAAAATGGTGCGGACTCATCAACGTACCAAAATACCTTGTTGTCGTTTATGATACCAAAAAGCCAAAATCAGCCGGTGGCCAACGCCATCAATTATTCATCAATCAAAAAACGATTTACAGTCATGAAAACACGAACATCAAAAAAAGCGGTTCTACTTCGAGGTCTATTACTATTGCCGTTACTTGCTCTACTACTCTACGGGTTTAGCCAAAGAACAATCGAAGAAAAAAAATCAACGAATACCGAAACAACTATCATCAATGATATAAATGTTGAAATCGATAGCAACGGAGATTTGCTCATTAACGAGCAAAGCGTATTAATTTCCGATATCTTCAAAGAGATAGATAAACTGAACTCAAATCTTGAGCCTTATTATATTAGAAACTATGTTACCGCAAATATTCTATATGATGAAAGCCATGTTGATTTAATCGCAACGGTTCAGGCAGAATTACAACACGCCGGTATTAAAAATATCGAACATACCAGTAAAAGAACTACTGCCATTTTAGGAAGAGAGGACTTCAGAGCGAGTCCATACCATGGCAAAACCTTAGATGAAGCCACGGCCCTTCGGCGCGAAAGAGTTTTGAACGAAATCATTGAAGATGATAAAGACCTGTTAGAAATTGTTTGGATAGATATAAAGAACGAGACTGAAATTTGGTTCAAAGACGAGTTGATTACACTTGAAGATTTAGCTTTACGAATATCAGCTACCGAGGAAATCGCCTCAGGCGAAAACAAATTCATAGCGCAGATCTATTCTACGGGAATTCTCCGGTCTGATTTTGTAGATAAAATTACCCATGAGGTCCGAAAAGCGGGAGCTAAACAGATTCAGGTAATTACCGAACAATATATTATCCCTGAAAACGAATATCAAGATGATATCGATACCGACGCTAATCCTGTTATTTTGAAAGCTAATAGGATAACATTTTCCGGTTCTGAAAAGAAAAACCAAAGTCAAATCGGAGAAAAAAACAAAATACCCACTGCAAAGGATTTTGAAAAATGGAAGAACAAAAACGAATATGCCATTTGGATTCATGAAAAACCTGTCGACAATTCAGTATTGAGCAAATATAAACCTTCAGATTTTGTACATTATTTTCTGAGTTTTGTACATAAAAATGCACGAAGCGAAAGATTTTCACAACCTTATCAACTGCACCTTTATACCCAAAATGAGTTTGAAAAGTACGTCGTTAAAGATGATTGGATGATAGAAATTTTGATAAATAAAAATGGCCAATTACTTGTGCAATCAAAATTGGTCGAACTTAATGATTTAGCTTCATATTTAATGAAATTAAATAAGCACCTTTCCAAAGAGGAAAGGCAAAAAACCATTCGAGCGGTGATTATTTCAGATAAATTCGCTCCAAAAGACGTGATAGCTGATATAGAAGAAATACTTGATGAATATGGTGTTGCCCAAATCGATATTAGGGGTTCAGAAAATATGCCTCCCCCAGCGCAAAATGGCGCGACCCAAAAACAACTCTCTAAATACAACACCCTAGCCAAAAAATACAATGCACAACCGAAGGCAAAAAGGGTAATACCATCCGAAGATTTAAAAAGCTTAGAAACTATTTATCGAAAGATGTCGGAGAAACAAAAAACCGATGCGCGGCCGTTCCCTGAATGCCCAGATTCAAAATCAAATAATCAAGAGAGAGCTACCGAAAAACAAATTGGCGAATACAATGCCTTGGCAAAAAAGTACAACACGCTGTTGGCCGATAACGGAAACATTCGCATCAAAAAATCTGATATTGATCGTCTGGAATACATTAACGGTATTATGACCGAAGACCAACGAGCGAACGCCGAGCCCTTTCCCGATTTTCCGGAACCGCCAGCACCACCTGCGCCGCCTAGTTCGCCCGATCTTAGCGAAAAGGAATTTGCGGATGAAGTAATCGAATATATTATTGCCAACCAAGACCCACGTGATGGCTTAAATATTAATGTAAACTACTCTTCATATCCAAGAGAAGAAAGTTCTATTGATAAATATACAAGGCAACCAAAGCAGGGCACGTATAGCAAAATAGATTTGAACGAGCCGGCCAAGCCAGTATCTTCGCAAAATCGGGTGAATACTAAATCGACATTTAATTATCCCTATGATCCCGCAAACAATAATGCGGTCGAAAACGATTTTGCGATTCCGCCAGCACCACCCGCTCCGCCAAAACCTAAATCTCCGATAGATCATGTCATCGAAATGGCGAAAAAAGATGCGCGCTTCTATTATGAGGGAAAAGAAATCAGTTCTGACAAGGCCATTGACCTTATGAAGAAGAAGAATAAAAACCTGAATATAGATTCTAAAACAGAAAAAGGGAAAAGACCGGTCGTAAAACTATCTACCGAACCTTTTGTAGCAGGCTAATCAAAGAATAAATCATGCCTTATTCCAAAACAACAAAGTATTTGTCAAGAGTCTTTTTACTCTTACTTCTTGCGCTTGGAACAACTAATTTTAAATACAATCTCTCAGAAGATTTAGAAAGTTATCTAGAAAAACTTGAAAAATCTGATTTTTCCGGAGTCATTCTCATTAGCCATAAAGACAAGATTGTACATCATCAAGCCTATGGTATGAGCGATAAAAAGCAGAATCTTACAAATCAGAAAAACACTGTTTTCGATATTGGTTCTGTCACCAAACAATTTACCGGCGCCGGAATTCTAAAGTTGGAAATGGAAGGGAAATTATCTGTCGAAGATAAGATCTCGACATTTTTCGAAAATGTACCCGGCGACAAAAAAGATATAACAATTCATCAGCTACTGACCCACAGTTCTGGTCTTGTGGACGTTATCGGAGGTGATTATGAAGAAATATCCGAAATCGATTTTCTCAACGAAGTATTCAAAGCAGAATTATCATATCCCATCGGCGCACAATACCAATACTCCAATGTCGGCTATAGTTTATTGGCATTGATTATTGAAAAGGCCAGTAAGATGAAATACGAAGCTTACCTAAATAAGACGTTGTTCACACCGGCTCAAATGTCGAGTACAGGTTATGTAATGCCAAACTGGCAAGAAAAAAACATTGCAAAAGGTTACACCAAAAACAAAGAGCATAAAAGACCTAATGAAGAAAATTGGGGTATTGATGGCCCATACCTGAACTTAAAAGGCAACGGAGGGCTCTTGTCGAACGCTAAAGATTTGCTTAAATGGCATCGGGCTCTATTAGGAAACGAAATCTTGAACGATAAAGCCAAGAAGAAATACTTTGAACGACACATTAAAGAGTATCCCGATGGTAATTCATTCTATGGCTATGGATGGGTTGTAATGCCAACACCGATGAACAAAACGGTCATATGGCACAATGGCGGCAATGGAATTTTCTTTACAGATTTTTGGAGATTTGAAGAAGAAGATCTTGCCATTGTGGTCTTATCGAATAGTCACAGAGGGGATAATGATGACATTATTGCCGAAAACATCTCAGAACTGATTTTACGGTAAATAAATTATCTGGGTAATTATTCAAAAGCTACATCAGTATGATGAATCACAATTATCACCCTACTACTTCGATTTTCGAGGGATTTTTGTAACAAATAGGTGCAGTAATATACTAATTCACCCCAAAGACCAGTTACTGTTATAGTACCCTTTGGGAAAACATTCATCAATCAAATCAATCATCATGTTGCAGCACTTCTTTATTCTCTGCTCGGGGGCAGACACTTCCATTCTAAAAACCTGTTCGGAAGGCGAACAGAACAAGTATGCCGGTATCGGCGCCACTGTATTTTTTACCGCTATCATGGCGTTTATCGCAAGCAGTTATGCACTTTACACCGTTTTCGACAGCGTGCCGACCGCTGTTTTTTTTGGATTAATTTGGGGACTCTTAATTTTCAACCTCGACCGATTCATCGTTTCCACAATCAAAAAACGGAATAGTTTCAGTAGCGAATTCCTGCAAGCTACTCCTCGGATAATTTTAGCGGTCATTATCGCCATTGTAATCGCAAAACCTTTAGAGATGAAAATTTTCGAAAAGGAAATCAATCAGGTTTTGCTAGAAGAAAAAAACGAAATGACCTTGGCCAACAAACAACAGTTGGCACTTCAGTACACTCCCGCTGTGGAAAAATTGAATCAAGATATTACCGGATTAAAAACTGAAATCGCCACTAAGGAAGCTGAAACCAATGCTCTCTACGACACCTATATCTCGGAAGCCGAAGGCAGGGCAGGAACGATGTTATTAGGAAAAGGCCCCGTATACGATGAAAAACGTGAAAAGCATGATGCGGCTCTAGCCGAGCTACAAACCCTGAAACAAAACAATGCCCAAAAGATTACCGGTATCGAAACCGAAATCGCCGCCCTGAATACGGAATATGCCGAAACGGTCAGGAATTCACAACCTATCATCGATGGTTTCGATGGCCTCATGGCACGTATAAATGCACTGGAGAAATTGCCTTGGCTTCCCTCTTTCTTTATATTCTTGCTGTTTTTGGCTATCGAAACTTCCCCGATAATTGCCAAATTATTGGCTCCGAAAGGGGAATACGACCTCAAACTTGAAGATGAAGAAAGTACCGTTCGCACTTGGGTGACCCAAAAAGTATTGCAGCGCGAAAAAATCTTGGCAACCGATACTGAACTGAACGAAAAGATATACGGGGAAATCGCCGATGAAGAGGCCGTCTACGCCTACAAAAAGCAAAAAGCCGAAGAACTGCTAAGGCTACAAGCGGACGCCTTTCATGACATACAGGTAAAGAGCTTATAAGCACTTGTCAAACTGATCGCAGTCGATAATGGTGCTATGCTAAAGAGCACTAAAACCCTTTGACTGCGCTAGGGTGACCCGATCATCAAACCGTTTCTAAAAAGCTACTGACGGTCTTCAATGTTTTTCTAAAGTCGGCATCTAAATCCGTATTGCCGTCATGAAGTCTTTCTTTGTGATTTTCAGCAAAAACGAAAGCTTTTTTCATACCAAGTACGCTGAACTTATACTTCAATTTATGAACAACCTCGGCCGCAGCCCTAGGTTCATCAATTTTAATATGGTAAAGGTACTTTCCCAAATCTGAAGTGAATTCGATTTTAAGTAAATCCACAAACTTTTTTTGAAATTCGTAGTCTTTCGTACCGATAAGGTCACCTACATACGATAAATTTGGTGTCTCCGCTATGTACTGCACTGTATCTTGCATAAATGGGGTTCTACTATTTCTAGAAACATTAACTTTCTGCTTCATATTTTACTTTAAATAAAAGTAAGAAGAATACTACTCACTAAATAAGATTTGTTGTGAAACCCATCATTTAGGTACGCCATTCAAGTATTAAATGTTGTTTGCCTTATTTTATTATCCAGGATAATTTTGGGAAGATTAATTTTTCAGGCGAAGAAGTACGACCCAATCTTGTGGGTTTGTGGCAGGAGGGAGACCTATTTTTTGAATATCCCCTCCCTTAACGGTTTTAACGGAACCCTGTTGTAGCTTGCCACCTTTCAAAGGGTCGAACCAGTTCAATGTAAAATCACCTTCAACTTTTGTCAGATCAATAGTATAGTTACCATTGTCAGGTAGATAAATGGCGTAAACTTCTCCTTCTTTTCGAAAACAATAGGTTTCCATTGAATTGACTAGCCCATGCTCCGCCTGCATTTCCCAATAGGGCAAATGGTTCTGAAAGAAATCTAGGGCATAACCGGTAATTTCCCACAAACGATCGCGCGAACGCCAATCTTCGGTGTTCAGATCGTGATATTTACTTTTGGCACCAAAATACCACTCGACTCCGGCCGCACCCGAAAGCAACGTGCCCCAGAGCACATATCCTCGAAGGGTATTATGGCCTACATCTTCAGAATCGGTGAGTGCGCCCGTGTGCCACTTGCCTATTTCATCCATGGTCAACAACCATTCGTGATCAGCCTCACGTGATTTTAATTTCCACTCTTCGACTACATCGGCGGCCACTTCACGATTATCTATTTGCAAAGAAAGACCATCGAGCTGTTCAAAACCTACAATGGAATCTAGTATACCATTGCGCGTCTCATAATCGGCATGTGTATGTAAGAGTACAGGGTGGCCATAAGGGTCGTTCTCTTTAATAAACTTGGTCATCTGTTTACGTTGGTCGTCGTTCTGACCTACGGGCGAGAAATGTGCCGGGCCGTTTTCTTCTCCCAAATTAAATTGAAGGGCCAAATGATGTCCAAAGCGAGCTATGAGTTCGCGCAGGTACAACTGGCGCATTGGGCCTGTTTCCCCACCATCGAGCATGGTTTCGTTTTCGGTTTCCTGTAAAACCATATGTATCAGTAAGCCCTTTGCCTGCATATGCTCAAACACGATTTCCCATTGATCCAGTTTACTAATATCGAACCTCGAGTAGTCGGTCGCCTCAACGTATGGCCAAACATCCTTGCCGTCTCCCTTGATATTGTTCGTTAAAAAATAAACCACATTCATACCTTTGGAAGCAAGGTAGTTCACCGCGCCTATGAGCCCCCTCCCCTTTCCCTCTTTCCATTCGGGATCGCCGGTTTGCCAGTCTTTTACGTGAGGGGCGTACCTGTGTATCGTATCGTTGATCTGTGCCTCGCCATCTTCGTCCATGGTGTCCATTCGATAGGTATCGTCAAAATCTTCATAGGCCAGTAGATTTTCAGGACTATTGGTGCCGCCCTTAATCCAATATTGTCCGGATTCGCGAAAGCGATAATAGCCGTTTGAATTTACCAAACGCCCCTGGGCCCTAAAATCGGGACTTTTCTTATCTGAGGGAATTACGTTAAACGCTCCGGTAGCTTCGGCCAGTTCAATTGGCATACCGGCTGAAAGGTCTTCGCTTAAAGCGATGGAATCACCTTGATGCAACTGGGCCGAGTAACTCCATTTTCCCAACACCTCGGGCGTAAAACGTACTTGCCAAACATTACCGGAATCGGCACTGGTCTCGGCCGCATTACCGTCGGCGGCATAAAAACCGTGAATGGTTTGTTGCGTAGTTTCATTTTTAAATTCAACACTGAGGCGGTAATTCAAAAACGGATTGTCATCTGCCTTTTCGGAAGTTTCAGGGCCTTCGAAAGCTAAGGTTATGGTATGCCATTGTTTGTATTCGGCCAAGGTAACGTCCTTATTTTCTTCCGCGCAAGAAAAAATTGAGATAACCAATACCAGCGTACAGAGCCTTAATATATACTTTTTCATATTTGAAAATTTTTTGACGTCTTTAGAACATAAAAAGAACAATATACGACCCAAAACAAAATGCTCCCTTCTATAATTCTTTGGAATAATCCTATAAATGGACTCGAAGTATTACCGAATAAAAATACCACAAAAACCAAGGATAGCGCACCGCAGATGAGGGAAACTTTCGATACTCCAATTAAACCATCCCTACTTCTTAGGCTAAGTCCGATTATCAATAAACAAACGGGAACAACCATATAAGTAAAAGAGGCCGAAGCGTTATGAATTAATTGCGACAAGCTCGAACTTTCGATAGCCGTCGGACAACCGAAGTCGCAGGGAAACAAGGCGACCGTAGCCGTACCCAAACCATAGAAAATACCGAATAGATAAAAACCGCCCTTGGCCACCTTTGAAAGTGAAAGGGCTTGCGGAGCCGTAAAACCGAACAACAGCAGCAAGCATCCACTAACGATATACATATATCTCAAGAAAGCTACGTTCGGTAGCCCTTCGGAGAAACTTTCGCTGATGTATTGTGCGGTAAAGCTGTACCCTTCGATCTGTAAGCCACCTATAATACTGGCCGCAATGAATAGGAATGCACCAAGAATACCACAACAAAAAATAAAATATTTCATAAATTAAGTCAATTTTTCAGTTGCCCCACATGCGCTCCCAAAGTGCCGAAAAAAGTCGTGTTGCATCGACATTCGATTTAGGGGTCTCGCTTACCTTTAGCCCTAATTTCGTTTTTTCAAGTTTATAGCTGAACGCGAACTGGGTTTCTTTAGGGTCGAGACTTATAAGACCAAAACGAAGGTCATTAAAAAAAAGATTGTCTTCTTTTTTTGTTACCGTATACCAACCTTCGGCAATATCGATGAGACGTTTGACTTTATCGTTTGTTTCTAGATTTCCCAAAAATTGTTGGTTTTTAGGATAGGATATAAACTGAATTTCCTCAGCGTCAAAAAAAGAATAATTCCCGATCAAATAGGCATCTCCGACATCGATATTGGCCGTCCAGAGAATCGAATTGAAAGGTGTTGGCCTCGTATCTATGGCCTTATATGAAATGCCCCGTACTTCAAGAGCATGGGTGAATTCTTTATATGCAAATCCCTTCAGGATAAGCGTTGTCACCAAATAGGCGGTACTGACCGTTAATCCTAGACGATTGTATATTTTACGATTTGGCGACGTTCGCTTTTGAAACATCGTCAAAATCAAAAACACCAAAAAAGGAAGGGTATACAACGGATCGATTACGAAGATATTCTGAAAGGCCAACCGCATATAAAAAGGCCAAAAGAGCTGTGTGCCCCAAGTCGTAAAAGCATCTAAAACGGGGTGGGTAAACAAACCCCAGAACATCAGCCACGACCAATCTTTAAAAGTAGCTTCGCTCTTTCGTTCGATTTTTGAAATAAGCCAGCCGAATGTGGGTGCAGCAACAATCGCGAAGAAAATGGAATGACTAAAACCCCGATGCCATTCGGTAGCCGTAACAGTATCTAAGAAGAAACGCGCAAGCACATCCAAATCGGGAATGGTACCGGCAATTGCCCCGTAGAGCATGGCCTTGTTACCGACCTTTTTACCGAGAACAGCTTCGCCTACCGAGGCGCCTAGTACGATTTGTGTTAGTGAATCCATGAGTAAAATTCAAGTTCAAGCGCAAGTTCAAGTGTCAAGTGTCAAGTGTCAAGTGTCAAGTGTCAAGTGTCAAGTGTCAAGTGTCAAGTTCAAAAGGGTTTAAGGTTTAAAAAATCATTTTTTCTAAACTCCTAAACTTATAAACTCATGAACTTTTTCAACACTGCCTACTGCAACTGCCTACTTCTTCTAATCTACAATTTCCATTTTTCTCAAAAGAAAAGAAGCATTCATATTCTGGCAAATGCCTTCCTTAAATTTATAATCAAAATGGAGTTCGTTGTCAATAATTTCCGCATCAAAGTAATGGTTCTCGATCTGGGGGAGTTCTTCTGCGACTTCGCAAAGGCTGAGATCATGGGTGGCGATGATTCCGGTGGACTTTGAAGCCACTAAACGTTCGACAAACTTTCGGCTTCCTTTGGCCTTATCTGTACTATTAGTTCCTTTTAAGATTTCGTCGAGAACAATAAAGTAGCGGTCTTTTTGGATTTCGTCAACAATAAACTTCAACCGCTTCAGTTCCGAAAAGAAATATGATTCATCATCGGTCAACGAATCGGTGGTACGCATACTGGTTATCAGTTTCATGGGAGCATATTCCACTTTTTTTGCGCATACCGGAAGCCCAACATTGGCCATTACGATCTGTAGCGAAACAGTACGTAAAAAAGTACTTTTACCGGCCATATTGGCTCCCGTTACGATAAAAAACTGCTCACCATTGATTTTAAGATCATTGAGAATACTCTTTTTAGGATTTAGCAGAGGATGGCCTGCACCTTCAGATTTTAAAACAGCCTCACCATCGACCAAATCAGGAAATGCATATTCAGGATGATTAAAAGCAAAGTTTCCCAAACTATTGTACGCATCGAAAACAGCAATCGTTTCGAACCACTTTTCAACGGAGTTGCCATGCTTTTCGATCCATGCTTCGATGGCGTGGCAATGTGTTAAGCTACGTAGAAAAAACCCGTTTGCAAAAAACGCGTAAAGTACATCATTGTTCTTATCCAAGCTGTTCAGACTGCCCGAGAACTTTTTAATTACCAAAGATGTTCGTTCAGTTTCGTTACGTATCTGCCCCTTCAGGTTTTTCAAGTATTCGGAAGAAAAATCCCATTCCTCGATGAGGGTCAATAACTTATTATATTGTTGGAAGGTACTTTGTACTTTTGATGCATTGGTACTGAGCTGCATGATTTTTTTGATATACATGCCCGTGATACCTAGGCCTATGACCAACCATAAAGCCAATAGTGCTTCGGAGATGAAATCCATAAAATAGAGCGCGAACAAAGCAAGGGTTATTCCTGAAAATACAAAGGGTAAGTAACGCATCGCTTTTGGCATAAAAGGCGCATATGCTGTCAGCCATTTAACAATCTCCTTTGTCTGGGTTTCCGACTTGGCAAGCGAAGCAATAGCCAAAAAATTCTGTCGCCATTCCGGTATTTTCCCCATTTCTTTAATCGCTTCTTGCTTTTGTGGAATGTTCTCAATTGCATTTTCCTTCAGCAGTTTGGCAAATGTTTCTGCGCCTTGCATCAATGTGGTACGGTTGGTATATTGAAAGAAAGAGCCCCTTCCGAAGAGATCGATATCTTGACTGAAATAATGTAATGGATTTTTGAATTCATTACCGTCCGGCAGGTCATGAAAATCGCGATTGAGGACTTTGATTTCCGTCTCATTAATTTTCATAAGTGCCCTCAGCCAGTCGCGTTTATATTGTAAATTAGAATGTCTGGTTACCAAAAAAAGAAAGATGACAATAGTTAGAAGTGCAATCGCCAAAACCAATTTTATATTCCCAAAAACAAAATAGATGCCGACTGCGGAAACACAAAAAACGGCCAAACGCAACATGCTCGAGGCGAACAATTGCTTTTTTACCTGCGCTAGTTCCGCACTATATTTCTCGATTTGTTTTTTGTAAAAGGAAGTCAACTGCTGCATGGAGAGAACATGAGTTTTGATTGCGGGCAAAGATAGCCTTTCTGACAGGCTGACAGAAATTTAATCTGTCTTTGACATTCCTTGTATAAGTCCGATTTGCCCAAGATGGTAAATATCGTGCTGGCATATTCCATCGACTAAATGGCGAAAATCATAATCCTTTCCGGGCACAGTGGTATCGAGCCAATTGTCTTGAAAATTGGCAAGCAACCGTACTAATTCTAATTGGGTTTGCTGCAGTTCGGTTCGTAGTTGATTCCAATCCTCTTCATTTTTGATTTCGATTTGGGGCCAATCGGATTCACTATTCATTTCGATATCAAAATCAGTAGCTCCTTGTAATTTTTTTAGAACGAAAACCCGCCAATTTATCATATGCCCTAAAAGCTGCGCCACGGATTTTTTACCATCTCGTGGAACCGCATTCGCAGAGTACCAGTCGATACTATTCAACTTTTCCATAACGGAAATACCGTACCAAGGATTTCCATCGAAGGCTTCTTGAATGCTATTCAGCAGTTCCTTTATTCTGGTATCAGTTGCCATGGAACATCAATCTTCTAGGGTATCAAACTCCGTCTTTAATTTTTTCGTAAACTTCGAAACGACCAATTTATAAGAATGGTCAATTAATTCAGCTATCAATATTGGTGAAAGGTCATTTAAGAGCAGCGTGTTCCAGTGTACTTTGCTCATGTGGTAACCCGGTATAATCGCACCGTCATGTTCTTCACGAAGTTCGATCGCACGCTCTGGGTCGCACTTTAAATTTACCTGCGGGGGGAGTCGTTCCAGCGCACACAAAGCAAACATTTTACCCATTACCTTGAAGACAAGCGCGTCAGGACCAAATGGCAGTTCTTCGGTTACCCCTTTTTTAGCGATACAGTATTCTCGAAATGCTTCGATATTCATAATTGAATTATTGTGTAATCACTTTAGCAAGCAATTCTGCCATGGTCGGCCAATAGTATCTGACCTTCATCACGGGGCGATCTCCAATATCATGACCTGCTAAGGTCTCTTTTTCTTGTCCACCTAGTGCCTTATAGAAGTGACGGGCTCCATCATTTTGCTCAAGCACCCATAAATACATTCCTGTTTCGAGGTAGCTTGAATCAAGCTCATTTGCAATGCGGCCCATTAAGTTTTTGCCAATACCATTACCTTTCATTGCCGACGATACATGTAGGTTATCGAGTAGTGTACCGTACGTGTTACTATTGTTAAAAAAAGCACATACAAATCCGACAATGGAGGTATCATATGCGGCCACGAATACAAACTGGTTCGCAGCCGGGTTCGTCAACCTATTTGCCCAAACCGCCTTACGGTCATCTAGTGCTTCATTGTCTAAATACGTATCGCTGAACGCTCCTCTATAATTCTGCTGCCAACTTTTGGCATGGAGCGTTGCAATAGCAGGTGCATCGCTTATCGTTGCCTTTCTAAAAACAAGCATTGTTATTCTTGTATTCCCTTAGAATCGTAAACAATAACTTTTTCCCATAAATCACTCGACTCTTCGATAAACACCTTATGAGGTGGTTCTTCTTGATAGTTTTGCTGTGCTTCGGCGGATTCAAAAGTTACAATCAATGAATAAGTAAACGATCCATCTACCACATCGCGACTGGCCCTTGGTGGTTTACCAATGAATCTGGTCTTGGCATAGGCCGAGTTGTCCAAAAATTTTTGCAGGGAAGTTTCAAAGGCAGTCCGGTCTTCTTGATTATCGGGGTTCTTTAACCAAAAAAAAACGGTGTGGGCAAAGTTGGAATCGAATTGTTTCATAGATATAGATTTATTGTCATTCCCGCGGAGGCTGGAATCTGTTTCAGTTTGGCCGTAAGAGGCTGTTATGGCCAGGGTTAAAAATAATACTGTATTTGTTATGGATTTCATGATTTTCGTGTTTGTCGTTGCGAGCGAAGTGATGCATTCTGTTAAACATTGTAGAAGCTTCGACAGATTGCCACATCGGTATAAAGAGATTTCTTTATTCAAATTTTTTAACTTCACCTCGCAATAACGATATGTGATTACTTCTCTATTTCTTCTTTCTCTTTTTCGGATATTTCCAGAGCAGAGTAGTCTAGTTTCCATCCGATGGTTTCTACAATTTTTTCAATTAATAGTACGGCTTGTATCGCTTCCTTTTTGGCGGTTTCCATCAGTCCGCTTTGAGGAATTTTTTCTCGGATGTGTTGCTTGGCCTCTTTGTTCAATAGCGTCAGATCATCCGAAGAAAAGAAATTGAACATACCGCTTTGAATGTCGTAAAATTGAATATCGGGTTCAATGGAAAGCACTTCAGGTTGGGGGAATTTCGTCAAAATAATTTTCTTGTTCGCGTTATCTGCACGAATATCAACCTTCTTCAGATCATAACCGATCTGTGCCTTTGCATTGATAACTAGCAAAGCTTTCTTTTTGCTGCTCACCAAGCTCATAAAATGCTCCTTAATATTCTCATATCTGTATATCTCGGCAAAATCACCTTCTACCGATACCAGTTTGCAAACACTTCGGATTTTATCCAGCAGCACCGTAGATTGATGCTCCGTCATCTCCTTGCTTTTTTTGTTTCGGAACAATGAAAAAGCCCAATACATTAAGATAGCCCCAAGTACAAGCCCTAAAAAAGAATCGAAGATAGTATCCATTTTTTTGTTCTATTTTCCTATTTCACCCAAGTGGGTAAACTTGAATCCTTTATCGTATTTTAGGCCATAGCTGAATAACCGATCCATCGCCGAATGCGAAAATAAGATAATCCCCACCAACTGCAATAAGGGTTGGAAAAGATAGCTGCCCGCAAGATAGATTAAAATCGCTATGCCCTTGTGATGGAAAACATTGTAAACAGCGGCACCAATTTTGTTGCCAAAAAGATAACCTATCATGCCAATATCGGGTGCGAGAATCAAAACTAAAAACCACCACCATTCATAGGGCAGTAAACCAAATAGGTATATGCCTAATATGAACATTGCCACTTCCTCCAATTTTAAAATCTTGTTCATTAGCAATAAATTTTCAACAAAAATATATTGTAAATATAATTTTTTGCTGTCCTCTTTTCCGTTTCTCCCGGTGGAGAAATAGTATTCGGTATTTACAATATATTTTGCCCTTTTATTTTTCTATTCGATATAGTACCGGTCGGCTAGGGCTGGCATCGTTCTCGAACGGAGCTACCTGAAGGTTCAGAAAATAGCTGCCATCTTCAATAGCATCGGGTACATAAATAAGTTCGGTAATTGTGGCTTGTTTTCGTAATTGGCCGTTAAAATTCCAAAAGGCTTTATGGGAGCGAAGTGCCCCATCATCTTTTTCTTTGTCTATCGACGGAAGGTCAATGAGCAGGTGTTCTACGCCTAAATCGACCAAGAACTGAGCAGCTTCTTCCAACAGATAAGGCGGATTCGTATTCGAATACTGTCTCGATAATTTTTTTCTGTCGTTGGGCATGGTTCGTATAACTACGGCTTCCGATACTATGTTTTTCAATGCAGATTCTAAAATACGCCTTGAAATGACCCAATCGTCATTTTTCAATTCCGGAACTACGGAAATCAGTTCGGCAGAGAAGAAAAATCGATTCAGATTTTGGTTAATGGAATAAAATTCTTCAGTAATATGACCCACACACTCGGTATGCGTACCATGCGCATGCGGATTGAACCAAATATCATTAAAATTTGTGGAAGCCCCTTCGGAAACCTTTCCAACAAAATCGCCCTCGGTATGCGGTTCGATTTTTGGGTGGTCGAGGTACCACGCATTTACATTTTGCGCGTCTCCGCGCATGGGTATAGAAATGTCCAAGGGTTTGGACAAGTCTATTTGATGGGTTTTGTTGTTGTGTTCAATTTTAGCAATCATGATATCTAATTGTCAGTCTGAGTACTTTGACTCCGCTCAGTATTAAACTTAAGTCGAAGACCTTTCGTGTTCCTAAGCCCTTCCCCCGAAGTATCGGGAGCGCTCAGGGTGACATTTTAACCGTCATTGCGAGCGCAGTGTGGCAATCTGTTGAATATACTTGAATATTGAACAGATTGCCTCGGCGGGTAAACCCTTTCGACACGGCGAACTTGTCAAAGCCGCCTTGCAATGACGGAGGTCAATTCAAATTTACCATAAAAAGATCCGCCGCAATCCCATCCGAAAGAAATCGTCCTTTTTTGGTTGTCAAGAGGATGTCACCATCAATATACAATAGATGTTTTGTAATATGCTTTTCCGCCTGCAACATCATATATTCACGATACTTTTGCCCGTATTCAGATGCTATTTTAGATAGAGAAACACCCCAAATCGTACGAAGCCCGGTCATCACATATTCATTGTACTTATCAGTCGTTGAAAGAGTTTCCGTTTCCATGGGAAGTTGCCCGTTGTTGATAGCTTTCAAGTATTTCGGATTGTTATTGATGTTCCAACCTCTGCGGATACCATCGTACGAATGTGCCGAAGGGCCGATTCCAATATATTTTTTCTGTTGCCAATAGGCGGAATTATTCCTCGAAAAATAACCCGATTTGCCAAAGTTCGAAATCTCGTAGCTCTCAAATCCCGCAGCTTCTAAAGTTTCAGAGAGGATATGAAAATGAGCTTGGGCAACTTCGTCGTCGACATTTTTGACAATGCCTTTTTTGATAAAACTGGCCAAGGCGGTATTCGGTTCGACGGTCAGGGCATAACTTGAAACATGGGGAATATCGAAAGAAAGGGCTTTCTCGATATTCTGCTTCCAGCGGTCATTAGACATTCCTGGAATGCCATAAATCAGGTCGATTGAAATATTATCAAATTGGCGAGTCGCCAGTCTTATGCATGCTTCTGCTTCCTTCGCATTATGAGCGCGGTTCATGAGTTTCAAATCTTCCTCAAAAAAGGATTGGACACCGATGCTCAATCGATTAACGCGACTTTTTGAAAGTTCGATTATCTTTTCTTCCGATAAATCATCGGGATTGGCCTCTAGCGTAATTTCAGGATTCTCGGAAATTTCATAGTTTGAATAAATACAATCCAATATTGAGTTCAGTTCGTTTGTCGACAATACGCTAGGTGTTCCTCCGCCAAAATAAATTGTTTCCACTACTTGATTATTGAACTCGCCTTTCCGTACCTCCAATTCTTTCTGTAACGCCAAGACCATCGCCTCTTTCTTTCCCATAGCTGTGGAAAAATGAAAGTCGCAGTAGTGACAGGCCTGTTTGCAGAATGGGATGTGGATGTAGATACCGCTCATTGAGTACGCAGTTGGCAGTAGCAGTTGGCAGTTACTCAGAGCCAAATTTACTGGGGTTATTGATTAGATAGTTGATGAGTTTACCTACTTCTTCGCTATTCTTTAAAAACTCATCGAAAATTATTTTATCGATATAATTGCATGCTAAAGCAAATTCCAACCATGTTTGAGTTTCAGAGTTTTCGGCATCACTATCGGTTAGCTTGCTAATAAAGTTTTTTGGATATCTTCTTTTGCGATATGCTTCTGACATATTAGCACAAACACTACGAGAAGACCTTCTAATCTGATCGGTTAATGAGTATGTTTCTTCTTTTGGAAAAGATTTAGAAACTTCAAAAATACTCATCGCCAGTGCAAATGATTTTTTGTATGCCAAAAGGTCTTGAAATCTCATAATTCAATATTTAAACAAGCCAAAGCAAAAACTGCCTACTGCAACTGCCAACTGAATACTTTATTTTTTAATCCTCGAATCGTTTTGTTTCACAAAAGCATCCCACCCAGAATAGCTCTTCCCAACTTCTACTCTGCCCTGATTATAAAAATGACATACGGCAGCCGCTAAGCCATCTGTGCTATCCAGATTTTTAGGAAGTGTTTTTAAATGCAAAGTGCTCTGTAGCATTTTGGCAACTTGCTCTTTACTAGCATTTCCATTTCCGGTAATAGCCATTTTTATTTTCTTCGGCAGATATTCGGTAATCGGGATTTGGCGCGAAAGACCCGCAGCCATGGCAACACCTTGGGCACGCCCCAATTTTAGCATCGACTGCACATTCTTTCCGTAGAACGGAGCCTCAATGGCAATCTCGTCGGGATGATAGGTATCGATCAGTTCGATAGTTCGCTCGAAAATCAATTTCAGCTTGGTGTACGGGTCATTGTACTTCTTGAGCAAGAGTTCGTTCATCTGTATGAACTCCATCTTTTTACCCACAATTTTGATGAGTCCGAATCCCATAATCGTTGTGCCGGGATCGATGCCCAGTATGATTTTTTCGGAAGTCGATGTTTCAGGTTTCAAGTTTCAAGTTTCAAGTTTCCCTCCTACGCAGGCAGGCAGGTTTCGAGTTAAAAAGAAATTCAAATTCAAAAAATAAAGTTGTCTGTTTGTGTTTGGCTTTTGTATTTGTATTTAGTTTAGGGTATGACCTTTGGGTAAAAAATGAAATTCAAAATTCCTTTCACCGCTTACTATTCAATTTATGAAATATTTCGGGCATCGTTTCAGGATCAATGGCTTTCATATCGATAAGTTGTAATGATTTTACCATTTTGAGAGTGCTTTTTTTATATTTTAGAAAATGGGGAGTTTCTAAATGGGATTTGTACGCTTCCTTATTGGCGTATATTTCCAATATCCTAATCTTGGTCGGACTTTCTTTTTGGTGCATAGGATAAATTGAAATCACACCTGGTTCTAATCGCACGGATGCCTCTGCTTCCTCCGCGAGTATGTTTTTATAACTTTCAAGATAATTCGAATCAATTTCAACCTCAGCGATACGTATCATCATATCATTATTCTGAGCGGATAGACTGCTGTAAAGCAAAAACAATATAATTATGCGAAGGTTCATATTATTTTATTTTGAATAAAGCTCATTGCCAAAAAACTTAAACTTGAAACTTGGGCTTGAAGTTGAACTTGTGTTTTATTTTCATTGCGAACTCAAAACAATTGGAATTCGAAATTTTGCCCTAACGGGAATCCCCCTTTTCAAGGCAGGTTCGATTTTTGGCAGACTGCTTAGGCTTTTTTCGATTTGGTTGTCAAAATCGGGCAACTGTTCGTTGACCTTTTCAGCATTATGGATATTCATAAGCGTAATCGAACCGGTATCTTCCATCATAAAATCTACGAAAATAGTATCCCTTATTTCTTCCTGTACTACGAATTCAGACTCGTGAAGCGTATCTGAAAAATGACGTAATAAGGTCGTCATAAAACATTTTTTTTGCTCCTGTTTAGAAACGAGCTCATCGCAATCGGCGAACAAAGGGTATTTGTCTACATCTTCCCAATCGATACTTTGAATTTCTTGACTGACCAGTTCTTGGGTCTTTTCCTCTCGGGAAGCTGACCAATTACAAGCCGTCAAAAAGCAAAGCATTATTAAAATGGTGAGGTTTCGCATCGCCTGAATTCTAAGCGAAAATTACGATTTTTTACGGAGGTAATTAATCATTTATAATCTCAATTGCTTTTAGAAGCAATTCATCTTTACCGTTTTTAATACCTTCGATAGTCGGTTTTATCTCGATGTCCGGAACAATACCAACTCTTTGTGTTTCTGTGCCATTGGGGTAGTACACTCCAATACCAGATATACTTGTGCTTAATCCACCGGGTAAATATATAGACGAGATGTTGCCATCTGCTCCAGCGGTAGTACTGCCAATTACCGTAGTATTATCTCCTGCCCTGAATGCCATAGTGGTATATTCCGATTGACTTTGGGAAAGTTCATTGACCAATATGATTAGTTTTCCGTCATAGGTATCCGATGATTCCGGTATTTTTAAAACCTCGGTAAAAGTGAATTCTCCGGGATTGTCTGTATTTCCTTTAGTGAATTTTACAAAGGGCGTTGTAGAAGAAACAAAATACGGGCCCAGGGTGAAAGGCACAAAAGTATTTGGATAGTTACGAATATCGACGATTATTCCTTTTGTGTTCTTGAAACGGTTCATTACAGTATCTATCTCCTCTCTTTTTAATGATTGTAGGGTGATATAACCAATATTTTCATCGACTAACCGAAAACTCTTTCGTCCATCATTACGATAAAACTCTTCATAATTTAGGTTATGCTTCTCATAGAGTTTTACTTTTTTTTCTTTTCTCTTACTGCCGGAAATATAATCTATGTTTATTTCTTCTTCTTTTGAGCGCAATAAGTCCGAGGCGATATCGCGCATTCTGGCGGCATCGTTCGATGCGGGATAATACCTTTTGATAGTATCTACAATACTATCTACCTCTTTACCATTAATATGTGTGATAATATCCCCGATTGAAAGTTCGAACAAATATTTAATTTCAGGATTGAAATAGTCAGTAACGACCAATTTACCCTCTACGAAACGAGTTCGAAAAGGCGGGTAGTACTTTCCTTTTTTCTCATTGACTCTGTTTGCACCACCCCATAGATTGGCATGGGTATCGTTCACTTCTCCTATCAATTGCAAAGCGGCCAGTTCGTATTCCAATTCATCTTGGGCATTCAAGAACTTTTGAACATATTCTTTCAAGACTAGGTTCCAATTTTTATCGGTTAGGTGTTTATAGGGAAAGAAATACTGGATGATATTCCAATATTTATAGAGCGTCAAGAGACGGAAACCTTTATCAGGATAGGCCATAAGTGCATATTGATTCTCGTTCAGAAATTGTGGGTTTTTAACGTTCTCCGTCATTTTAACATAAAAATGTTCGCCTTGGTGCCTGTTCAAATAAATGCCGTTCAATAGTACTTTTAGTTCTTCCGATATTGCTCCGTTCTCGATCCATGAACGATCCGGTTTTAGAAAAGCTTCGGATGAAGTCACTTTGCAGGTAGTACACTTTTCCAATTTGCCATAAGAAGTAATCCATTTTATCAAGACCTCATCTCTTTGTTTTTTAGTACTAACTTTTAGATATTCTGGCAATACTCGAAACAGTTCATAGTCCCAATTGTAATTTCCCTTTCCGACTTCAGGATGATGGTATTTTAAAAAACCCCAAATTTTACCTAACAATTCAAGGTTATTTATCGCTTCTGCATCGAGTTCGGTAAAATCTATTGTAGACCCCATATCAAATTCCTTATCCAAATTGGCATTGAATATGATTCTGTCGTTTTGCGGTAAGGTCTCGATATTCTGACCATCTATGGTCACTATAAAATCGTCGAACCAAGCCTCGCCTTTACCGGATAAGATGCCACCAATAAAAATATAATCGGAATTTTTCGGTAATGGCAATGAAATCGAATACTTCTGCCAGTCTTTTGTGCCATTCACATTTTGACGCTCCATCGTTCCAAAACCCTTAACAAAACCCGGATATCCTTCCACCGTACTTTCAATCCGAATCAACAAACCTGCATAGCCTTCAACATTCTTAATTTTCATGTAGCCTTCCAACTGTATGGTGTCTCCTTCGTAATTAGCCGGTATCACGTAGGCAATTCGTCCTTCGATACCCATTTCATCAGAGGTGATTTTTCCGGCATACTTTCCAGAATGACTTTCCGTAACAGTAGTACTTTCGTAATCCGACCACCTAAACCATCCGTCGGCCATATGTGTACCCGTCTGAAATTGTTCAAAATCAAAATTGAATTTTTTCGAGGTTTGGGCCTCACAGCTTAGATTGGGTAGTAAAAACAAAATCAAAAGAGCGTACCTCATTTTCATTTTTTGTTTTTCAGAATTATGAACCGTCATTTTATAGTATCCTTCTAAACAGAATTTATTTCTTGGCGAAATGTATCTCTTCTTTCAATTCAGAAATCCTTTTTTTTGCCATTTTGGGCAAGTACCTTCCTTGTTTGCCAAACTTTTTGATAAACTTCTCGTAATATTCCAATTTGGTCTTAGGGTCTTTGAAATATTGATCGGCAGTTGTACAGACGTTAAAATAGATCATCGCGCTATCGGGGTCTTCTTCGTAGGCCAACTTGTAATAATCAAAAGCAGATTTCAAATCATCCTTTATTCTAGCTACTTGGGCTAGCGCCTCATACTGCCTCGCCAAAAATGGTTTTTGAACTGCTATCGACTCTTTAAAGTAAAATTGTGCGCTATCGATTTCTTGGTCTTTCAACAAGACCTGCCCTAAATTGAAATAGGCATCGGCATTACCATCGTTGATTTTAAGCACGTTTCGATAGGCTAGCTTCGCTTTTTCAAACTCCCTAGTTCTAAAATAGCAATACGCCAGCTTGGAATAGATGAATTCTTTTTTTTCGCCCAACTCGACCAATCTCTCGAATAGCGGAAGTGCCCGGATGTATTGTTCGTTATTGTAAAGAGCCAATGCTTTTAGATTGATCAGGGCCACATCATCGGCATAAAATGCAAGACCTTTGTCAACATAGGCGAGTACCGAATCTTTTTCACGTTCCGCGACAAAGTATTTGCCCAATTCAAAGATACTTCGAAGATGGGTACTGTCCATTTTAAGTGATAACCTAAAGGCCTTATTGGCCATGAAGTTGTTCTTTTGTAGCTGTAATGATTTACCTAAATAGTAATAGTACTCCGAATTTTCTGGGTCAATTTCGGTAAGTTCAACAAACAGGTTTTTTGCCCTATCCGTGTTTTTTAGCTTTAATTGAATTTTGCCCAACTCAAAACGTGCAATTTGTAAAGAGGAGTCTTTAGATATTACGTTTTCATATTGTGCAACCGCTTTTCCAAAGTTGCCAATGGCATTATAGGCTCTTGCAACTTGCAAATTGCTTTTTATCGAAGCATCCTCGGCATAAAAATTTATGGCTTTGGTGTAGTTACCTGTTGCATAGAGGCTGTCTGCAATCTTGGTTGAAGAAGCCTGTCCATTTGCAGATTGGGCTTGGATACTAACGCTACCAAAAACCAGAAATAGCCCTAAAAGAAAAACCCTTGATAGCTCGATATATTTAGATGGAATAGGCACGAGCAATACTTATTTCTTCTTGGTTATTTGGTAGTTTTCCTCATCGGTAACCGTACATTTCAATATGGGCAGGCCAATATATTGAAAGAGGATTACATCGCCTTTTTTCGCTTTGATTTCGAACTTACCGTCAAAATCGGAAATTACACCTCTCTCAGATCCTTCAATGCCAATGGTAGCAACTGGTAAACCCATCATACCATCTGTGACCGTTCCTGTAATTATTTTTATCCCATTTTTGTCTTTAGCGGTCGCTGTAACCGACATGGTATTTGTATCGGCTCTATACACTTCGTTGGATTCTTCTGTATCGTTTTGATTCTTCTTCGTAGTTATCACTACAACCCCATTTTTTCCCTTTTCTCCGTAGACACTTAAAGCGGACTCGTCTTTGTATACGTTTATTTCGGCAATGTCTTTCGGATTTATGTAACCCATTTCTTCTTTTGTAGATTCCTCCCCATCGATGATATAAAGCGGAGGAGTTTGAATTACGTTCATAGCATCTAAATTCAAACTTGTATGAGGTGTTACTTCATCCTCTTCTAGTTTAGGTGCTTTTTCAGCATTAGCGTTCTTTAGCGCTGACACAACATTATTATTCTTCTTGGTAAATATTTCTACAACGCCATTTTTTCCCTTTTCGCCATATTCATTGTTAGCGGATTCATCTTTTAATACATTTATCGAACCAATGTCATTTGGGTCCATGTTATCCAGTACTTCTTTTGTAGATTCCTCCCCATCGATAATGATTAAGGGGCGGGAGTCGTTCGTAGTTTCTAAATTCAACTTTTTACGAAACATGACTCCGTTATCTTCTAACTTAAATGTTATCGGTATGGAGTAGGCCACATCAACCAGTTGTCCCTTATGCTTTCCTGGCTGCATATTTGGTAATCTAGAGATAATACGTGATGCCTCATCTTCTAATAGCTTATTCGGTCCCCCAGCATGGATGTTTTCGATATTACCATCGCTAGTTATTGTAAACAAAATGCCTACGCGACCCTGAATACTTTGTTTTTGAGCCTCCTCGGGATATCTGAAGTTTTTACTGATATGCCGCTGCATACGCTGTTGGAAACAGGCTCTCTTATCTTGTACATCTTCACAATCAGGAAAAATCGGAACTTGATCAACTTTTGCGAATGGAATCGCTCCGTATTTTCCAGAGGCATATATTGTAGTCACCAGACCTCGTAATTGATTATCGAGATTAACGATTACCGGATTTTCTTCGGTCGAATTCTTCAATAGCCGCTGTCGCTCTAAAACCAGCTGATTGTATCTTTCTACTGTCGCAATTAATTCTGGATCGGAAGAGATATTTGACGGCAATACCTCAAATCGGCTACCCATAGAACCGATATCTCCTGAAAATCCGCTTTTTAATTTAAAGGTAATGGGTATCGAAAATGGTACGTTGACTAATTCTCCCTTATCTTTTCCGGGTTTCATTTCGGGCAAAAGTGCTATTATACGCTCCGCTTCATCCTCCAATAATTGATGTGGGCCCCGCATTTTTATGTTGTCGATAGAACCTGTCTCACTTATCGTAAACATGATGGCTACCCTACCCTGAATCCCTTTTTCCTGCGCTTCTTGAGGGTATCTGAAATTCTTGCTGATGTGACGCTGCATACTTTTTTGATAACATGCTCTTTTATCCTTTTCATCTTCGCAACCGGGAAAAACAGGCACTTCTTCAACTACCGCAAAAGGTATAGTTTCGCCATCGCCAAAAACTGTTTTCCGCAACCCTGCGATTTGCTGATCTAGATTAACGATAACCGGATTATTTTCATTGGAAGATTTTAGTAACCGTTTACGTTCGGCTACGAGTTGATTGTATCTATCGATAGTAGTCGGTTTTTCGCTAAACAGTTTTGTGTCATTTTGAATTTCGATTAATTTATTGAAAGGTTCTGTTTCAAATATTTCAAATGCATAGTGTCCATCCTTTAAAACCATTCCGGAATACTCGGAATGATTCTGATTAAAAACAGCGTCTAACTTGTTATTAAACGCTCGGACTTCGTCTCCGGTTAAGTCTTTGATGTTTTCGACTTCAAAAATCAAATAGCCTTCGGTTTTCGTATTTTTTAATTCAACTGGCCTTGCACCTAAACCTTCATTGTTACGATTTGTACTTATCGAAACCCTTAGATTATCGTCTAGGATTAAAAATGCTTCTGTCCGAACTACATAGCTTTTATATCGTGTAGTTGATGGTAAAGGTTGCTTCCGGAATCCTCTAAAAAATGGAGTTTCAGCTTTCTTTAAACTATCGGAAAAATTGGCAGAATGCCTTTGAAACAACAATGTATTTTCGAAATACTCATCTTTAGACATTATGTAATCAAACCCAAAGAAATCGTGTTCTTTACGGAATTTGTGAAATACCTTATTTAAAGAGCCCGATTTTTCAATTTCGATATCAATTTTGGCGTTAAGCTTGTCGATTAAATCTGCATCATCGGAAGTCTGCTTCTGCTGAATCGATTCTGATTCTTGTGCCTCTGAAGACGTGTACAACAACATCCCCAAAAGCAAAGGCACCAACAGTAAATACTTTAACTGCCAGACTTTCTTCGACTGCTTGCGCTGCAGCATCGCAATACGCTTTCTAATCAACGAGCTCTTAAAAAACTGGTTGACAAATGAAATGTTCTCGGTCTGAAATATTTGTGAGAGCAAAAACTCGTACTGTTCCTTTTTATCGGTTTTGGCCACTTTTGAGTCGGCAATAAACTCGTGCAGTTCAGAAACCCTGTTTTGATAGACATATACCAACGGATTGAACCAACCCACGATCCGCATCAATTCAAAAAACAGCAGATCCCACGAATGTCGCTGCTCGATATGCACGAGCTCATGTTGAATGATACTTTGGTATTCACGTTGAACGACCTTATCCCCTAAAAAAATGGACTTGAAAAACGAAAAGGCCAATTCACTGTTCTTGACAACGATCTGTGTGAAATTCGGAAAACGTTGAATCGCTCCGGCATTTCGCAACTTATAGATTTGGTACAGTTTGTAACCGAAATATACGGCAGCCAATAGCATTCCGCCGGATAGAATGCCCTGGTCCCAAGAAAGATGAAACCTAGGTGCCTCCGAAGAAGTTACCGTAGCCGATATCGAATCGGTGTTCCACAGAAATTCAGGATACGCATAATATTGCTCCGGTACTGTTGTTTTCAATGCCTCAATCTTCACCCAAGGTAGTACCATCGATAGCACATAGGTACTGATCAAGTACAATCGGTTCCATTGAAAAAAGGTTTCCCGCTTTAGAAAGAAGTCGTAGATAATAAGGAAGACCAATTGAAAGGCGATGCACTCTAAGATGTATTGTATCATTTTTCTCTTTTTACTGTAATTTAAACGTAATCGGTATCGAATAAGGTACGGCGACGTCTTTCCCTTGATGACTTCCCGGCCGCATTTTTGGAAGCCGTGATATGATTCGAACCGCCTCATCTTCTAAAGACTTGTCCGGTCCTCTTTTTGCGATATTGGTAATCTTTCCATTTTCATCAATCAAAAAGATAATACTTACCCGACCTTGTATACCCTTTTCTTGGGCTTCTTCTGGATATTTGAAATTTTTTGCGATATGTCTTTGGATTTTTTCTTGAAAACAAGCTTTGGGGTCAGCAGTATTTTCGCAACCAGGAAATAGTGGCACCTGCTCAACCTTGGCAAAAGGAATGGCATTTTTATACGCTTTTTGAACCTCATCCGATAATTCGTTTATCTGTTCATTTTGTAGCTTTACGTAGTTAGCATCTTGTGAATTTGGGTTGAAACCTGCCTGTTCCAGTTTAAAGGTTATAGGAATCGAAAACGGAACGTTGGCCGCCTTTCCTTCATGCTTGCCCGGCGTCATCTTCGGTAAAAGGGAAATAATACGCACGGCCTCGTCTTCCAATAATTTATCGGGGCCACGTTTGCGAATATTCACGATGTTTCCTTGCTCATCGATCGTGAACATAATACTGACCCTGCCCTGTATACCTTGCTTCTGTGCTTCTTCAGGATATCTAAAATTCTTACTGATATGGCGCTGCATCATGCCCTGAAAGCATGCCCTCGGGTCGGCCTCGTTTTCACAGCCCGGAAAAATAGGCACTTCTTCAATGTAGGCAAAGGGTGCCGTATTAGATTCCCGTAAGGTTGCTTTCCAATCTTTACCCTTACCTATGGAACGACTGAAATTTTTATAGAATTTATTCTGGTCTTTAAGATCTACCGACATTTGGGCACGAATGGGTTCGTTATGAATTCCGGTAATGAAATTATCGCCTTCCGCAGGCAGAAAAGTTACGGTAGTTTCTTGAGCTGCCATCTGCAACTGCCATTCTTTGCCTGATTCAGAAATCTCGCTTAACCTAGTATATACGCGATTCTCTTCTTCTTTGGTCAGGTTTTCGACATTATCGACAATAATTATTTTGGCATTGTCTTCCGATTTTGATTCTTGCGAGTTCTCATTTTCACAAGAAGTATAAAATAACATCCCTACAAGTATTGGCACCAAGGCCAAATACTTTAATTTCCAGATTTTTTTCGATTGTGATTTTTGTAACATGACGATTCGTTTTTTGATTAATGATGCCTTAAAAAATTGATTGATGAACGATATATTTTGGGTTTGGAATACTTGTGACAATAAAAACTCGTAGTGTTCCGTTTTGTTAGACTTTGCGACTTGAGAATCCGCAATAAATTCATGCAGTTCAGATAATCTGTTTTGATAGACGTACACCAACGGATTGAACCAGCCCACGATGCGCATCAGTTCGAAAAAGAGTAGATCCCATGTATGTCTTTGCTTAATGTGTACCAATTCGTGCTTTATGATATTTTCGTGTTCGGTCTCTAGCACTTTATCGCCCAAAAAGATAGACCTGAAAAAAGAAAAAGCAACGTTGCTATTGGCGATTACGATTTGTGTGAAGTCCTTAAAATAAATGATTTCACCTTTGCGCCGAAGCCAGTACAATTGCCAAATTTTATGTGCGAAAAAAAGCATCGCTACGAGCATACCGCCATAAAGCAGCCCTTCTTCCCACGATATGATAAATTGCGAACTTTTCGCTGCACCGACGATAACAGCGTCGTTCGTTCCCCATAAATAGCTAGGATACACATAATACTCTTCCGGAACGGTTGTTTTAAGTGCTTCGATTTTTATCCAAGGCAACAGTATTGATAAGACATAAGTGCCTATTAGGTACAGTCGGTTCCATTGAAAAAAGGTTTCCCGTTTTAGAAAAAAGTCATAGATAATGAGGAACACCAATTGAAAGGCGATACACTCCAGGACGTATTGTATCATTTGATTTATTTTTAGACGTTAGACCGTCACCCCATAGGCGTGACTACTAGAAACTAGACTTGTGCTGAGCCTGTCGAAGTAGCCAAGACAAATCGTGGTTGGGTCTCAAGGTTTATCTTTCTTTTTAATATCCTTTAAAATCGATTCCAGTTCCGATAAGCTCATATCGTTCTTTTTCATAAAAAAGGATACCATACTTTTGAAGGACCCTTGAAAATAACCATCGACCAGTTTGTTTATACTCTGGTTGCTATAGTCAGACTTTTTCACCAGCGGAAAATAAAGATGCCCCCTACCCGCTTTCTCGTGGCCTACGAAGCCCTTGTCTTCCAAAATCCGAACGATAGTTGAGACCGTATTATAGGCCGGTTTTGGTTCGGGCAGCTCATCGATAACGGCGGCTACGTTACATTTCTCTAGTTGCCAGAGTTGCTGCATTACCTCTTCCTCTGCTTTTGTTAGTTGTTTCATAAATAAGAATATTTACTGTCATTCCCGCGAAGGCGGGAGTCTGTCTAGTGTTTGTTTATACTCCTCATTCCAATACTCGTACTGAACTAGCTTCAGTAAAGGCGGAAATCTATTTTTTGTATGTTAGCAAAACAAATATAACTAAAAAATTAGTTTAAACTAATTTTTTAGTTATAAATTTTATTGAAGATTTGCAGATTTCGCTTTAGACCCGTCAGGTTTGTGTTGTATTGGAACATAATTGCTTATTAAGCAGTACCGGAATTTTAAAGAAAAAACTTGACAGGTCTCCCCTCTCCCCGAAACCAATACTTGTAACAAATTCAACTTATCTTCGTCAAACAAGAAATTTGAAAATGGATATTGCTTTACTTATCATTGGTTTCGTTTTTATGCTCATCGGCATACTAGGCAGCTTCTTGCCGGTACTACCGGGCCCTCCGCTAAGTTGGGTCGGTCTTTTGTTGTTACATCTTACGTTGGCCATACCACAAGATTGGTGGTTTTTAGGTATTACATTAGCAGTTGCCCTAATCGTTTTTGCACTCGATTATATTATTCCAGCTATGGGCACCAAAAAATTTGGAGGCACTAAATACGGTATGATAGGTACCACTCTTGGGCTATTAGTGGCTTTGTTCTTTCCCGTTCTAGGGCCTTTTGGTATTATTGTTTGGCCTTTTGTCGGCGCTCTGGTTGGCGAGCTCATCAATAAAGCGGACAAGAAAACGGCTACCAAGGCAGCTTTTGGTTCCTTTTTAGGGTTTCTTACCGGTACCTTCATGAAGTTTTTGGTCGCTATTATCTTTATGGGACTTTTTATCGCAAAGGCATGGCAATATCGAGCGGGGTTATTTCCCTTTTTGAATTAAGAGCATCACCGCGCAGAGTATATAAATAATCAGAATACCAATAGGCCTAACAATATGGGTGAAACTTTTTAGAGGGACACCCCTAAAGTAATGCAATCCTATCAGTACTGCCTCCTTCGTCGTTTGCAAGAAGGGGACAATATCGACCAAGGACCAATCGAAAACAGGATAAATTTTCGGAATGAAAAAAGTGGTCTGGTATCAATTAGAAATTAAAAGAACTTCCATGAAAAAAAGAAACATAATTTCAGTCATTTTAGTACTGATTACCCTTTCCGTATTCTCACAGGATTTAAATTCGGCCAAATTAGATAGTCTGTTCGATACTCTTGAGGCCAATGATCGGTTTATGGGGAGCATTGCACTTTCGCACGATGGTCAAAACATTTATGCAAAAGCGATAGGTTATACCGATGTCGAAACGGATAAAAAAGCAACCCCGGAAACCAAATATCGGGTCGGTTCCATAACGAAAATGTTTACCTCATCCTTAATTTTCTTGACGGTGGAAAACGGTAAATTAAATTTAGACCAAACGATAGACTCCCATTTTCCAAAAATCAAAAACGCTTCAAAAATTACGATTGGTAACCTGCTGAACCACAGAAGCGGCATACATAACTTTACGAGCCGCGAAGATTATCAAACATGGGATACAGAAGCGAAAACAAAAGAAGAACTTCTTAAAATTATCGAAGAAGGCGGCAGCGTTTTCGAGCCCAATAGTAAAGCGGAGTACAGCAATTCGAATTATGTGCTATTGACATTTATTTTAGAGGAAACCTTTAAAAAGCCCTATTCCGAACTTATTACTGAAAAAATCACAACCCCTTTAGGTTTAGAAAATACGTACGTCGGTAGTCGAATCGACGTTACCGGTGAAGAGGCCAATTCGTATGCCTATTCCCAAAATTGGGAGAAAAAGACAGAGACTGATATGTCGATTCCGTTGGGGGCCGGTTCGATAGTCTCCAACCCTAAAGATCTGAACACTTTTATCGAGGCACTTTTTGCTGGAAAACTAATTTCGGAGGAAAGCCTCAATCAGATGAAAACGATTTCCGATGGTTATGGTATGGGTATTTTTCCGGTACCGTTTTACGATAAAAAGGGATTTGGTCACAATGGGGGAATAGATGGTTTTACCTCGGTCTTGGGTTATATTCCCGAAGATAGATTATCCGTGGTATTGACCTCGAACGGAAACCGTTATGCCAATAACGACATCATCATCGCAGCCCTGAGTGCTTTTTATGGGAAGCCTTTTGAAATCCCCACGTTTAAGAGCCTTGAACTAAAAACGGAAGACCTGGATAAATATTTAGGCGTTTATGCCAGTACCCAAATTCCCCTTAAAATCACGATTACAAAGAATGGAAACACCCTTTTTGGACAAGCAACTGGGCAACCTTCTTTTCCTTTAGAAGCAGTAGAAACCGATGCTTTTGAATTTGCCCAGGCCGGCGTTCGGTTAGAATTCAAACCAGATGATAAAGCCATGACGCTAAAACAAGGCGGTGGCGTATTTGAATATAAGAGGGAATAATTGGTTATCAGCTCCTTTCTCTAAGTAGGAGAAGGTGGGCTTTTTAGGGCAACTGCAAGTTGCAATAAAAAGGTCGGAAGGGGTCTGAAGGGTGAAGTGATTCTAATAGGTAGAATAAAATGTGCAAGTCAAAGAGATCAGATTTGATGAGTTAGATTTGGTGCTTGGGCTCGAGGACTTGGGCTATCACCCCCGCCCGTACCTTTCGGGCAGGCCTTCCGAGCCGTTCGCTAAGCTATGGCCCACCTTCCCGGAGCCATAAAAAGATATAGGTACACTGTAACTGTCCGCCGGCGAGGCAGGTTCAACCATCGTATTTCAATTCGTCTATGGCTTTTTAAATACGGATTTCACTAATAAAATGCTAGAATACAATTTTTGAAAGAAAATTCTGTTATAAATTCATCGGAAAGGTTACCCCATATTTTAACCAAATATATAGGTGAATTTAGGGCCTATCCATTTTTAACGAATTTACATATCCCAATTATGAAACACAGCCTACTCATAAAATTAACAGTTCCCTTAGTCTTGGTACTTTTGCTAATACCTGCTGTTAGTCAGGCACAATGTGAAATATTAAAAAGTGAAATGAAGGACTTGAAAATCTATATGAACCATGTGCACCAACTAACGGATTCGTTGCAGATCTATGCAGAATCTGCAGCTTACGACGCGTATTTCAGCAAAGCTCGCTACAACGCAAAAAAGGTCAAAAATTTAATAGGACTTGCGCTTACATCGGCCGAAGAGGCCGTAACCATGGTTGCTTCGGCTCAATACCACTCAGAGATATGTGGTCTTGAAGCTGTAAAAACGTATACCATCGATGCAGAGAACTATATTACCGACGCACGTGATTTCGCAGATGATGCCTATATAAATGTCAAAAACGCCGTTTCGGCAAAAAACCTTGGAGAGATGCGCTACTATATGCGAAAATCTCAGAATGCGAGCCAAGGCGCACGCGATTCTGCAGATGCTGCAGCGTTTGCTATTTCGTTCGCGCACTCTAGCTGTACGCATGTGAACAGGCAGACAGTTAGTATTGACGAAGAAGAATAATACGGTTCACTAGGTCTGTTAACACTAAACGTAAATCATGGGTTTTTTGATGATTTTTTTAGATTTTTAGGCTGTTTTTGTCAAACCTAGCGAGCTACGTTGGCAAAAAGCAACGAAGAAATACGGAAAAAGGGCGAAAAACCCGATTTTTGGCTTAGTGTTAACAGACCTTAATCCGACCAAACTACTTTATCTTCTATAGGTCTTCTGGAAACTCCGGGAATATCTTCATCATAGTAACCCATATAAAAGAAGCCGAGACACTTTTCACCAGCGCTCATTTCAAAGAACTCATCCATATATTTAATTAACCCAGGCGAGCTCCAATAGCAGCCGATGCCCATTTCGGTGCAGCAAAGCCACATGTTCTGAACGGCCATTGCCGTAGCCGCTATTTCTTCCCATTCAGGTAAACTTTCAAGTGGGTCGCGTTGCATGCAGATAGCTACAATTGCCCCAGCCCTTTTGGGGTTCTCCATCAACTTCTTGACCTTGAACTCTTTCGGCTTTGGCTCGGTCTCCATGTATTTTAAGGAAAGGAACAACCCCAATTTTTCTTTTGATTCGCCCATCAACACCTTAAAACGCCACGGTTCGGTTTTTTTATGGGTCGGTGCCCAATTGGCCGCTTCGAGAATTTTTTCGATATCCGTTTTGGCAATCGGTGTGTCGTTGTATTGTGCTGGGAAGACGGAGCGTCTTTTTTTTATGAGGTCGAAAATCACTTTTTAGTTTTTAAATGTACCAAGAGCCAAAGTTAACCATTCAGCTATTCTTAAACCCTTGAATTGAAGAAAACAGAAAAATCTAAAAAAGTGTTCTGTGCTCTAATATGCCAACCAAAATTTTCATTACTTGAATTCTCCTTAGAGGTCGAAGCGGGACATTAAGAAAGGTGTTAATTTAGCGAGAGCTTTAAAAGCGAACTTAAAAGCCTATTCTCTATATTCTATTCTCTCTTTTCTTTTTTACTCCAACCAACTCTTATAATACTTACCATCATCAATATCCAATGCCGCTTGAGTCAATTGTAACGGCTTGAACGTATCGATCATCACGGCCAGTTCTTCGGTCTTCGTTTTTCCGATACTCGCTTCATAAGTTCCTGGATGTGGGCCATGCGGAATTCCCGCCGGATGTAACGATATATAGCCCTGATCGATACCTTTACGGCTCATAAAATCCCCATCGACATAATACAATACCTCATCGGAATCAATATTAGAATGGTTATACGGTGCCGGAATCGATTGCGGATGATAATCGTATAATCGCGGACAAAAAGAACATACTACAAAAGCATTGGTCTCAAAAGTTTGGTGTACCGGTGGCGGTTGGTGAACTCGCCCCGTTATCGGCTCAAAATTATGAATCGAAAATCCGTAGGGGAAATTATACCCGTCCCAACCCACAACATCAAAAGGGTGGGTCGCATAAACCATATGGTGCAATTGGCCTTGCTTTTTTACCTTTATCAAGAACTCCCCTACTTCATCATGGGTCTGCAAATTTTGTGGTAGTTTAAAATCACGCTCGCAAAATGGTGAATGCTCTAGATGTTGGCCGAACCAATTACGGTAGTGTTTCGGCGTGTAGATAGGGTGGTAGCTTTCGGCAATCAACAGGCGATTGTCTTCACTATCGAAATGAATCTGATAAATCATTCCTCGGGGAATCAACAGATAATCACCATATTCGAAAGGTATTTCGCCAAGTAAGGTTTTCAATGTTCCGGTTCCTCTATGAACGAACAGAAGTTCATCGGCATCGGTATTTTTATAAAAATAGTCCGTCATTGAATTTTTCGGAGCAGCAAGGCCAACAAGTACATCACTATTGAAAAGCACCGTTCTTCTGCTGGCCAGAAAATCATCTTCGGGCTTCACTTCGAACCCCTTCAGCAAACGCGATTTTATGTTGTATGCCACCGCCGCCCTTGGCGATATATCTAAAGTTTTACCGACCTCTTTTACCTGTGTGGGTCGATGTAGGTGATACATTAAAGATGACATACCGTCAAAACCGATAGTGCCGAATAATTGCTCGTAGTGCAAGGTGCCATCATCTTTTCTAAATTGTATATGTCGCTTTTGCGGAATTTTTCCCAATTTGTGATATAAGGGCATATTTTTTTGTTTTATGAACTCGTCTTGAGTTAATGATTGGACCCGAGCCCGCCTGCCGGACGAGAAGGAATGCATGCTTTTGTGGCTTGATGCAGTCATTTTTCGGTTGCATCCGCCTCAGGCGGACGGAAGCCAAAAATGGCAAAATCAGGACGCAAAACCTGCCAGCCGGCAGGCTGGTGCGAAATTCGCAGGTAAAAGATTAACTCAAGACGAGTTCTTTAATAGAATCTTAAAATTACGATATTTTTGGTGATTAAATTTGCGAATAAAATTCCGTTAAAGGGTGTTTTCTTTAATTATACTACTTAAATTTGTACGTTATAAATAAAATGGATTTTAGTGATTTTGTGTGAGAAATATCCGTATATTAACAATGCTGTTTTTTAAAAATCCAAAAAGTGAATTTAAAACAATAGCGTACGAAATATCATCATAAATTAAAATTGAAACAAGGCAGTTGGGAGTTTAAAGAAATTGAAGATATCAATATTTCTGACAATCATTGCCCTATAAAATGAAAGAAAAAACAACTGTATTATACAGTTTAGATTTGATACTACCCCACAAGACCCTTTACTTAAGAACACTTAAAACCTAAAAGATGACTAGAACACATTATGAGGTGAAAGCGGAACGGGCAAGAAAGTCTTGGATGCATTTGAAAAAGCAATTAAGCAAGAAGACCAATCCAGAACCTAAATTGAAGATGGAAACCCAAAAACTTTAGGTTTTCGTGCAAAGCTGATTATTTAAGGTAATCCTAATATATACTTTGAAATAATTTTTTCTTCACCTAGCCTTTACGCATGAGGTAGCGGTATGAAATGGCGAAGCATGTACAAAATTCTTTACTATTCTGAACAATACCAAAAACAAAAAAAGCCTTCCAATTTGGAAAGCCTTTCATTGGCCCTAACCTAAAATTGCGGTTATGGGTCACAACACAACGTAGCAAATATAGTAAAGCTTTTGTATTAATTACAATGTAATGTCAAGTTATTTCGCAGCTCTAAATGGCCTCACGATAAGACGGGCGGCCTTGTCATAATTGACATAGTTGTATGCCCAGTTGAAGAAAACGATAACTCTGTTTCTAAAGCCGACCAGTGCCATTAGGTGTACGAACATCCAAATAAACCAGGCGAAAAAGCCGCCGAATTGAAGTTTTTTAATGTCGGCCACTGCCTTATTTCTACCAATTGTTGCCATAGTACCCTTATCGCTGTACGTAAACGGCTCCAAAGCTTTTCCTGCCAACGATTTTTCTAAATTCTTTGCCAAAAGCTCACCTTGTTGAATGGCGGGCTGGGCTACCTGCGGATGTCCTTTCGGATACGCTTCGGTCTCCATATAGGCAATATCGCCAATTGCAAAAATTGCATCGCATCCCTCCACTTGATTAAACCGATTTACTTTGAATCGATTTAACTTCTCGACCAATGTTTCCGGTGCCAATCCATCTACGGCAGCTCCAGTTACACCGGCTGTCCAAATAAAGTTTTTGGTTCGAATAGTACGGCCATCCTTTAACGTCAAGACCTCTCCGTCATAATTGATTGCAATAGTGTTTAAATGTATTTGAACGCCAAGTTCACCTAAAAAATCGACTGCCTTTTTAGAAGCATGATCGCTCATTGGTGGCAGTACTTGGTGACTCCCTTCGAACAGATGTATTTCCATTTCCTGTACATCAAGATGGCGATAATCTTTCGGAAAAACATTTCGCTTCAGTTCTGCGAAAGCACCTGCCAGCTCAACTCCCGTGGGCCCGGCACCAACAATGCAGAAGTTCAAAAGGGCTTTTCTTTCGGCCAAATCATCACAATCGTCGGCCTTTTCGAAATTTTGCAGCATCAGACTACGAATGTTCAGGGCTTGCGGCACACTCTTCATTGGCATGGCATGCTCCGCGATAGCTTCGTTACCAAAAAAGTTAGTTTTTGTACCTGTGGCCAATACGAGATAATCATAGTGTAATTTGCCAATGTCAGTAGAAACCATATTATTTTCCGTGTCTATACTAGCTACAGTTGCCAAACGAAAATGAAAATTCTTTAACCGCTTTAAAACCTTTCGAATCGGATAAGCTATGGAATCGGGTTCAAGGCCGCTTGTCGAAACTTGATATAGTAAGGGCTGAAACGTATGGTAATTATGCTTATCTATGAGAACTACTTGCGCATCGAGATTTTTGAGTTTCTTGGCGAGCGATATACCGGCAAATCCACCACCGATAATTACAACGCGTTTATGAGCTGGCTCTGGTAGGTTCATTTAATTTTTTTTCAAAACTACGTACTTTTTTAATCTAGCCTGTGCTTAAATGCTCCAAAATCGAATGCATATTCAATCATAAAAGTAGTTTTATGCACCTATTGGTTATTTAATTTTAGCAGACAGTTGACCTAGTGCATTTGACATTGAAATCGTCTTGACTTTTTGTTTGGAACAAAAAATTAAAAATGAGAAACTTCGCTATGCCTTGGGTCGCTCCTACAACGGTTAAATTGATTACCGATGTGATAATGGCTACCATGAATTTTTGTTTAGTTGGGTCTTTTATGTTATTATTTAAGGTCAGGCCGCTATATTTTTTAAGGTGTATAACGTATTGACCGAGACCTATACTACTGACAAGACTTTCGCAGATTTTTATGAAGATAATCCTGTAAGCAAACGTTTGTACTAGTAGAGCCCGTCAATTAATTTGAGATTACCTTTTCAGGGGTGTACAACAAATTTCCATTTTTAAAATTAACCCTTCCAGTCCTCCCCCCAACCCCCTCCAGAGGTAGGGGGAGCCAATACATCAAATAAAAGATCTTCCGTCCTTCTCGAAAACGGTTCCCTCCCTTCTTCTGGGGAGGTTTAGGGAGGGGACTTCCCGGGGCGGGTATGTGATTGATTGAAAGGTTTACGGAAATTTGTCGTACACCCCTTTTCGGATATAATCCTGTTGAAAAACAAAATTCAGTATCTTCACAAAAGCCATTTTCTATTCGTATCAAATTGGATGAAAGAATGTTTGACCCAATGAAAAAGTATTTCCTGTCTGCCCTTTTTGTAGTGCTGTCGATACCGTTAATTTATGCTCAAAATTTCGATTTTCAAATGCACGAAATCGGAAGACATGGAAAATTGATGGGTCAAACTGCCCTAGTCGATGTGGACAATGACGGTGATCTCGACTGGATCTATGGTCTCCGTGGAGAACTTTTCTGGTATGAGTTTCAAGATACCAAAAGTTGGGTGCACCACAAATTGGGCAGCGGTGCCAAAACCGATGTAGGGGGTTGCCCCATAGATATAAACCAAGATGGGTGGATGGATTTTATGGTCGGAAACGCATGGTATGAAAATACTGGTAAACCAAAAGAAGAAGCATTCATTTGTCATTCGGGCATTGGAACACTGACCTGTCACGATAATATTGCGGTCGATATCGATGGCGATTCAAAATTGGATATTGTAGCAATCAGCAACGATCCCGGACAAAAACTACTCATGTGGTACGAGACGGATACGGTTCCGAATAAAAAATGGAGATCGACCCAGATCGGAGAGGGAATCCATGGCGGAATCGGCCCAAAAGGGTATGGCGATTTGGACGCCGATGGTGACATTGATATTGTAAGGGGAAATGCTTGGTTCGAAAACACGGATGGAAAAGGTGCAAGTTGGAAGGAGCATGCCACCCTGATTCCGAAAGGAGGAAATCGACCCGATAAATATGGTCTCGCACTAAAATCGTGGGTAATAGATATGGATGGCGATGGCGATTTAGATGTCATCGAAGCCGAGGCCGACACTCAAAATGGCAGGGTATTTTGGTTCGAAAATATAGACAAAGCCAAAAAATGGGCGTATCATGTCATATCAAAAGAGCAAACCGGACAGGATTTTCATTCTCTCGCCGTAGCGGATTTTGACAATGACGGGGATATGGATATCTTCTCAGGAGGAGGCCCCTTATCAACAAACGAAATAGAAATGTACATTTGGGAAAACAAAAACGGTGACGGAAGCCTCTGGATCGAACAACCATTATTCAAAGGTAAAATGTGCCATGAGGCAGTAGCCGCCGATGTAGATGGGGATGGCGATATCGATATCTGCACCAAACCTTGGAACGGCGACGACTTACACTTATTTCTAGAAAACAAACTGATTGTCACAGAGAAATAATTATGGTCTGCCCCCAAATTAATCGGTTGTCGTCATTGTTTTTTCCAGCTTCTCTTTTGAAGAAACGCTCATACCCAATTCGGGTTATTTTTTCCATATAACTGTGTTTATAATTGAGTATGGCCAGCAAATGGATATCCAGTTCTTGCGTAAGACCGTTTCAATTTTAAATGTGTCATTCGTTCCCTTCGCTACTATATCCATATTTTGATTGGCCTCTTCGATTTTCTTGACTTGATTTGATTTGATTTGATTTGCCATAAAATGAAATACTAAATTATCTTAAGACTTTGTTTTGGGTTTCTTTAAGGGGAAGTAATTTACTCGGTCAAATTTTTTTAACTCTCTTTCTGAAGTTCGTCTTTCTCGTTTTCTAGCAGGAATATCTGTCAAATAAAAAAGAAAATACCAGATGCTCGAACTATATCGATTCATGATGAATATTTTAACTCGGGGACATCATTGAAATTTGATTGGCTTTATTATATTTGAAAATTACGGAATCCTTAGATTTAGAATAGAAAATGAAACACGCCATACTATATATTTTAATATACGTCACAGTAATCACTGTTGATAGTGCATATGCCCAACAAACCCGTACCGAAGAACCAACGGGCACTGAAAATACGGCTTACAAATGGGGCAAAATGGCTTTGGATGCCACCGCTAGTGACACCGAGCGCTTCAAGCCAAGACCAACGATAACTTCCCGTTATTTAGGCTTGATTTTTACCTCCATCTTCGATGCATGGTCACGATACGATGAAAATGCCATTCCCGTTTATCTGACTGACGTCGAAAGAAGGCCTTCCCAAGAACAAAATCTAAAGAACAAAGAGATTGCCATTAGCTATGCGGCCTTCGGCGCGATGAAAGAATACTATTATTCAGACACCGAAATGTTCCGAAAGTTCATGATAGAACTGGGGCTAGATCCTAGTAACAACTCGCTTGACCCGAATACCCCCGAGGGTATCGGAAACTTGGCCGCAAAAGCAGTTATCGAAGCCCGAAAGAACGATGGCAGCAATCAGTACGGCCAAGTAGAAGGTTCGAACGGCGAGCCCTATTTTGATTATACCAACTACAATCCAGTGAATTCTGCGGATGAGAATACCGATATGAACCGCTGGCAACCCAAATATTTTTCCGATGGAAAAGGGGGGCAATATGCCCCTGGCTGTCTCACCCCCTATTGGCAAAAAGTAGCGCCTATAGCCCTAAAATCCGCAGATCAGTTTCGGCCCGGGCCTCCTCCTATGGTCGGTTCCGAACAATTGGAAAAAGAAGTCAAAGAGGTTATCGACTTACAGGCCAACCTGACCGATGAAGACAAGGCCTTGGTAGAATTTATGCGCGACGGACCGCAATCGGTGCAGCAAGCGGGACATTGGTTGAAGTTCGCCCAAGACGTTTCCCGAAGAGACAATCATAACTTAGACGAAGACGTTAAAATGTATTTCCTCACAGAAATCACCGCTACCGATGCCTTTATCGCTTCATGGGATTCAAAGATGTTCTATGATTATGCCCGTCCATATGCATTGGTACACGATTACTACCAAGATCAGGTCATCAAAGCTTGGGGCGGCCCCGGAAAAGGTGTTGTCGAAATGAAAGGCCAGCAATGGCGGCCCTATTCTCCGGATGTTTTTCTATGTCCGCCTTTTCCTAGTTATACCTCTGGGCATAGTACTATTAGTGGTGCCTGCGGAGAGGCTTTACGGCTGTTTACCGGAGATGATTATTTTGGGGAAGAGGTAGGACTGATTCCCGGATCGATGACCGAAACGGATGCTGCCAACTTCGGAAAACCCGTAACCATCAAATTTCCCACCTTTACGGAAGCGGCCAACATGGCGGGAATATCGCGTGTTATGGGCGGATACCATATTCAGGCCGATAACGTCGCGGGTTTGGAGTTGGGAAGGGATGTCGCCAGCGAAACTTGGAAATTCTACAACAAGCACTTGGGCATTAATTAGGTGGAACTTTAATCAAATATTTATGTCGGATATAGAGAACAGAAACGACATAAACGTATTGGTTCGGACATTCTATTTGAAAGTCCAAAGAGATAAAGCCTTAGGCCCCATCTTCAACAGCATCATTACAGATTGGGAAGGCCATTTCGAATTACTGACCAATTTTTGGGAAAGCCAGCTTTTTCTCAAACGTAAATATCATGGTAACCCTGTAACCGCCCATCAAGAAGTCGATGCTAAAATGGGCCATTCGATTACCTCTGTGCATTTTGGATTATGGCTTAACCTTTGGTTTGCGACCATCGATGAACTTTTTGAAGGTGACACGGCCTGGATCGCCAAAAATCGGGCCCAGAAAATGAGTACGATGTTGTTTATGCAGATGTATCAGCATCGTTCGCGATAGGCGGTTGGCGGAAATTGTTCAGGTTTTTTCAGCTTCAAGATTCAAATTGACCATTATAATAGTTCTCAACAAAAATGAAAAAGCTTCCGATGATCAAAACTTGAAAATAATCATTGAACCATAAAGTTTTGCCATAATACAATCTGACAATTTTACATTCGCACGGGTGAAGCTTTTTAGAATGCACTAAAAATACCATAAGATGAATTCTTGTCTGCAATGCCTAAAAGCTGTACATTGTTGAATACAAATTAAATTCCTCAAAATGAAAAAAAACTCCTCTCGCAGACTGTTCCTTAAAAAAGCCACACTGGGTTCTGCAGCACTGACAGCAGCTCCAAGCATATTGGCTTCTTCGTACCGGCAAAAAATCATAATGCCTCGCCGGGCCTATGACACTGCGCAGTATTCGGCCAACGACAAGGTCAACCTTGGTCTCATCGGTACCGGAATTCAAGGCATCTATGATACTATAGCCGCATTGAAAACGAACGGTGTAAAATTGGTGGCCGCCTGCGATCTCTATACCGGCCGGTTGGACCGCGCAAAAGAACTTTGGGGAGAAGACGTTTTTGTTACACGCGACTATCGTGAACTTCTGAAACGAAAGGATGTCGATGCAGTAATTATAGCCACCTCCGACCATTGGCACGAAACCATTGCGGTCGCCGCCATGAAGGCAGGCAAGCATGTCTATTGTGAAAAACCGATGGTACAGAAATTCGGGGAAGGCCAAGCCATGATAAAGACCCAGAAAGAAACCGGAATGGTCTGTCAGGTAGGCAGCAACGGCATGTCGTCATTAGGCAACGAAAAAGCGAAACAATTATATGACGACGGGGCCATCGGCGAAATCGTCTATATCGACATGTATAATGATCGCTATTCTGCGGAAGGTGCCTGGCAATACCCGATTCCACCAGATGCGAGTCCGGAAACTGTGGATTTTGACACATTTTTGGGCAATGCCCCAAAAGTGCCCTACGAACCGAAACGCTTTTTCCGCTGGCGTAATTATCAGGATTATGGTACCGGCGTCGCGGGCGATATGTTCGTTCATGCCTTTTCTACGCTGAACTATATTATCAGCTCCAATGGTCCCGAGCGGGCCTTGGCCACGGGCGGACTCCGGTATTGGGAAGATGGCCGCGATGTTGCCGATATTATGACCTCTCTGTACGATTTCCCCAAAACGGACACCCATAACGCTTTTAACGGCTCGTTTCGGGTAAACTTTATCGGCGGCGGCGGTGGCGGGAGCCTTTTCCGCCTGTACGGCACGGAGGGCATGATGGATGTCGATTCCGACAACGTCAAAGTTACCCGTACCAAACTGGGCATGACACCGGGTGGCTATTCCCTGATTGCTTATACCGAGGCAATACAAGAAAAAATACGTAAAGGATATGCAGCCCAAAATCTGGAGGACAGGCCTTCCCTGTTGAATATGGGTGAGACCGTTTTCGAGGCCCCAAACGGTTACGAAGGTTCGCACGCCGACCACACCCATAATTTCATTCAGGCAATTCGGGGCAAATACGATGTTATACAAGACCCTAGTTTTGGTCTCCGTGCTGCAGGAGCGGCACTTCTGGCCAATGAAAGTTATTTCAAAAAGAAGGCGGTAAGCTGGGACCCAGTCAATATGAAAATGGTATGAAAACTTGATTTTAGTTCATAAAAACAGGTTTTTAGAAGTCAAAATAAGACTTAGCACGATAGGACTTAAGACATAAGACTAAATGGATTGGAATTTTGTCCTACGTCGTACGTCCTAAGGTCTTATGTCCAATATGGGGATGTACACTAAAATACGGAGCAGAACCTAAAACAATAGAATCATGAAAAAATTTGCACTACTTCTTCTAATGGCATGCTTTACGATTTCGGTTTTTTCCCAGGAAGAAAAAATCAATGTCATCGTTTTCGGCGCACACCCCGATGATTGTGATATCGATGCAGGTGGCACGGCCATTTTGTTCGCGAAAATGGGCCACAATGTAAAATTCGTTTCGTTGACCAACGGCGATGCCGGTCATCATGAAAAAGGGGGCGGCCAATTGGCCAAGATACGTATCGCAGAGGCCCGGGAAGCAGGAAAACGGTTTGGGGTCGAATATACCGTGCTCGACAACCATGATGGTGAATTGATGCCGACCTTGGAAAATCGCCTTAAAGTAATCCGTGAAATACGAAAATGGAACGCCGACATCGTTATCGCACCACGAACGAACGACTACCACCCAGACCATCGGTATACGGGCGTACTGCTTCAAGATGCGGCATTTATGGTCATTGTGCCCAATGTGGCACCTGATGTGCCCCCGTTGAAAAAGAATCCCGTTTTTCTGTATTCGGAGGATGGCTTTCAAAAACCGAGTCCGTTCGAACCGGATATTGCCGTGAATATCGACGGTGTATTCGAACAGAAAATTTATGCCATGTCGGCCCACGAATCCCAATTTTTTGAATGGCTTCCTTGGACAACCGGTAATCTAGAAAAAGTTCCGAAGGATGAAAAGGGAAGACTGGAATTCTTGGCCAATTGGCGCAAGCGTTCCCCTAACGAAACTACTAGGGAAAGTCTAAAAAAGTGGTACGGCGAGAAAGCATCCAGCGTAAAACATGCCGAAGGTTTTGAGGTTTGCGAATATGGTATGCAGCCTTCCGATGAAGAAATTAAAAGGTTGTTCCCCATGCTTGGGAAAGAGTAGTGCCCTAATACTCCACAGCCAAAAAGTTAGAAAGCAAAAAGTTAGTTTCAAATGGAACAAAAAGTGGACATTAAAAATTTCATATCCAATATACCTGAATATTTGAAAGAATTCCAAAATTTACCGCCTTGGGAATTGACAGCTAACTTAAAAGAAATTATCGAAGGCATACTAGCTAAACTAAGCAGCACGCACTTTAAAATAACGGACGGAATTGCCATACATAAATCTGTTGTCATAGAAAATGGAGTTACCATAAAAAGACCGTTCATAGCAATGGAAAAATGTCGTATTGGAGCGAACGCCTATTTTCGAGAAGGTGTTTTTCTGGACAAATCAGTAAAAATTGGACCTTGTTCTGAAATAAAGAGCAGCGTAATATGCTCTGGAACGGCAATCGCACATCTAAACTATGTCGGAAATAGCATAATTGGACAAAATGTGAATTTCGAGGCCGGTTCAATAGCAGCAAACCATTTCAACGAAAGAAAGGACAAAAGGATTTATATCAATTATAACAATGAAACAATAGATACCGGAGTGGAAAAATTTGGCGCACTGGTCGGAGATAATTCGAGAATCGGTGCGAATGGAGTTTTATCTCCCGGTACTATCCTGAACAAAAATTCCATTGTGAAAAGGCTGGAATTAATAGAACAGGTGAAAGCAAAGCGTAAATTTTAGAGCACAAAATTTAAGAATGAACTTATCCAAACTCTTAGGGTTTTCTGAAAACAACAAGCTACTAATAATTCATGCCGACGATGCCGGGTTATCACATTCGGAAAATATGGCTACCATTCAATCCCTCGAAGAAGGGATTGTAAACTCTTATAGCATAATGGTTCCATGCCCTTGGTTTTTCGAAATAGCGCAATTTGCCAAGCAAAAACCGCAATTCGATTATGGCATACATTTGACTTTGACCTGTGAATGGGAAAATTACAAATTTGGTCCTGTCGTCCCAAGTTCCAAAGTGCCTAGTTTGGTCGACGGGAATGGATATTTCTATAAAAAGAGGGAGCAACTTTTAAAAAATGCGATTTTAGCAGATGTCGAAAAGGAGTTAGACGCCCAGATAAAAAAAGCGCTTAAATTCGGATTAAAGCCTACTCATCTTGACTCCCATATGTACAGTGTTGGGGCAAGTCCCCAATTTTTTAACATTTATAGAAGCTTAGGCAAAAAATATGATCTACCCATTATGGTTAGCAAACAGTTGATGGAAATGGTAGGGTTAAATCCCGACGAAAACATCCAAGATGGAGATCTGTTAGTTGATAAAGCCCACTACGGAATATTTGATTATTTTAACTCTGGAAGTTTGAGCGACTATTATTCAAAGGTCTTTGAAAATTTAGTAAGTGGATTGAATATAATTCTAATTCATCCTGCATTTGATGATCTTGAAATGCAGGGTATCACTATAAATCATCCAAATTTTGGTTCTAAATGGAGGCAATTAGATTTTGATTTTTTTACAAGTGCCTATAGCAAAGAACAACTCAAGAAAAACGACATAAAATTAGTCACTTGGAAGGACATCAAAAAAATAAAAAATGCTAAATCCTAAACCAATTTTAATCAGCTTGACTTTATTGGTCTTTGTTTCATGCGCAAGTCAAAAATCGGAATTGACACAACTGAATTTTGAAAAAGACCTGATACCCGAAGGTATCGCCATCGACGGTAGCACAAAAAAGGTTTATTTAAACAGTCTAAAAAACAATAAAATCGTACGTAGTTCACTTGATGGCACTAATCTTGAAACTTTTTTAGATACCAACGAACATAACTATTTAGCCGGTTTTGGCATGACAATAAAAGGTGACACTTTATATGCCCTGGGCAATAGTTTAACGGCAGATAAAAACAAATCAATCCTTTTACTTTTACAACTATCCTCGGGAGACCTTATCGACTCTTATTCAATTAACGATTTCGATTTCCGTTATTTGAACGATCTGGCCGTTAGTTCTACCAATGAAATTTTCATAACCGATTCGGAGAGTAATAAAATCTATAAAATTCAAAGACCAAATAAAACCATCGAAATCTATTTGGATTCCGAAGAGATTTCCAACTCGAACGGAATCACAATTTCCGATACTGATGACTATTTATATTTGGCATCAAGCAACGGAATTTGCGTTGTCGATACACTATCGAAAAAACTGCTAAATAAACCCAAGGAAGCGTATTCGAGCATAGATGGCTTAAAATTCCACAAAAACAATTTATACGGAATAGTAAACGGTTGGGGCGATAATTCACAAAACGGGTTATTCAAATTTGTGCTTAACAAAACTGGAACGGAAGTTCTGGAAAGTGAAAAACTAATCGAGTTCACGGAGGATTTCAAAATTCCGACCACTTTTGATATTTTCGACGGAAACATCTATTTTGTGATCAACACCCAATTAAACAATTTCGACGGGAATACAAGTAAGATTCTGGACTTAAAAAAGTTGGAACCCTATAAAATGATGAAAACCAGAGCGGAATAAAAAAATGGCTTGGGCATATGCCTGTCAGCGGCTACCGGTGTGCAAATGCAAAATTCGCAAGTAAAAAATTAATTGGTTCAAGACAACATCGATAAAAATGAACTAAAAGTAACAAGAAAATGAAAAAAATAGCTCCTGTCAGTCTAGACTACCGAAAAGAACTACGAATCGGAATACTGCTTACCGTACTATGCTTAATATCGAACTATACCTTACAGGCCCAAATTCAATTCCCGGTAAACGTCGGTGTAAAACCCGAAAGCATGACAAAAGGGTTCAACGACAACTACTATGTCACCGTAATGAACGGTAAGGAAGATGGCGATGGCGAGGTCGTCGAAATTTCTGAAAATGGCGTAAAAGTATTTGCAAAAGGTTTCGACGAACCAAAGGGAATAGTGTATTTAAAAGGCCATCTATACTTTTCGGACGTGACCCGTATTTGGAAAGTCGATAAAGATGGGAAGGCAAAAGTATTCGCTCAAAAAGAAGATTTTCCTGAAGAAGTGCTGTATCTGAACGATGTCGCCGTAGATGCCAAAGGCAAAGGAATTTATATCGCGGATATGGGAGCGACAAAATTCATGCGCGATGAAAATAACGACCTTTGGCCTCTAGACAGCGAACAGGCGAAATTGGTTCCGCAATCGGGGCGTATTTACCATGTTAATTTAAAGGGTAAAATTACCATTGCACAAGATACTTCTCCTTTAATGCTGAACCCAAATGGCGTTGGCGTAGATAATAAAGGTAACATTATGGTCGGCTCGTTTTTCCTTGGCAACTTTTTAGTGAAACGCGGTGGAAAACTAACCCCTTTAGAGGGCCAATTTCGGGGTGCCGATGCTGTTGAACAAGATAGCAAGGGCGATTATTATGTCAGTAGTTGGGTAGCGGGAACGGTTTGGAAAATCAACGGCAAAACAGAAAAGGCTACCATATTGCTCGATGGGTTACAATCTGCCGCCGATTTCTATTTGGAAGAGGATAAGGGGCGTCTATTGCTGCCCGATATGATGGCAGGCAAGGTATATGCCGTTGATATCAATAAATAATGATAGGTAGATTACAGAAAATATCCCAATCAATGGTACATCCAAAACTACTTCTATTAAGTACTATCGTTTCACTTGCGGTTTTAAGCTGCAAACAACAAAAGGAAGAAGCCACAGCCCCTACCACTACTCGACCTAACATTATCTTGATCATGTCAGATGATATGGGGTATTCCGATATTGGCTGTTATGGCGGACTCATAAACACACCCGTACTCGATGGACTTGCGCAAAATGGATTACGTTATACCCAATTTTACAATACCGCCCGTTGCTGCCCGACAAGGGCTTCTTTGCTCACCGGTGTTTACCAGCACCAAGCGGGTATCGGGCACATGGTGAATACGGATGGAAGGGATATTTATGGTGGCAATCTGAGCAAAAATGCCGTTACGATCGCCGAAGTACTTAAACAGGCCGGTTATGCCACATACATGTCCGGGAAATGGCATGTAACTCCATATAAAAGGGACGAGAAAAACCCAACAAAAGAAAACTGGCCCAAACAAAGGGGCTTCGATAAATTTTTTGGTACCATTCACGGCGCCGGAAGTTTTTACGATCCAAATTCGCTTACAAGAGACAATGAATTCATAACCCCATCGGATGATTTTTACTATACGGACGCCATCTCCGATAATGCCGTGAAGTTCATTGAAAATCATACAAGTGACGAGCCTTTTTTTATATACGTACCCTACACCGCCGCACATTGGCCGATGCATGCCAAACCCGAAGATATTGCAAAATACAAAGGTAAATTCGATGAAGGTTGGGATGCCATACGCGAAAAAAAGTACGGGAAAATGCTGGAGTTAGGACTCATAAAACCAGAATGGAAGCTGACCGATAAAGATAACATTCCCGATTGGGAAGACATAGAAGAAAAGGCATGGTACACTTCGCTGATGGAAGTTTATGCCGCCATGGTAGATAATATGGATCAAGGCATCGGAAGAATCATGGGAAAACTTGAAGACAAGGGCATAAAAGACAATACCTTGGTTTTCTTTTTACAGGATAATGGGGCATGCGCGGAAGAATTCGGGTTTAGGGACACCATTGCACCACATCATGGCGATGTAAACCCAGATGTGGAAAAACCCATGGGCAAAGACGAACTTCAAACCGATATGGTACCCAGATATACCAGGGACGGAAAACCGGTACTCACGGGAATAGGTTTGCAGCCAGGGAGTGCCGACACCTATCTTGGCTATGGCAAACCTTGGGCGAACGCCAGTAATACCCCTTTTAGAATGTACAAACATTGGGTACATGAAGGCGGGATATCAACGCCCCTAATTGTACATTGGCCAGCAGGTATCAAAGCCAAAAATGAATTCAGAAACGACCCCGGGCACCTAATCGACATCATGGCCACTTGTATCGATGTGGCGGATGGGGAATACCCTAAAACTTTTAATGACCATACTATTATTCCCATGGAAGGGATATCATTAGCCCCTACATTCCAAAATAAAAGTCTTGAGGAAAGAGCTATTTATTGGGAACATGAGGGCAACAAAGCCGTACGCCTCGGAAAGTATAAGTTAGTTTCAAAGTGGGGTGAAAACGCCGAATACACTTGGGAGTTATATGATATAGCTGCCGACAGGAGCGAAACGAACAATTTGGTAAGCGAGATGCCCGATAAAGCAAAAGAACTCCAAACCCTATGGGTTTCTTGGGCAAAAAAGGTCGGTGTTCGCAGTTGGGATACTAAGGAACTGGTAGAATGACATAAGGACAAAAAGATGAAGGAGGAAAGACAGATAATAAGGGTATGATTTTTACCATTGGTTAGCCTTTATAGCCGTCTTTATAATTGCTTATTGTAAGTTGTAAGAAAAAGTAAGAATAACCGTCCTTATTAAAGTGGTTATCTGTATCAAAAAATGATAATTATGTATAAGCGGTAGTAGTGGCCGTTATAAGTCATTTACCAAAACCAATGAATAATCCTGTAAAAAATCAACATTACGTTCCACAATTTTTATTAAAAAATTTCTCAAGTAGAGGAAATAAATTCATTTGGGCATATGACAAAAACGAGAAGTATAGTCTTCAGAACCAAATCAAAGAACGACCAATAAAAAAAGTAGCAAGCGAAGAATATTTTTACGACCAGTTTAAAAATAGCAAAATTGGCAGTTATGAATATAAGTTACAAAAAGCCGAAGATGCAACTGCACCAATTATTGAGAAAATAATAGAAACGAAAAATATAATAGACTTATCAGAAAAAGAAAGAAGAACATTATCCTTTTTTATTATACTTCAAAATTTAAGAACAAAAGGAAAACTTCTTCAAACAGAAACTTCAATGGAAACCTTATCTAGACAATTAAAAGATAAAGCAAATATTGAGATTCCAAATATTGACTCTAAAAAAATTTGGTTTTCAATGCTGGAAAAATCTACAAGTTTTTATGAAATTTTGATGAATAAAGTATGGATGTTAAGTGAAAGCAATAATTCATTCCTAATCTCTGACAATCCAGTTACATTACAAAACACAACAGACATAAGCGAAATCAGAGGAACTTTAGGATTAGAAAGTTTCGGAATTGAAATTTATTTACCGCTTTCACCTTCACTCACTCTTTGTTTATTTTGTGAAAAATTATTTAAAAATAGTGGATATAATAAAAAATACATTCCGAATTTGACCTGTGAGCCTGAAAATGTAGAAAACATAAATTCGCTTCAAATCGCATATTCCGAAAGGTTTATATTTTCACATAAAAATGAATTTGAATCAGTGAAAGACCAAGTAAAAAATGCCTTACAAAAACGTATCCTATGAAAAACTATAGTACAGTTATCTAAAATTGGTTTATATTTATTTTCCTTTTTAAACTAACGTTCTTTCAGTACTCAAAAATCTAATTAGATTTTCTAAGCCTAAATTGCCCGGCCATTCCATCAGATGGTCTTCAACTCCACAACCGATCCCAAGCTCGCATCTTATCCCATTCTGGCGTGGGCGCAAATAATTTTTCTCCTTCTACCAAATATTTTTTGACCACCTCTTCGTTAAGTTCGACCCCGATTCCAGGTTTGTCTGGCACCGTTACATAGCCATCTTGAACAATAGGTCCGTCAAAACCGGTGACGAGGTTTTCCCAATCTTTTTTATCGACCGCATGATGCTCTAGCCACATAAAGTTTTCCGTGGCCGCGGCACTGTGTACACAGCCTAAAAAGGAGACTGGCCCTGCAGCATGATGGTGCATAAACCCGATACCGTGCTTGGTGGCATAATCACCGATACGTTTGGTCTCTAGAATTCCACCGGCTGTATTTGGATCTGGGTGTACAATGTCTACCGCCCGTTTGGTAATCAGGTCTTCGAAACCGCCTTCTAGTCTGTAGATATCCTCTCCCGTTTGGGTGGGTGTCGTGGTCGACATAGTAATTTCCCTCCACTGATCGGTGTAGTGCCATGGAATCAAATCTTCCAGATAAGCGAGATTGTATGGTTCGGAAGCCCGGGCAACCTTAATAGCTTCATTTACTCCAAAATGACCCCAATGATCTGTTCCCATCGGAATATCATAACCGATTTTTGAACGCATGACATCCAAAAATTCCGTCAATTTATCAATGCCCTTATCGGTCACCTGCACCCGTGTAAACGGATGTTCGGTAAGTCTGTAATCCCGATAATCATGTCGGTAGGGATTATATTTCGACTTGGGGCCATTGATCAACGCCCCGGGTATATCTTCGATCAGGTTTACACCGATATCCATTTTCAATGCGGTATAGCCTTGATCGACCCGGGCTTGCATGCGGTTTGCATATTCGACCGGATCTTTCGAAATTGTGGTGTCACAATAGACACGTACTTTATCCCGATACTTGCCGCCCAACATTTGGTAAACGGGTACGTTATAAGCCTTTCCCGCTAAATCCCAAAGCGCCATCTCCACACCGGAAACGCCACCGCCTTGTCGGCCATGATGCCCAAATTGCTTGATAATACCGAACAAACGCTCGACATTACAAGGGTTTTCGCCCAACAACCTGCTCTTTAAGAAGAGGGCGTATTCCTTTGCGGCCCCATCACGAACATCACCATGCCCTACGATACCCTGATTGGTATAAATTCGAACGATTGGTGTTCTAAAGACCACATCGCCACCGATTTCGGCAATACGCATATCTGTAATCTTCAAGTCCGATGGATTGGAATTGCGATTGATATTTTGGGAGAGATAATCTACCTCCTCACTTATGTGTGCAGAGGCCGTCGCAAATGTGGCCAAGCTAAGTCCGCCAAGACCTGCTTTCTTCAAAAACGATCTTCTGTCCTTAGCCTTGTTTTCTTTTTCTTCGGAATGATTTTTTGAAATACGGTTTGCCTTTTCGTCGGTGATTTTCATGATGTAGTGTATGAACGGTTTATTTTAATACGTGACCAAATCGATATACCCTAGTTTTTTTTGAGAAAATATCGATTCAATTTAGTAAAAACAGAGAATTTATCAATGCGCTTTTCTCATTTTTACCGATTCTTCAAATTTTGATTGCCGATCTCAATCTCTCATCCTGTTTACTAAATCAGTCTTTTATGGCGTTATTCGCTTTTTCCAGTTCGTTCCCATCCCCATCTAAAATATAGGGCTCAAAGTCACCATCGTTTACCCAGCCTGCTTTAGGACTTTTACCTTTCATAAAGTCGGTATAAAAATTTCTGCCGTTGACAAAGGGCGCCTGCTCGTACAAATGTCCGTACCCGCTCATTCGCAAATCGCCTTGGGCTAAAAGCTTACTCTCCATTTCTACTTTCAATGCCTCTTTTTGCTCCGAGAACTTAGAGTCGGCAGCAAGATTATTGACGCAAAAGGGGTCTTTTGCAATATCGTAGAGCTCTTCTTCGACCCGTTTTCCGAAATTCATTTTCCAGAATGTGGCATCACCGTTTCTTCGCAGGTTCAATATTTCGGTTTTGGTAGGGCTGCCGTCCGTATTCAAATATCCCGTTTCGGGATTTCCTTTTGGCCATCTGTCGATTTCATAATTTTTGATGTAAAACATATTGTTTTTATGTATTCCACGGATGGGATAGCCCACATCGCCCGGCCGGCCGGTATCGTGCCTTTCCTTCCCTACAAGTACATAATCACGTTCGGGTTCTATTTGTCCCGATTTTTCGGAAGTGATGATATTCCGTAAACTTTTACCCGTGGCGGGATGCATTCCCGAAGATTGCCAATCGACCCCGGCAATATCTAAAAAGGTCGGAGCCAAGTCGATAAAGCTGATGTAATCGTCCACTACCCTTCCTGAAGCTTTCATTTTATCCTTCCACAGCATCGCCATTGGAATGTGGTTGGAGTTCTCGTACTGATCTCCCTTTACCCGAGGAAAGGGCATGCCGTGATCTGAAGTAACGACGATCAACGTGTTTTCCAATTGATTTTTTTCTTTTAAGGTCTCCAAAATCTTTATGATATGCTTGTCCGTATCCTCGATTTCATAAGCATAGTCGAGCAAGTCGTTTCGGGTTACCTCGTTATCGGGCCAATAGGGTGGAAAATCTTTAATCATATCTTCGGTCTTGCCCCCTAACTTTTTCCCTGAACCGTACTCATAGACTCGATGCGGCTCGATACTGCCCACCCAAAAACTCCAAGGTTGTTCCGTGGGCGCCTTTTCCAAAAAATCCTTAAAATTGGCACTGTAGTCATTTTTGGAAATAGATGAGGTAGCGGGTACCAAAGATTTTTCGTTGAACGCCGGACCCAAAACTTGACGCTCTTGGCCGTCGGCAGTTTCCGTAATTGCAGGTCCGTACCCTTTTGCCGTATGGCCAGTAGTATAGCCGTTCTCCGACAATACTTCTTGAAAGGTCTTGAATTTTGAAGGAAACCATATCACATGGTTCGCGGCGGCATCTAGCTGCCAAGAATTTCTTCCGGTTATTATCGATGCCCGAGAAGGAGCGCATTTGGCGTTGGGCGTATAGGCCCGGTTGAATAGAACACCTTCTTTGGCGATTGCGTCAAAACCAGGTGTGTTCACATACGTACTGCCATAAGCACTCATGTCTAGACCTGCGTCGTCGAAAATAATCACCAAAATATTAGGCCTATCCGAAGTTTGGGCAAAGGAGCTAAACGATAGTAATAGTAAAAAAAGAAATAGATTTTTTTGTTTCATAGGACTTGTTATCAATATAATTAAGGACGTGACTCAGACTTTCACTTGGTAATGTACAGAATTATTATGAAGTCGATTAGGGTGGATGTCAAAAAAATGTTATGTATAATGGCGCTACGGATATAATTTGGTAGCAAAACCTTATTTTTACGCCATTCTAATAAATACAATTAAACATGACCTTACTTTTAATGGCGGCCGGAAGCGGAAGTCGATACGGAAAATTGAAACAATTCGATGATCTTGGCCCTAATGGCGAATGGTTAATGGAATTCGGCATCTATGATGCCCTAAAGAACGGGTTCGACCACATCGTACTTATCACGAAAGCAGCATATGTAGGCTCTGCAAAAGACCATTTGATCGGCCGCTTGCCTTCCAATATCAAACTCGATGTACTTGCGCAAGAGGTTTCCGACCTTCCCGAAGGTTGTAGTTTTTCTGGCGAACGCCCAAAACCATGGGGAACCGCACATGCAGTTTGGACGGCCAGAAACGTAATCGATGGCCCTTTTGCCGTTTTAAACGCCGATGATTTTTACGGACAATCGGCCTACGAAAATGCAGCTAATTTTGCCAGAGCGCATCGAAACGATAATACCTATGCCCTAGTTGGCTATACGCTAAAGAATACACTATCAGAGCATGGCTCGGTCTCCCGGGGAGTATGTAAGGTAGACGGTGATAATCTGGTATCGGTA
>ENA-ORXU01000302-ORXU01000302.1-marine-metagenome-genome-assembly--contig:-NODE-302-length-60989-cov-13.720203_pt1 | contig 60989 bp, 57 predicted proteins | sample MGYA00237869_ERZ511484 | MGnify/ENA metagenome assembly ERZ511484 | reverse complement strand
GGGCGGCGCCGAGGATACGACAGCGGCCCGCGCGAGCGGCCTTTCCCTACAGATCAATGACTTCGATAGAGCGATAGCCCTGCGCTCGAGCCATCGTTTCCGTATACCCTGCTCTACCCGTCCGGTCGGCGACATGCCGCGCCCCGCGTGCGTCACTCTCCGCCTGCACCAACCGGATCACCGACGGCCCCAACCGAAAAGGACTTCACCGTGACAAAGCACGTTCGTACTCGACAGCGGAAGTGTGCCGTTTCGGCAATCTCGCTCGCGCTCTGCGTACCGTTGTTCGGCGTCCTGCCCGCCTCCGCCCAGGAGTGGTGCGCGGGCAAGGTCACCGATCGAGACAATCGAGTGGTGCAGCGCGTGGAGAAGCCACGGGCGCGGCAGTCGTTCATCGATCCCGCGTTCGGTACGCGAGTCACGCGGGTCACGAGCGCGCCGGCCGGGTCCGCGCGGCGAACCTTGTACAGCACCGTGCAGCCCTGGAATGCCGATGAATCGCTGTTGGTGCTGTATCACACGGATCGCGGCGCCTCCGGTCATCACCTGTACGACGGGCAGACGTACGAATACATCCGCCAACTCGAATTCCTGACCTCCGACATCGAGGAAATCTTCTGGGACGACACGGACAGCCGGATGCTGTACTTCGTGCAGAAGCGCCCGCGCGCCGATCCGCTGTTCGGCAAGCTCGTCAGGTACGACGTCGACACGAGAGAAAGGAGTCTGGCGGCCGATCTGGACACCGTGTGCGGAACACCCACCAGTCGAGGCGGCGTCACGATCAAGGGTGGAAACGACATTCAGGGCATGGCCGACGGCAAGATCGGGCTGCGGTGCAACAACAACGGCATCACCGGCCGGCCGTCCGACATCACCTTCCATGTCGATGTTCGTACCGGCGAGATCAGCCGACCCGTAACCATCGATCCCGCTCGGCCGCAGGGCGGCAACGCGTTCGGCTTCATTTCCGATATCGCCGCCTCACCCATGCACAGTGGCGAGCGTGTCTTCCTGCAGGGCAGCGTTTTCGACGCCGACATGAACTTCCTGTACTCGCTCGACAGCTCGCTCGAGCGGTACACGGCGTCCGATGGCAGTGCGTACACCGTGCCCAAGGCGGAACACGCCAGCATCGGCCGGTTGAGCAACGGGCACGACGCGTATTTCTCGTCTCGCTATGACGTCATGCGAAGCGGCTGCGAAGGCGACAGCGACGGAGGCCAGGGCGCCCTGGTCGCCCAGGACGCACAGTCGGGAGCCTGTCGAGTCCTGATCGGGCGCAGCACCGGATGGGGCTATCCCTTGAGCGGCGTTCACGTGTCCGCCGTGTCGCAACAGAACCTCGACTGGGTGACGACGACATCGATCGGCTACGGGAGATTCGACTACCTCGACAATCTCCGCCCCGCCCCCCTGATGTTCTCCGAGCTCACCCTGACTCGGGCTGATCTCGACGATCCGGAAACCTGCCGGATCGCTCACCTTCGAACCACCGGCAACAGCGCACGCCGTGGCGGTGGCTACGGTGGAGCCTACTTCGGCGAACCGCATGCCGTGATGAGCCCCAGCGGCTCGCGCGTGCTGTTCAATTCGGACTGGTACGACTCGGGCTCGGTCGATACCTACGCGGTGGATCTCGGCACGGGTTCCTCGGGTCGGAGCTCCTCGCTCGCGGTGGCGTCCGAGCCGCTCACGGAGCCGGCCCGGTCTCCGCGGACCGACCCGTCGGTCGAACCACCCGTCGCCGTGGCCGCCCGCGAACCGACACCGGCGGACAACGACTTCACCAGTCTCCAGGTCGTGGTACGAACGCAGGAGTCTCCGCCGCGCGTGTACGTGAGGTTCATGGACCGGGATCGCGGTCCCGACCATCGCGTCACGATCGCGCCCGCCGGTTCGACCGACCGGGAATGGAAAATGTGGCTGTACACCAACGGCACTCAGTCACTGGGCGGAAGCGGCCCGGAGACCGGCAGGCTCGGCTTCCTGCAGCAGTACGTCGGACGTGGTCGATTCGAGGCGAGACTGTTCACCGACGGCAACGGTGACCGGGCGGCGGAACGGGTGACGTTCGACGTCCCCTGAGGGCGATTCTCCGGAGAACGGCGAGCGAACGCGCACCGCTCGGCGGCGGTGCGCGCTCGCCGCCACGCGCCGCGCCGCGTGGCAAGCACGGTCTTGACGGGTGCCGAGAGGACCGGCGGAGGGCTATGCTCCGTCGTCACGCTTCGCGCCGCCGTCATCCTCATGTCCGAACACTCCGTCGATCCGTTCGCCGTCACGCCCGTTCCTTGCGGTGCCTGGTCCTCGCCGATCACGCCGACCGCCCTCGTTTCCGGAGCCACCGGCATCTCGGAGGCCGTTCCGGAAGCCGACGGTAGCGTCTGGTGGGCCGAGTCGCGGCCGAACGAAGGCGGACGTACGGCGCTGATGCGCCACGCGAGCGGTCGCTCCGTGGAGGTCACACCACCTGACGCCGACGTGCGCACGACCGTGCACGAGTACGGCGGCGGCGCATGGTGGGCGGCGGACGGCGTCGCCTGGTACGTCGACCACGCCGATCAGCGTCTGCGCCGCGTCGCGCAGGGCGAGGCGCCGGTCGTGCTGTCGCCCGAGCCCGCCGCCCCGAAGGCACTTCGCTACGCGGACTTCCGGCCGACGGCCGACGGGCGCTGGCTGATCGGCGTCGGCGAGCGGCACGGACCGGCGGGCGGCAACGGCGACGACCCCGACGCCATCGGTGATAGCGGTGACGACGACGGCGGTGACATCGGACATGCGGAACCCGCAAACACGGTCTTCGCCCTCGCGACCGACGGTTCGGAGCGGCTCGTGACACTGGTCGACGGCGCCGACTTCTACGGCTCGCCGCGCGTCTCGCCCGACGGCACGCGGCTCGCGTGGATCGAGTGGGATCACCCGAACATGCCGTGGGACGACACCACGCTCGCCGTCGCGACGCTCGACACCACCGGAGCGGAGCCACGCCTCACCGGCACGCGCACCGTCGCGGGCGGTGACGGCGCCGGCGAGGCCGTCGTGCAGCCCGAGTGGTCGCCCGACGGTGTCCTGCACTTCGTCTCCGATCGTCGCGACGCCTGGTGGCTCTATCGTGAGGGCGCCGCCGCACCGGTGCTCGAGTGCGTCGGCGAGATCGGCTACCCGCCCTGGGTGTTCGGGCTCTCGACCTACGCGTTCCGCGCCGACGGCTCGGTGATCGCGGCGCGCTTCGACGGCGGTGTCGAGTTCCTCGACGGCTTCCCCGACCACACCGCGTTCCATACGATCCGCACCGCCGGCGAGCACGTCGCGTTCGTCGCGGCGTCCTGGACGACCGAGAGCGCGGTCGTCGTCGACGGACGGGTCGTCCGGGCACCGCGCGAGCTCGGGCTCGACCCGGCGCTGCTCGCCGCACCCGAGCGGATCACGTTCCCGACCGGCTCGCCGGACGACGCGGCCGGCGGCGGCGAGGTCGCCCACGCGCTCTACTTCGCCCCCGCCAACCCCGCGTGCCGCGTTCCCGACGACGAGCGCCCGCCACTCGTCGTGCTCGTCCACGGCGGCCCGACCTCCGCGGCTCGTTCGAAACTGAACCTCGCGCGGCGCTTCTGGACGAGTCGCGGGTTCGCCGTGGCCGACGTCAACTACCGGGGAAGCTCCGGGTTCGGACGAGCGTATCGGAAGAAGCTCGACGGCCAATGGGGCGTGGCCGACGTGGAAGACTGCGTCGCCTGCGCCCGCTTCCTCGCCGCGCGTGGCGATGTCGATCCCGAACGCCTGATCATCCGGGGCGGCAGCGCCGGCGGTTTCACCGTGCTCGCCGCCCTCGCCTTCCACGACACGTTCACCTGCGGGGCGAGCCTCTACGGTGTGGCCGATCTCGAGGCGCTCGCGGCCGACACGCACAAGTTCGAGAGCCGCTACCTCGACTCGCTCGTCGGCCCGTACCCCGAGCAGAAGGCGCTCTACCAGGCGCGTTCGCCGATCCGTCACCTCGACGGTTTCACCGCGCCGATGATCGTGCTGCAGGGCAGCGAGGACCGGATCGTGCCGCCGAACCAGTCGCGCATGATCGTCGAGGCCCTGAAGTCGCGCGGCGTGCCGGTGGAGTACCTGGAGTTCGAGGGCGAGCAGCACGGGTTCAGGAAGGCGGAGACGATCGTCACGGCCTACGAGGCCGAGCTCGCCTTCTACGGACGAGTGTTCGGGTTCACCCCGGCGGCGGTCGATCGATGAAACGCCGTGTGCCGAGCGAACGGCGCGCCCGGCGAGAGGCACGCCTCGCCAGGTGCCCTCGCGTCTTTCAGACCGGCACTCCGGTGCCCGCGAGGCGCCGCTCGCGCAGCCAGACGTAGAGCCCGCTCGCGACGATGATCGTCGCGCCGAGAATCGTCGAGCGGTCGGGCACGCTGTCGAAGAACAGCCAACCGAAGAAGCTCACGTAGAGGATCTGCGAGTAGACCATCGGTGCGAGCACCGAGGCCTCGGCATGGTCATGGGCACGGGTCACCATCGAGTGCCCGAGCATGCCGAGGCTGCCGAGCATCAGCAGCAGCCCCCAGTCGAGCCCGTGCGCGGGCCAGGTCCAGTCGACGAGGGCGAACGGGGCGAGCAGCATCGTCGCGATGCCCGCCGCCCAGGCCTGTGTCACCGCGTTGGAGTCGATGCCCGCGATGCGCCGCGTCAGCACGAAGTAGCCGGACGCACCGAGCAGCGCACCGAGCGACAGGAAGACATGCCGGTCGAACGAGGCTCCCCACGGCTCGACGATGATCAGCACGCCGGCCAGCCCCACCAGCACGGCCGCGAAGCGCCGTATGCCGACCTTCTCGCCGAGAACGGGAATGCTCAGCAGGCAGACGACCAGCGGCGCGGCGAAGAAGATCGAGATCGTCACCGTCAGCGGCAGGTACCCGAGCGCCGTGAAGTTCAGCACCGTGCTGATCATCAGCAGGAGCGCGCGCAGGATCTGCAGCCGGGGCGTGCCCGAGCGCAGCAACCCGCGTCCGCCGCTCGGCAGGAAGAGCACGAGCGCCCACCCGAAGTGCACCGCGTAGCGCAGGAAGGCCACCTGGATGGCGGGGATCGCCGCCCCGACCAGCCATTTCGCCGTCGTGTCCATCGACGCGAAGCAGAAGAACGCGGCGAGTTGCAGAAGGATGCCGAGCGTGAGGGGCCTGACCATGCTGTCCGTGCGCTCGAACGATCAACCCGGATCATACGCGCCCACGCGGATCGAAAGGATCGAGTAATCGGGCGGGGGCGGGGCGGGCAGTCGGGCGGCCGGGCAGGCGGGCGGACCGACGAGCCGACGGTCGAAGGGGAGCCGATCGAGTCGGGCGGGCGGAAGGGGATCGGGGCCGCACCGCCGCGCGTCATCCTGTGAGCGAGCCGACAGGGCGGATATCGAATCCGGGCTTCGTGAGTCGTCCCGCCCCCGACAGCACCTCGCTCCTGCTACCGTCCACGGATGAGTCGTTCCGGACAGGAAGCCACCCCACACGCACACACCGCCACCACCGCGCCCGATGCCGCACCGGTGCTCGGCGGCGCGACGCTCGCGCTCGCCACGGCCGGCGTCGTCGCCGCCCGCACGGGTGTGCTGTCCCCCCCCGCTCTCGCATTCTCCGCGCTCGCCTGGATCGTCGTCTGCACCGCCGTCGTCATCGGCCTGAGACATCACCCCCATCGCCTCTTCGGCGCGGCCAACGCGGTGACGACGCTGCGCGCACTGATCGCCGTCGCACTCGGTGCGTTCGCCGTGGAAGCCGGCTCGGGCAGCCTCGGTGACCTGGCCGGTCCCGTCGGACCGGGCGATCTGGCCGATCCCTGGCTGTGGTGCGCGACGCTCGCCGCCGTCATCGCCCTCGCGCTCGACGGCATCGACGGTCCGCTCGCCCGCGCCGCCGGACTCGATTCGACGTTCGGCGCCCGCTACGACATGGAGATCGACGCGTTGCTGGCGTTCGTGCTCGCGGCGCTGATCTGGCGCACCGGCGAGCTCGGCATCTGGATACTCGCCCTCGGCACGATGCGCTACGCGTTTCTCGCCGCCGCCCGTGTGGTGCCGGCGCTGAACGCGCCGCTCTATAGCTCGTTCCGGCGCAAGGCGGTCTGCGTCGTGCAGATCGCCGCGCTCTGCGCGATCGTCTCGCCGCTGGTGCGCCAGCCGCTCGCCATCGCCATCGGTGCCGGCGCGACCGGTGCGCTCGGCTGGTCGTTCGCCCGGGACACGCTGTGGCTCCTTCGACAGGCACGCGAACGCGCATGACGACGAACACGGCGACATCACGAGGTCTCGGCGCCGCGCTCGCGGAGCTGACCGGTCTCGCCCGCTCGCTGCTGATCTACCGGGCGCGGCCATGGCGCCGACGCGCGTTGCATCGCTTCTACCGGACACTCCTCGCACCGGACGCGCTCGCGTTCGACATCGGTGCACACGTCGGCAACCGCACCGACGCGATGCTCGCCGCGGGCACGCGCTGCGTGTCGCTCGAGCCGCAGCCGCTGTTCGCCAGCCACCTCGCCCGGCGCTACGCGAACGAGCCGCGTGTCACGCTCGTCACCGACGCCGTCGGCGAAGCGCCCGGTACCGCCCGGCTCGCGGTGTCGCGCCGTCACCCGACCGTCTCGACGTTGTCTGGCGACTGGATCGAGCGGGTCGGCACGACGCCCGGGTTCGAGCGCGTGCGCTGGGATCACGGTGTCGAGGTCACGGTCACGACACTCGATGCGCTGATCGCCCGCCACGGCGTGCCCGACTTCTGCAAGATCGACGTCGAGGGCATGGAGGCGGCGATCCTCGCCGGGCTGTCGACGCCGATACCGCTCGTCGCGGTCGAGTACATGCCGGCCGCGCTCGACATCGCGCTCGCCTGCGTCGAGCGGCTGGAGACGCTCGGCGACTACGTCTACAACCTGTCGAGCGGCGAGAGCCACCGCTTCTCCCTGCCGTACTGGTGCGAGGCGGCGGACATGCGCCGCACGCTCGAGGAGGCCGCCCGCGACGGGCGCTCCGGCGACGTCTACGCCCGGCTTCGGCACGCGTGAGCGGGCCGACACCTCACCGCGACGGCGCGATACCGGCTCCTCCGACCCGGCCGCTACCGATCGCCCTGGCCCTCGCGACCCTGTTCGGCGTGCTGCTTCTGCCCGAGCACCCGCGCCACTTCGGCTGGAACGCGTTCCTGAGGCTGCCGCTCGAACTGCCGCTCGTCGTGCTCGCCCTGCTCTTCCTGCCGCGACCGGTGGCACGCGTGTTCCGCGTCGCGGTGGTCCTCGCCGCCGGCACGCTGCTCCTGCTTCGGCTCGCCGACATAGGCTCCTACCTCGCGTTCAGCCGTCGCTTCGATCCGGCGGTCGAGCTGCACCTGCTCGGCGACGGCTGGAACCTCGCCTCGGCGAGCGTCGGCCGGCTCGAGGCCGGGCTGACCGTGCTCGCCGCGCTCTGCGCGTTCACGCTCGCGCTCTGGCTGGTCCACCGCGGTCTCGGCGGGATCGAGCGGCTCGCGGGCGTCACGCGCCGTGCGCTCGCGGTCGTCGCGAGCGTCGTGCTGGTCGCGGGCACGGCCGTGCTGCTCGTCGATCGCGCGTCCGCCGACAAGGAGCGCCACACACGCGTCCAGGCCGACCTCGGTCGCGACATCGTCGCGCGTACCGCACGCATGCGCCGCTCGCTCGCCGACCAGAGCGTGTTCGTCGCCGAGCTCGATCGCGATCCGCTCGCGGACGGTCCTCCACCCGCGTTCGACGCGCTCGCCGGTCGTGACGTGGTGCTCGTGTTCGTCGAGTCCTACGGTCGTGGCTTCATCGACGGCGAGCGGTTCCGGGGACCGGCACGCGAGCGGCTCGCCACGCTCGACGACGTCGTCGACGGCGCGGGACTGCACGTGCGCAGCGCCTGGCTGACGTCGCCGATCCGCGGCGGGCGCAGCTGGCTCGCCCACGCGACCTTCGCCTCCGGTCTGACGATCGGCAGCCAGGCCCGGTTCGACCGGCTCGTCACGTCCCCGCGGCGCTCGCTGAACCGGCTGTTCGGCGACGCCGGCTGGCGCACGGCGGGGTTGATGCCGGCGATCCGCTTCGACTGGCCCGAGGGGGCGTGGTACGGCTTCGATGACATCCACGACGCCCACGGTCTCGACTACGCCGGCGAGGCGTTCGGCTGGGTCACGATGCCCGACCAGTACACGCTGAGCGCGTTCGAGACGCTCGTGCGGGCGCCGACCGCGAGCGCCGACGAGCGACCGGTCATGGCCGAGATCGCGCTGATCAGCTCGCACGCGCCGTGGACGCCGCTGACGAACGTCGTGCCGTGGGACGCGGTCGGCGACGGCTCGGTCTTCGACGGCAGTCGTCGCTTCGGCGGCACACCGGCCGAGGTCTGGAAGGAGCGCGAGCGGGTACGCGAGCACTACGCCCTGTCGCTCGACTACTCGCTCGACGTTCTCGGCGGCTACCTCGAACGGCACGGCGCCGGCGCGCTGTTCGTCGTGCTCGGCGATCACCAGCCGCCGTCGATCGTCAACGGCTGGGACGCGACGGCGGATGTGCCGGTGCACGTGATCGCCGACGATCCGGCGCTGCTCGAGCGTTTGCCGCGAGCGCTCTGGTCGGACGGCATGCTGCCTGCCGACGACCTGCCGAGTCAGCCGATGGCGTCGATGCGCGAGACGCTGGCGCGGAGCTTCTCGACGGCGGTGGCACCCGACACGACAGCCGGTGTCTCGACGCTGCTCACCGAGCCGGTGAATGTCCCGGTATCGGCCGTGCCGTTGTCCGGCGTTCCGGCACCGAGCGTTCCGACCTCAGTCGTTCCGGCACCAGTCGTTCCGACATCGGGCGTCCCGATATCGCGCGTCCCGGCATCGGGCGCCGCACTGTCGGCCCCCGCTCCCGTGGAGCGACCGTGACTGACGCGAGCGGCGAGTCGGCCGGACGCGACACCGGCATCACGGCCAGCGCCTTCTGGGTGACCGGACCGTCGTGCGGCGAGATCCGCGAGGAGCGCCTGCCGGCGCCCGGCGCGGACGACGTGCGGGTCCGCGCGCGATACGGTGCCGTCAGCCGTGGCACCGAGACGCTCGTGTTCCGGGGCGACGTGCCGCCGAGCGAGCACGCGCGCATGCGCGCGCCGCATCAGGGCGGCGATTTCCCGTTCCCGATCAAGTACGGCTACATCGGCGTCGGTACGGTCGAGGCGGGGCCATCGGCGCTCGTCGGGCACGACATCTTCTGCCTGCACCCGCACCAGGACCGCTACATCGTGCCCGCCGACGCGGTCCATGTGTTGCCGGCGAACGTGCCACCCGCCCGCGCCGTGCTCGCGGCGAACCTCGAGACCGCGATCAACGGGCTCTGGGACGCGGCTCCGGGCGTCGGCGACCGGATCAGCGTGGTCGGTGCGGGGGCGGTCGGCTGTCTGGTGGCGTGGCTGGTCGCGCGCATCCCCGGCACCGACGTCGAGCTGATCGACACGAACCCGGCGCGTGCCCCGCTCGCCACCGCGCTCGGTGCCCGCTTCGCGAGCCCCGCCGAGGCGCGCGCCGAACGCGATCTCGTCGTGCACGCCAGCGGCAACCCGGACGCCCTCGACACCGCGCTCGAGCTCGCCGGGTTCGAGGCCACCGTGCTGGAGATGAGCTGGTTCGGGCAACGCCACGCGACACTCGCGCTCGGCGGCCCGTTCCACTCGCGCAGGCTCGCCCTGCGCGCCTCGCAAGTCGGGGCGATTCCGCCGGCGCGTCGCGCGCGCTGGGACTACCGCCGCCGTCTCTCGCTCGCGCTGTCGCTGCTGGACGATCCGGTGCTCGACCGGCTGATCACCGACGACGCGCCGTTCGCGACGCTGCCCGCCGTGATGAGCCGTCTCGCCGACCAACCCGGCGACACGATCTGCCAGCGGATAAGCTACCCCTGACGGGCCATCCCCGGCGACACCACGGGCCGCCATTCCCGACGTGCCGTACCCCACAAGCCATGCCGAAGCAAGCCATGCCGAAGCAAGCCATGCCGAAGCGAGCCGTGCCGAAGCGAGCCGTGCCAGAGCAAGCCGTGCCATGACAAGTCATGCCACGACAGGCCATCCTCGACACCCCGCCCTCCGGAGACCGAACCGATGTACGCGCTGACCGTCCGTGACCATTTCATGATCGCCCACAGTTTCACCGGCGAGGTGTTCGGGCCGGCGCAGAAGCTGCACGGGGCGACTTACGTGGTCGACCTGGAGCTGCGTCGCGAGGCGCTCGACGCGGACGGGCTGGTCGTCGACATCGGGCTCGCCAGCCGCGAGCTCGGCGAACTGCTCGCGACGCTCAACTACCGGAACCTCGACGACGTGCCCGAGCTCGACGGCCACAACACGACGACCGAGTTCCTCGCCCGCTGGCTGTTCGATCGCATGGCCGAGCGCATCGCGGCGGGTGCCCTGGGCGACAACGCGCGCGGTCTCGACGCGATGCGGGTGACGCTGAAGGAATCGCACATCGCGTGGGCGAGCTACGAGGGCGCCCTCGGGAGCGGCGCCGCGTCCTGATCACGCGCGCGGTACCGCCGATGGCGCTCTCGCCACTAGACGTCGTCGTGCCGGGCGCGATCCGGACACGCACCGGCGGCTACGTCTACGACCGGCGCCTCGTCGAGGCCTTGCGCGAGCGTGGCCGGACCGTCGTCGTGCACGAGCTCGACGGCCCCTGGCCGCAGCCGGACGAGGTCACGCGCGAGCGCGCGCACGCGCTGTTCGCGGCACTCCCCGACGGACGCCACGCCCTCGTCGACGGACTCGCGTTCGGCGCCCTGCCAGACGTCGCGTCGAGCGCGGGCGAGCGGCTCTCGCTGATCGCTCTCGTGCACCACCCACTCGCGCTCGAGGGCGGCCTGTCGAGCGACGACGAGGCGCGGATCCGGCACGCGGAGCAGCGCGCGCTCGCGAGCGCCGCGCACGTCCTGACCACCAGCCCCGCGACCACCGCGGCGCTGGTGACCGACTACGGCGTGGCGGCCGATCGGGTCACGACCGTGCCACCGGGCACCGACCCGGCACCGCGCGCGTCCGGCACGCCCGGCGGTGCGGAGAACCTCCTCTGCGTGGCGACGCTGACCCGGCGCAAGGGCCACGACGTGCTGCTCGACGCGCTGGCCGGACTCGTCGATCGCCCGTGGCACCTCGTCTGCACCGGCAGCGCGACACGTGATCGGGCGACGGCCGACGCGCTTCGCGAGCGCATCCGTCAGCTCGATCTCGCCGCGCGCGTGACGCTCGACGGCGAGCTCGACGACACGGCGCTCGCCGAGCGCTGGCAGGCGGCCGACCTGTTCGTGCTCGCCAGCCGCTTCGAGGGCTACGGCATGGTGTTCGACGAGGCGTTCGCGCGTGCGTTGCCGGTCCTCGCGAGCGGAGCGGGCGCCGTGGCGGATACGGTGCCGACCGACGCCGGGCTCGTCGTCCCGCCCGACGACGTCGACGCACTCCGCACCGCGCTCGCACGCTGGTTCGACGAACCGGAGCTGCGCGACGCGCTGCGCGCCGGTGCCGGGCGTGCCAGGGAGTCGCGCCGCGACTGGCACACCGTCGCCGACGAGGTCGGCCACGTCATCGATGCGCTACCCGCTCGCAGGCCGTCGGCCGATCGGCCCGCGTGAGCGTCGACACCTTTCGACATCAGGCGATGGCACGCGCCGAACACGCGCCTCCCGGAGACACGAATCGATGAGCGAGACCGACAGTTTCGACGACGCCTGGCTCGCGCTGCGCGAGAGTGCCGACGACCGCGCCCGTGACGTGGCCGGCGTCGACGACGCGCTGAAGACCGCGCTCGATGCCGGTGGCGAGCGGACCGAAACACGCATTCTCGACCTCGGCTCGGGCACCGGTGCGAACCTGCGCCGGCTGGCCCCGCGTCTCGGACACGCACAGCACTGGACACTCGTCGATCACGACGCGGCGCTACTCGGCCGACTGGAGGCGCGGCTCGCCCCCTGGGCCGAACGGCATCGCGCGACGCTGGCCGAGGACGGCGACGCGCTCGTCATCCGCGCCGACGGTTTCGACGTTCGGGTCAGTCGCGTCCGGGCCGATCTGGCGACCTCGCTCGACACCCTGCCGTACGCGGCCGCCGACCTGCTCACGGGCTCGGCGCTGCTGGATCTCGCCGGTGCCGACTGGCTCGACGCGCTCGCCCGACTCGCCGCCGACAACAGCTGCGCGGTGCTGTTCGCGTTGAGCTACGACGGCCGCATGATCTGGTCGCCCCGCCTCGACGACGACCGAGCGGTGCACGAACGCTTCACCCGCCATCAGCGCACCGACAAGGGGCTCGGCCCGTCGCTCGGTGCGGACGCGGCGGCCCGTCTCGCCGAACGTCTCGGCGCGCACGGTCTCGCCGTCTCCGTACCACGAAGCGACTGGACGCTCGGCGCGGACGATGCCGACCTGCAACGCGAGCTGGCCATCGGGCTCGCACGAGCCGCCACCGACATCGACCCGACGTTCGCCGGGCGTGCCGAACGCTGGCGTGACGCACGTCTCGCCCACATCGACGAGCGCGTCTCGGCGCTCGTCGTCGGTCACGTGGAAGTGTTCGTTCCGCCGCCGCACGTCCACCCGACGGAACGGCCTGCGGCCGGTGACTGACGGCTGACGGCCGGTGGCTGGTCGCTGGTGACTGATCGGTAGCTCGCGGCTCGTGGCCCTTGACCAACGGTTGGCCGCTGGCGTCTCCGCCGGGACGAGCGAGTCAGGCCAGCGCGTCGACGACGCCGTCGAGCGTCGCGACCGTCGCGCTCGGCTCGAACTCCCACGGGTCGAAGACCGCATCGGCACGCCGCCGGACCCAGGCCGCCCGCCAGCCGACCGCGCGCGCGCCGATGACGTCGAAGGGGTTGCCGGAGACCAGCCAGATGTCCTCGGCGCGCGAGTCGGTGGCCGTCTGGAAGTGACGGTAGACGGCGGGGTCGGGCTTGAACGAACGCACGTCGTGGACCGAGACGATGCCGTCGAGCGAATCCGACAGCCCCGCGTGCGCGAGCAAGGCCTCGAGATCGGACGGCAGTCCGTTCGAGAACGCGTGCATCGCGTGACCTCGTTCGCGCAACCGGGTCAGCGCGGCGCCCACGTCGTCGAACGCCGGCAGCGCCCGGTAGCGTGACAGGAGAGTGTCGCGCACGTCATCCGACAGGTCGATGCCGGTCGCGAGACAGGTGTGCTCGAGCGCGCGTCGCGTGCACTCGGAGAAGTCCTCGTAGACGCCCATCAGGGCGCGTCGGAAGCTGTACTCGAGCTGACGGTCACGCCAGGCCGAGGCGAAGGCCGGTGCCCGCTCGCCGATGTGCTCGCCGAGTTCGAGGCCGATGGCGAGCGGATCGATCAGCGTGCCGTAGACGTCGAAGGCGATCGTGGTCATGGCCGAGGCTCCCGTGCATTGTCGTCGTTCCACGATACGCGACGGCCCCGTCCGGGGCACGGGCTCCACGCGCCCCGTCCGCGCCCATGGGCGGTTCCGGGATCGAACGGTGTCGGCTATCGACGTGCCGTTCCAAGACAGCCGCGTGCCGTTCTACGACAGCCGTCGGCAGGTGTCACCGGTCGTGGCGTCGTCGTCCGCCACGTCGCGCAGGTCGAAGTCCCACAGCACGTCCTGCCCGAGCAGGTGAAGCCGGCAGCGCGGGCGCAAGCTCTCCGCCATCGTCGCGATCGGCGGCAGGTCGAGCGCGGGCCGACCTCCGCCGATCAGCACCGGCGCGACCACCAGGTGCAGGCGATCGAGCAGGCCGGCATGCAACCAGCGCGTGACGGTGACGCCACCGCCCTCGATGAAGACGATCCGGATGCCGCGCCCGCGCAGCGCCCGGAGCAGTTCGGGCAGCGACACTCCGCCGTCCGGATCTGCTTCGACGGCGATCGTGCCTACCTCCGGCGTGTCCGCGGTATCCGGGCGCTTGCCGTCATCGTCGTTGCCGGCGTCTCTCCCGTCCTCTGCGCCCCCGCCGGCGCGCACGCCCTTCGCGTTCCCGGCGGCGCGCACTCGCAGCGTCGGCGCCGCACCGTCGGTGAACACGCCGAACGACTCGGCGAGACGTGCCCGCGGATCGATGACCACGCGCACCGGACTCGGCCCGTCGACGAGCCGGGTGGTCAGGCGCGGATCGTCCGCCTCGACCGTTCCCGCGCCGACGAGCACGGCATCCGCCAGTGCCCGGAGCCTGTGCATGTGCACGAAGTCCGCCGTGCCCGTTACGGCGGCCGAGTGACCGGACGCCGTCGCGATGCACCCGTCCACGCTCTGGCCGAGGTGGGCGACGACCGACGACTCGTCGTCGCGCCGGCCGAGCATCGGCAGGTAGAGCTCCACGAAGTCGCGCTGGCCATCGTCGAGCCCGGGCCCGACCGCGAACGTGCCGTCCTCCCGACGCGACAGCTCGGCACGCGCGTCGCGGCGGTCCAGCTGTTCGAGCGTGCCGTCGTCGCGCAACCGAACCGCCGCCGGACCGTGCGGAAGCGTGCCCGCCCGCCGTCGCGCCGCCACGGCCAGCAGCAATGTCCAGGCGCGGCCGCGGCCGCGGGCGAGACCGTGAGCGCGATCCGCCTCGACCTCGCCGGAAAGCTCATTCGAGCGCTCGCTCGAACGCCCATCCGAACGCTCGCGCGCCGGATCGCCCCGTGCCACGGACGCTACTCCGCGCGCGGCGCCTCGGTCTCGATCAGCAGCTCGACCTCGTCGCCCACCAGACCGTTCGCGACGGCGTACTCCATGCCGTAGTCGCTGCGCGCGAGTGCGCCGCGTGCCGAGATGCCGAGCGTGGCCTTCTCGTGGCCGAACGGGTAGGTGTCCGACTTGTTCAGCGTCACGTCGAGCGCGAGCGGGCGGGTCTGCCCACGCAGCGTCAACGTTCCGTCCAGACGCGTGCCGTCGGCGTCGACGGCGACGGGGCCGCTCAGCTCGAACACCATCTCGGGATGCGCCTTCACGCTCAGGAAATCCTCGCTGCGCACGTGCTTGTCGCGCGCCGCGTCGTCGGTCGCGACGCTCGCCGTGGCGACGACGATGCGCACGTCCGACAGCTCGCGCGTGTCCGGGTCCCAGGCGAACTCGCCCTCGACCTCGGTGAAACGTCCGAGCGTCCGGGCGAACCCCACGTGCTCGACGAGGAACGCGACCGTGGTGTGCGACGGATCGAGCGCGTGACGCTCGGATGCGGCCAGGGCGGGCATCGTGAACAGGCAGGCCGCCACGAGCGACGGGATCGGGACGAACGGCAGAAAACGGCTCAAGGACAGCTCCAGGAGGATCGGCGTCGGCACGCCGGAACGTCGATCGACCGTAGCACGTCCGCTCGATCGCATCCGTCAGGGGTTCTCGAACGATATCGCGTCGCGATCGACCCTCCGGCCGCTACGCCGTCGGCGCGATACCTGCAGTCACCGGGCGGCAGATCCCGACAGCGGGAGACCATGGTACGGTCCGCCGCGATCCGGCCGACGAGCGATCGTCCGGTCCGGGCGCCGCCTGGCCTGGACGCGCTCGGATTCCACCCGACGACCGAGACCCGCATGCCGAACGACGAGTCGATGGAGCGCTGGGCGCGTGAGCGGCCCGTGCCACCGGCGCCGGGATTCGTCGCGGCCCGGCTGGCGCGCGAGCGGGGGAAGAGCGCCCGCCTCGCGCAGGCCGCCGCCGGACCGCTCAACCGTCGCCGCTCGCCGCACTACCTCGTGCCGCGCACGCTCGCGCTGTCGGGTCTCGGCGAGCTCGCGCGGCGCAACGCGCTCGCGATCGGCCTGACCCGTCGCGAGTACGAATTGCCGGCCCTGCCGGTCGCGTTCGAGGGTTTCCGGGTACTCCACGTCAGCGATCCGCACTTCGGGGCTCACCCCGAGCTCGACGACGCCATCGTCGCGAGCGTCGCCGGCATCGAGCACGATCTCTGCGTGATGACCGGCGACTACCGTTACCGCAGTTACGGTCCGATCGACGTGACGCTCGCGAACCTCGCGCGGCTCGTGGCATCGCTCGACGGCAACGTCTCGGATGCCGCCCCGCTCGCCGTGCTCGGCAACCACGACTCCATCGGGATGGTGCCGCCGATGGAAGCGCTCGGCATCGAGGTGCTGCTGAACGACTGCACGACGCTTCGACGCGGCGGCGCGGCGTTGCACGTCGCAGGCATCGACGACCCGCGCTACTACCGCCTCGACGACCTCGACCGCGCGCTCGCCGCGAGGGACGATAGGGGGCGCCCGCAAGAGCGCCTGCAAGAGCGCCTGCAAGAGCGCTCACAAGAGCGTCCGTCGGCGACGCTGCTGCTCGCCCACTCTCCCGAGCGCGCCGACGCGGCGGCGGCGGCCGGCTGCGACGCGTACCTCTGCGGCCACACGCACGGCGGACAGGTGTGCCTGCCCGGCGGACACATTCTCATGCGCAACGCCCGTGCACCGCTCGAGCGACTGACCGGCGAGTGGCGTACCGGGCGGACACGCGGGTACACCTCGCGCGGCGTCGGTGTCTCGATCGCCGCCGCGCGCTTCAACTGCCCGCCCGAGATCACGCTGCACACGCTCGTGCGCGGCGCGTCGTGACGCCTCCGTTCAGACGACCCGGTTCGCCTCGCGCCCGGCGACGAACGCCTCGACGTTGTCGATCAGCTGATCGACGAGCGTCTGCATCGCGCCGGTGCTCGCCCACGCGACGTGCGGCGTCAGGATCACGTTCGGCAGCTCGGCGAGCCGCATCATCTCGGAGTCGGCCGGCGCCGGCTCCACCGCGGTCACGTCGATGCCGGCACCGGCGATGTCGCCCGAGCGGATCGCGTCGGCGAGCGCGTCCTCGTCGACGATGCCGCCGCGCGCGGTGTTGACGACGATCGCCGACGGCTTCAGTCCCGCGAGGAACTCCGCGCCGACGAGGCCGCGTGTCTCGTCGGTCAGCGGGCAGTGGCAGGTGACCACGTCGGCCGCGTCGCGAAGCGCCTCCAGCGTGACCAGCGGGCCCTCCGGCGGAGCCGCCTTCGCGTAGTCGTCGTGGTAGACGACATTCATGCCGAACGCCGCGCCGATGCGCCCGACCGAGCTGCCGAGGGCGCCGGCGCCGATGACGCCGAGCGTGGAACCGGCGAGATCGGGGATCGGGCGGTTGAAGAAGCAGAACTGCTCGCTCTCGATCCACTTCCCGGCGAGCACCTCGTCGCGGTACTCGACGAGGTTGCGGCGCAGCGCGAGGATCAGCGCGAACGTGTGCTCAGGCACGGTGTTGACCGCGTAGCCGCGGATGTTGGCCACCGCGATGCCGCGCGCCTTCGCCGCGTCGATGTCGAGGCAGTCGTAGCCGGTCGCGGCCACGGCGATCAGCTTCAGGTCCGGACAGGCGTCCATCTGGGCCTCACGGATCGGCGCCTTGTTGGTGATCGCGATCGTCGCGCCGGCGAGGCGTTCGGCGACGTCATCCGCCGCCGTCCTCGCATGCTCGGTCCAGGTGTGAGTGAAGTCCGGGCGGCGCACGGTAACGCCCGGACCGATCGTGGCGGTATCGAGGAAGACGACGGACTCGCTCATCGAGGTGGCTCCGTGGGGAATGGATGCAAACGGGGAACAAGGGACAGGTAACGGACGGTCCGGCGACCCGGCCATCCGGCGATCAGCATGCCGATCGGCTCGACCGCCGATGCGCTCAGAGCGCCGTCGCCCGCCCGCGCAGCTCGAACTTCTGGATCTTGCCCGTGGCCGTCTTCGGCAATGGTCCGAACACGATCCGCGACGGCTTCTTGAACCGCGCGAGCGTCGCCGCGCAGTGCTCGATCAGCTCCGCCTCGCTCGCCTCGTGACCGACCGATAGCTCGACGAACGCGCACGGCGTCTCGCCCCACTTCTCGTCGGGCATCGCGACCACCGCCGCCTCGCCGACGGCCGGGTGCTTGTACAGCGCGTTCTCGATCTCGACCGACGAGATGTTCTCCCCGCCCGAGATGATGATGTCCTTGGCCCGATCCCTGATCTGCACGTAGCCGTCGGGATGGCGCACGGCGAGATCGCCGCTCTTGAACCAGCCGCCGGCGAGCGCCTCGTCGGTCGCCCCGGCGTTCTTCAGGTACCCGGTCATGACCAGGTTGCCGCGGATCTCGATCTCGCCGAGCGTCGCGGCATCGGCCGGCACTTCCTCACCGGTCTCCCCGTCGACGACACGCACGCCCTCGACGGTCGGGAAGCGCACGCCCTGGCGCGCCTTCTGCTCGGCGAGCGCGGCGACGTCCAGCTCGCGCCAGGCGGGCTGCGGCTCGCATTCGAGTATATGCCCGTAGGTCTCGGTCAGCCCGTAGGTGTGGATGATCTCGCAACCCATCGACTCCATGCGTCCGAGCACGGCCGCCGGTGGCGGGGCGCCGGCGGTCATGCAGTGCACGACCCGGTCCTCGGCGAGACGCTTCGGCGCGTTCGCCGCTCCGGCGAGCATGTTCAGCACGATCGGCGCGCCACCGAAATGCGTGATGCCCTCCTCCCTCACCACCTCGAACACACGCTCGGGAACGACCGCCCGCATGCAGTGGACAGTCGCCGCCATCGCCGTCATCGTCCAGACGTGGCACCAACCGTTGCAGTGGAACATCGGCACGAGGTAGAGGTAGCTCGGGTGACGCGGGATCGCCCAACCGGCGATCGTGCCCATGCTCATCAGGTACGCCCCGCGATGATGGTAGACGACGCCCTTCGGGCGCCCGGTGGTGCCGGACGTGAAGTTGATCGCGAGCGGGTGCAGCTCGTCGGCGACGGTCGCGGGGAGGTACTCGTCCCGTTCGAGCGCCGAACCTGCCACGAGCGACTCGTAGGCGTGCGCGGAGATGTCGTCCGGCACGTCAGGTGCGGTCGCCGCCCGATCGTCGTCGACGAGGATGACGGGTACGTCGATGCCCTCGTCCCGGCGCGCCCGCAGGCCCTCGAGCGCGACCGGCAGGAGCTCGCGATCGACGATCAGCGCGCGGGTCTCGGCGAAGTCCATGATGTAGGCGACGGTGTCGGGCTCGAGACGCACGTTGACCGTGTTCAGCACGGCACCCGCGAGCGGTACGCCGAAGTGGCACTCGAACATCTCGGGCGTGTTGAACAGGAGCACCGACACCGTGTCGTGTGCGCCGACGCCGAGCCCGCGCAGCGCGTGCGCGAGACCCTGGCAGCGGCGCTCGGTCTCGCGCCAGGTGTGGCGCCGCTCGCCGTAGACGAGGCTCTCGTGATCGGGGTGAACGTCGGCGGTGCGGGCGAGGAACGAGATCGGGGTCAACGGGGCGAAGTTCGCCGGGTCGCCGAAACGGGGTTTCAGCGAGTCGTACATCGCCGGAAGGTCGTGCTCGTCGTTCGCCATCTCGGGGGGCCTCGCCGGGTGCTCGTGTCGACGGGCAGTCTGCCCCGCCCGGCCACCGTTGTCGACGCGGACGAGCGCCCCGGGGGCGAAATCTCCGGCCAGCGACGCGAACGGCGTCTACGCCGGGTCGTTGACCTGCTTCGAGCGGGCGAAGAACCAGACCCGCTCGGGCACGAGCGCCCCGAGGCAAGGCTGGTAGTTCTCGATGTCGCGCGCGACAAGGGATGGTGCGAGGCCTCGCACCATCCTTTGAAGAGACGAGCCTTCGTGCGAGCCTGGCGAGGCGCACGGTCATCTCCCGGGGGCGTATCGTCATGATCGCCATCCACGCGACGAAGCCCGAGGTCGACCTGTTCCAGTTCTTCTGGAAGAAGATCGAGATGCTCGGCGCGCGCGTCTACGAACCCGACGGCGGCGAGGTCGGCCGGGCGGTCACGGTGCACGGGCGCTCGTTCACCGCCCACGCCTGCGACTTCGCCGACCGGAAGGCGCTCGCGGACTTCACGGCGAAGCTCGAGCGGGATCACCCGAACATCGACATCCTCGTCGACAACGCCGGCACCATCCGGCGCGCCCCGGCCGCCGAGCACCCGGACGCGCTGTGGGACGAGGTGATCGAGGTGCACTCGTTCCCGATCGATCGCTACACGCGCCGACCGCTCGTGGTCGAGGATCACCTCGCCGTCGCGCCCGACACGCCCGGCACCGGTGTCGAGTTCGACATCGAGCGACTGGAGCGGGCCTCCGGATCGAGCGGGCACTGAGCCCGGCCCCGGAGCCTGCGTCGGGGCACAGGACGTCCCTTCCGGCGTCCCGCGAGGCATGTGCCCGGTCGACGCCGGTCCGGCACCGGATCGGCGGCCGCGACCGCGATGCGCGCTATAGTCGGCGCCCTCGACGCCGAGCTTGCGGAGCGGCCCGCCCGCCGATGACGAACACGACCGAGCGCTACTCCCCGACCTTTCTCGCCACGTTCCTCGGCTGCCGTCAGGCGGCCGCCTGGGACCTGCGCCGTCGCCGTGGCGAGGAGGACGCGCGGCCGGAGGGTCTCGACGCGCACGGAGCGCTGATCACCCGGCTCGGCGACGAGCACGAGGCACGCGTGCTAGCCGGACTCCAGGCGACGAGCGAGGTGGCGATCATCCGCGGTGCCGGCTCGGACGCAGACGACGAGGACAGCGTCTTCGAGGCGACGTGGCGCGCGATGGACGCGGGCGTCCCGTGGGTGCACCAGGCGGCACTCGCCGACGGGCAATGGCTCGGCTATCCGGACTTCCTCCATCGAGTCGAGACCCCGTGCGCGAGCTGGCCGTGGTCCTACGAACCGTGGGACGCCAAGCTCGCCCGGCAGCCCGAGCCGAAGCACGTGTTGCAGATCGCGGTCTACGGGGACCTTCTCGACAAGCTCCAGGGCGGCGCGCCGCGCGGCATGGGCCTGATGCTCGGCACGGGAGCCGCGACCGACGAGGAGCGCCCGACGCACGTGCCGCTGGCGTTCGCGTTCGACGACTTCCGCCACTACACCGCTCGCGTCGCGAGTCGCCTGATCGCCTACGCCTCCGCCCTGCCGGACGACTTCGGCGGCGATCCGTGCAAGGCCTGCGCGCAGTGCCACTGGACGAGCCGCTGCGGGGCGCTGTGGTCGAGCCTCGATCACCTCTCGCGCGTGGCCGACATCAGCCGCGAGCAGCGTCGCCGCCTGGTCGACGCGAACGTCACGACGCTCGGGGCACTGGCCGACCTCGCCGGACGCCCGCGCGACGCCCGACCGGACGTGCGCCTGCGGGTCGAGACGCTCGAGCGGTTGATCGAGCAGGCCGCGCTGCAACGGCGGAGCGCGCGCGCGGCGGAGTCCGGGGAGCCGCTCGCGGGCGTTCCCGAGTGGGCGCTCCTGCCCGGGCGCGCGGGGTTCGGGCTCGATCGCCTGCCGCCCGCCGACCCCGCCGACCTGTTCTTCGACTTCGAGGGCGATCCGCTCGAACCGGGTGGCCTGGAATACCTCTGCGGCGTGCTCGCCCGCGCCGATGTCGACGGTCCGTTCGCGAGCGGCGAGGCGGTGGCCGGACGGCCCGACTACCGCTTCCGCCCGTTCTGGGCGCACGACCGGCGTGCGGAGAGACGGAGCTTCGAGGCGTTGGTGGACGCGTTCGTCGCGCACCTCGAGCGGCACCCCGACGCCCACCTCTATCACTACGCGCCGTACGAGGCGAGCGCGATGCAGCGTCTGGCGATGGTGCACGGCACGCGCGAGCAGGCCGTCGACGAGCTCCTGCGCGCGCACCGTCTCGTCGATCTGTACCGCGTGGTGCGCGAGGGCGTGCGCGTCGGCACACCGAGCTACTCGATCAAGGCGCTGGAACCGCTCTACATGGACGGTCGCGCGACCGACACCGCCGACGGCGGCCAGAGCGTCGTCATGTACCACGCCTGGCGGGCGAGCGGCGACGCCGGCACGCTCGCCGACATCGAGGCCTACAACCGCGACGACTGCGTCTCGACGGCGCTCCTGCACGAGTGGCTGCTGGCACGCACCGACGAGCTCGACCGAAGCGCCACCGGTGACGAGACGGAAGACGACTCGATCGACGATCCGGCCGGTGGCGAGAGCGAGGAGTCGGAGGCCGAGCGCAAGAAGCGGGAGAAGCGCGAGCTCCGGATACTCGAGCGAGCCGAGATCGAGGCCGAAGTGACGCGTCTGGAACGCGCGCTCGACGACGAGCTTGACGGGGATGGCGACGACGACGGCGTCGGCGATCCGACGATACCCGCCGTACCGGCGCTCGCGCCCGCCGCGGAGGCCGGCGGCGCGCGTGCGCGCGAGCGCGACGCGCGCCGCCTCGCCGCGGATCTACTGCGCTTCCACGAACGCGAGGACAAGCCGGAGTGGTGGGCCTACCACCAGCGCGCCGAGGCCATGCCGGATGCACTGATCGACGACGCCGACTGCCTCGGCGGCTGCGTGAAGGACCCGACGCACTGGGGCGAACCGGTCAAGCGGAGCCACACGTATCGCTTCCGCTTCCCGGCGCAGGAGACGAAGCTCGGACGCGGGGCCACGGCCTTCCTGCAGGGCGGCGACGGGGCCGGCGAGATCGTCGAGCTCGACGTTCGCGCGCGTACGCTGATCCTCAAGCGAGGCCCCGCGCTCGGCGAGCCGCCCGAGCGGCTCGCGCTGATGCCGGGCGGGCCGCTCGACACCTCGCCGATCTCGGGAGCGGTGCGCCGTGTCGTGCGCGATATCGTGGAGGACGGCGATGCCGGCGAACACCTCCACGCGCTGCTGCGCGGCGATCCGCCGCGACTCGCCGGACGCGAGCCGGGCATGCCGATCGTCGATCCCGCGCTGAGCGACCCCACCGCCGTGCTCGACGCGACGATCGACGCGGTGCGCCGGCTCGAGCGCTCCTGGCTCTGCATACAGGGTCCGCCCGGTGCGGGCAAGACCTACACCCTCGCCCGCGTCATCGACGCGCTGATCGAGGACGGCAGGCGCGTCGGGGTGTCCTCGAACAGTCACGCGGCGATCGACAACGTGCTGCACGGTGTCGAGCGCCATCGCGCCGCACGGGTCCGGAGGGAAGGCGTTCGTCCGTTCGTCGGGTTCAAGAAGATCGGCGGCAACGAGAAGTACGCGAGCCCGCTCGGGGACGAGGCGATGGTCGCGAGCTGCACCGGACGGAAGACGAAGAGCGGTGCCGACTGGGACCCCGGGGCCGACCTGTTCGGTGGCACCGCGTGGTGGCTCTCCGCCGAGGACGGACCGAAGGTCGACGTGCTGGTCGTCGACGAGGCCGGTCAGGTGAGCCTCGGACATCTCGTCGGCATGGCCTCGGCCGCGCGGAACGTGCTGCTCGTGGGCGATCCGATGCAGCTGCCGCAGCCGACCCGGGCGACGCACCCGCGCGCGAGCGGCCTGTCCTGTCTCGAACACGCGATCGGCGACCACGCGGTCATCCCGCCCGAGCGCGGAGTGTTCCTCGCCACGACCTGGCGCATGCACCCGAGCCTCGCGCGCTTCGTCTCGGACGCGATCTACGATGGCCGGCTCGCCGCCGAGGCCGGCTGCGCCAGGCAACGTCTCGTGCCGCCGGCCGCGCCCGGCACGCACCCGGCCCTGAAGGCCGCGGGCCTCGCCTTCGTCGAGCTCGATCACGACGGCTGCACCCAGCGGAGCGAGCCCGAGGCCGACGAGATCGCCCGGCTCTACGCCGGCCTGCTCGCGTCCCGCGTCGTCGACCGGCACGGCGCCGGGCGGGCGATGACGCCGAACGACATCCTGGTCGTCGCCCCCTACAACCTGCAGGTGAACCTGCTGCGCGAGCGCCTGTCGCCGCTCGCCGGAGGCGACGGCGGACCCGGGGGCGCGGGCAGCGGCGTGCGCGTCGGCACGGTCGATCGGTTCCAGGGCCAGGAAGCCGAGGCGGTGATCGTCTCGATGACCACGTCCGATGCCGAGAGCATGCCGCGCGACGCCTCGTTCCTCCTGAGCCGCAACCGCTTCAACGTCGCCATCAGTCGCGCCCGCTGCCTGGCGATCGTGGTCGCCTCGAGCGGGCTCCTCGATCTCGACGTCAGGAGCGTCGAGGAGATGCGCCTGGCCAACCTGCTCTGCCGCGCGCGTGCGCAAGCCGACGCGCCGTCGCCCACCACCGATACAGAGTGACCCCACCTTGAGTCCTGCCTCGAGCTCCACCTCCAGCGGTACCCCGACCCATCTGCTGTTCGACCTCGGCGGCGTCATCGTCGAGCTCGCCGGCCGCCCGCTCGACGACGTCTGGCTCGCGAACGGAACCCCCCCCGAGGACAGCTGGAAGCTGTGGCTGACCTCGGACGCGCCGCGCGCGTTCGAGACCGGGCACACCGGGCCTGCGGAGTTCGCCCGCGCGATCGTCGACGAGCTCGACCTGCAGGTCACCCCCGAGGCGTTCCTCGCGCGTTTCCTGCACCTGCCGGTCGGCACCTACCCCGGCGCGCTCGAGCTCCTGCACGCGCTGAAGGGGCGCTACGTGCGGGGCATCTTCTCCAACTCCAACGTCCTGCACTGGCCGCGAAAGATGGGCGAGATGCACCTGGACGACGCGGTCGACGACCACTTCGCCTCGCACCTCATCGGACACGTCAAGCCCGACCCCGGCGGGTTCGAGCACGTCGTGCGCCACTGGGGCGTGGCGCCCGGACGGATCCTCTTCCTCGACGACAACGCCCTGAACGTCGAGGCGGCCCGGGCGGCGGGGTTCGTCGCCGAACGCGTCGTCGGACTCGACGCGGCGAAGCGCGCGCTCGAGGCGCACGGGGTCCGCTGGTAGCGGTAGCCGGTCAGCCGTCCCGGGCGACGCCGCCGCACAGCGACGGCAGACCGTCCGCCGCCGTTCCGGCCAGCGGCACGAATCGCCAGCGCTGGCCGACGATGTCGTCCGAGGTCGGCGCGAGTCGCGGCTCGCGTCCCGCGTCGTCGTTCCCGTCCGCGTCGCCCGAGGCGACATCGAACGAGGCGTCGGGGAACAACGCGCTGACGAGGCGGCAGTGACCGTCGGCGAGCGGCACGACATACCAGAGCTGGAACGCGCTCTTCCTGGACGAGGCGAGCTCGATGCCGCTCGGCGAACGGCCGTAGCCCGCCGCGATCGACAGGCGATCGCCCGCGCCCGCGCTGCCGATGCGGTACAGCCCCTGGGAGAACGACGCGAACCGCCAGTCGGCGATGGTGGCGAGATCCGATCCTCCGGTTCGCGCCGCGGCGCCGTCCGCCCTCTCGGCAGCCACTTCGGCAGACACCTCGATCGGTGCGCCGTCGGCGCTGCCCGGCGGTGCGTCGACGAGGCGGACGAGCGGCACGTCCGCGGTGCCCGGCACGAGCGCGAGCACGCGCGACGTGCCGTGGACGGCACTGGAGATCCGGAACGTGCCGGCCACCGGGTCCGCTCGCCGCTCGGCGCTGCCGCAGCCGCCGGCCAGCAGCGCGATCGACAGCCCGAGGACGAGCCGTCCGTTCACTGTCCGGCGACCTCGAGGAAGAAGCGCACCATCTCGGCCGAGGCGTCGGGTCCGGCGGCGTCGGCGTAGCTGCCCCGCGGGTCGCCGCCCGACCACGCATGGGCGGCGCCGGCCACGCACCAGTGCTCGACGACGACATCGCCGCTCGCGTCGCGATGCACGTCGCGTGTCCAGGCACGGCCGCCATCCCGCCCCTGTCGCCGCTCCGCGACCGCCACGGCTCCGGACACGCGACGGGCCGCCTCGACACAGGCGGCGACGACACGCTCGCCGTTCTCCGGGTGCACGGTGCGGTCGGCGTCGCCGTGGAACACGATCGTCGGCGGCAGCCGGGTGGCGGCGTCGAGCGCGCTCGCCGGTGCCCCTCTGCCCTGCCCGCCACGCATCGACGCGAGCGCACCCGGCAGGTCGTTCGCCGTGCCGGCGGCGAGCCCCGAGTGCACGCCGATCGCGCGGAACAGCGTCGGCGCGACGTCGCCGAGGATCGCCGCCATCGCGCCACCGGCCGACAGTCCCGCGACGAAGATCCGCTCGGCGTCGACGCCGTGTGCGGCGACGACCTCGCCAATCGCCCCCTCGATCAGCGCGGGCTCGCCCTGCGAGCGTCGCTGGTGGTTGCCCTTGAACCAGTTCCAGCAGCGCTGGGCGTTGGCCCGGCTCGACTGCTCGGGGTAGAGCACGAGGAACCCGTGCTCGAGCGCGAGCGCGTCCATGGCGGTGCCGCGAGCGAAGTCGTCGGCATCCTGGGTGCAGCCGTGCAGCATGACCACGAGCGCGGGCGGCGGCGTGTCCGGGGCGAGCGGCGGGACGAACAGCCGGTAGTCGAGCGCTCGCGAGCGACCGGTGTGCAGCCCGCGCGTGAGCGTGCCTCGCCCGTCCGGCGCACGAGCGCCGCCCGCCGGCGCGTCTTCCGCCGGCGCCGCGGTTTCCCCACGCGCGTCCACCGTGTGCCATTCGCCGTCGATGATCGACGCCTCGTCGCCCGCACCCGGTTCGCGGGAGACGCCCTCGGCACCTTGCCCGGAGGAATCCGGCTTCGGGGATCCTCGCTCCGACGACGGTCCTCGCCCCGGTGACTCCCGGGTCGGGGACTCTTGCCGGAAGGGCCCTCGCTCCGGAGAACCCGGCTCCGGCGGAGGTGGCCGCCGCGCGCCGCCCGCGCCGAGCGCCTCGCGGATCGTTCGGGTCGCCGCGGCGAGGTCTCCCTCGCGGGTCAACCGCGTCGCGTCGCCGAGCAGGCGCTTGAAGTCAGTGTTCATGGACCAAGTATCGGGGTGGACACGCATCGCGCAAGTGACGGCGGGGACCAGGTGTCGGTGCCGTTCAGCCCGGCGGCGCGGTCTGCGACGGCCCGCCGTGTCTGGCGAGCAGGCGATCGAGCGCGTTGCCGAACGCCTGCCTCTCCTGCGCGCCGAGCGCGGGCGGGCCGCCCGTGTGGACGCCGCTGCCGCGCATCGTGTCCATGAAGTCACGCATGTTCAGCCGGCCACGGACGTTGTCCGGCGTGAACTCCTCGCCCCGCGAGCTCATCGCGAACGCCCCCTTCGCGACCACCTCGGCGGCGAGCGGGATGTCGGAGGTGATGACCAGGTCGCCCGCCTCGCACAGGCGCACGATCTCGTCGTCGGCGACGTCGAACCCCTGCGAGACCTGCCGCATGCGGATCAGGGAGGAGCGCGGCACCGGGATCGGCTGGTTGGCCACGAGCGTGGTCTCGGTCTTGGTGCGCTGCGCCGCCTTGAACAGGATCTGGCGGATGGCGATCGGCAGCGCGTCGGCATCGACCCATATCCTCACCCGGGCGTCCCCCCGACGGCGATCGGGCTGACGCCGATCAGCGCGAGGTGCAGCCAGCCGGCGAACGCGACCCACAGGACGAGTCCGACGACGACCGTCGCGATCGTCGCCCCGAGGCGGCCGCCGGCCCGATCGGCCGCGACCCCGCCGCCGGCCGCGCGATCGCGACGGCGCGCGGCGATGAAGTCGGCGACCGCCCAGGCGAGGAAGGCGCCGAACAGCAGCATGCTCGCGAGCGCGCCGTTGGCGAGGAGGTGGGCGAACGCCCAGATCTTGACGCCGAGCACCATCGGATGACCGACGGCGGCGCGGATGCGATTGCCCGGCACGTAGGCGGCGGCGACCAGCACGAACGCGACCGCCGTCAGCAGGAGGGTGACATGCCGAAGCCAGAGCGGCGGCGCCCAGACCGACACGTACGGAGCCGCGCGGTAGCCGACCACGATCAGCACCAGTCCGATCAGCGAGACGATCGAGTAGAGCCCCTTCCAGGCGTTCTCGCCGCGCTTCTCGATGAAGCGCCGGCGCGCGGGCTCGGCGACGATGCGTGCGGAATGCACGCCGAGGAACAGCACGAGACCGAGGATCAGCACGAGCATTTGCACAGGCTCTGGCAAGCGGACGGGTACATGCTAGCGTACGGCGTGTGGCGATTCCGCGTCGATCGCCGATATCCGGAGACAACGACGACATGTGCACTCTCGACGGCTGCGACGACGGCCACGGCCTGCCCCCCGTTTCCGTGTCGCCGAAGGAGCGCCGGCTGTTTCTCGCCGGGCTCGCGAGCCTGCCGCTCGCCGCCGTGCTCGGCCACCCCGAGCTCGCCGCCGCCCAGGGCGCGCGGGCCACGCCGCTCGACATCGAGCTGCCCGACGGGGTGACCGCGAGCGGCGTGATCGCGATGCCGGCGACGCTGCCGGCCCCGACGGTCGTGCTGATCCACGAGTGGTGGGGGCTCAACGATCAGATCAGGACGATGGCCGCCGAGCTCGCCGACCTCGGCTACATCGCCTACGCGATCGACCTGTACGGCGGCGAGGTCGCGTCGACGCCGGACGAGGCGAAGTCGCTGATGGGCGGTGTCGACCCGGCACGCGCGACCGCGCAGCTGGTCGGCGCGATCGAGGCGATGCGCGTGCACGAGGGCTCGAACGGCAAGGTCGGCACGATCGGCTGGTGCTTCGGCGGCGGCTGGTCGATCAACGCCTCCACCGCCACGGCCGTCGACGCGACGGTCGTCTACTACGGGCAGCTGCCGCAGGTGGCGGACGACGTCGCGTCGCTGCAGGGGCCGGTGCTCGGGCACTTCGGCACCGAGGACGAATCGATCGACGAGGTCATGGTCGGCGGCTTCGAGCGCGCGATGGACGCGGCCGGCAAGGGCGACTCGCTGGACGTGCAGTGGTACACGGCGAATCACGCGTTCGCGAACCCGACGAGCGCCCGCTACGACCAGGATGACGCCGAGCTCGCCTGGACCCGCACCCAGACCTTCTTCGCCCGGCACCTGACGGGCTGAGCGACGGCCCGGCGACCGGCCGAACGTCAGCGGTGCGTGGCGGCCTCCTCCGCCACGCGCAGCTTCGCCTGCATGAAGTCGCGGTGCTTGAGGTAGAGCAGGTCGGCCAGCTTCCGGATCGTGTACTCCTCGTAGCCGTCGATGTCGCCGTCGGCGAGCGCGACGCGCCACATCTGCTCGACGAGCGCGATCTTGCCGTCCTTGTCGAGCGCGTCGTTGATCCGCTGCACGTGGGCGTGCAGCGAGACGTTAACGTCGCTGTCGGCCACGGCCGCGTCGATCACCGCGGCGAGCTCGTCCGGCGCGAGCGCCGAGGAACCCGCCAGCGCCGCGCGGATGGTCGCCAGCTCGGCCTCGTCGACCTCGTGATCGCTGCGCGCGATCTCGACCAGCAGCATCGCGCAGACCCGCTCCAGCGCGTCGCGCCCGCCGTCGTGTTCGCCGTCGCGTTCGCCATCTCCGGGCGTGGCCGGCGCGAACGCCGCACCGAGCCGGTTCAACCATCTATCGAAGCTCATCGTTCCCCTCCGTTCATCTCTCGGCCTTCCTCTTCGTCCAACGCGTGCTCGTCGACGACGAACGCGAACACGTAACCCGATTCCGTCCCCAGCCGGAGATCCGTCGCGATCAGGGTCCCCTCGCGCTCGCGCAGTCGCACGAACCCGTCGGTGAACCAGTCGAGCCGCGCGAGCGTCGGCCAGGCATCGGTCCCGCCCGGCGGCCGCGCGCCTCTCTCGTACGCGGTGAAACTCACGGTGGGTTCGTCGTCCAGCACGGATCGCCAGCCCACGTGGTACCTGTCGCCGTCCAGCGCGACGACGCGCCACAGCAGCGACATCGGCAGCGGCGCGACGAGCGTTCGCGAGGCATCGATGCCGGCGGTGGCGAGCGACGCGCGCGCCACGCCCGCGACCTGTGACTGGATCAGCAGCGTCGCGCCGAGATAGGTCGTGCTCAGCACGAGCCCCACGGCGTCGGCACGCCTCGCGGACGCGTTCCGGCGACGTCAGAGCCAGCCGACACCGACGAGCAGCGGCAACGTGTAGAGCGGGTCGATGATGAACACCGAGCCGATCGCGACCGGGCGCACCGGCAGGGGCCACCAGAGCTGCGTGCCGTACAGCGTGAACCGCCGGTCACGAGGCGCGGATCGCCGACGGCGCCGCGGGCACGCTCTTGAACGTGAACGCGTCCGCCCCCGTTCCATCGCGCCGAAGCCGATCGAGTCTTCCGTGCGCCTCGACCACCGTCGGACGATGCCCGGACGGTACCCACCAGAGCACCGCGTGGGCTTCCCGCATGCGACGGAACCACTCCTTGCGCCGGCTCATGATCGTCGTGTGCGCGCTTCGGTAGACGTAGTCGTGCAGCGCCTCGACGGACGCCCACACCGAAAGATTCACGATCACGTCGTCGTCGAACGGGCCGGACGGTGCGCCCGCGCCGACATCATCGGTCTTCAGTCGCCAGACGAACCCCGGCGAGCGATCCGCCAGCGCGTTGATCCGGTCGAGCTCCGCGACGAATCCGGCGAGCACGGGCGAATCGAGCGGGCACGCGCCGCATCACCCTGCAGCTGCTCGAGGCCAACGGCATCGCGCCGGACGCACTGACGCTCGACGCCGCGGGCGACACGAGCGCCGCCGAGGCATTGCTCGCGGGCGAGCTCGACGCCACGTTCGCGATCTCCTCGGTCGAAGGAGCGATGGTGCGCACCCTGCTCGGGGCGGACGGCGTGACGCTGATGGACAAGTACGGACCGCCTTTCCTGCAGCGCTACCTGCCGTGCTGGGCGGCGAACCTGATCGACCGGCTGAAAGCTTCTCGCACTGCCGCTGGTCGCCCTCCTCCTGCCGCTGTCACGCCTGCTGCCACCGGCCTATCGGTGGACGGTCAGGAAGAAGGTGTTCAGGTGGTACGAGGAGGTGCAGCGCATCGACCTGCGGGCGAGCGACGACACCCGGCCGGCCGCGCTGCGCGGTTGCCTCGCGGAGTCGGCGCGCATCGAGGAAGACGCGCGCGAGGTGGCCGTGCCGCTCGGCTACGCGCACGAACTCTACGCCGCTCAGGCGGCGCTCGATCCGCTGACCCAGCAGATCGAGCGCCGCCTGCCTAGCTCTCCGGACGGATCTCCGCCCGTCGGTTGAGCGCCTGACCCTCGTCGGTGGTGTTTCTCGTGACGGGACGCGTCTCGCCGAAGCCGCGGGCGATCAGCCTGGACGGGTCCATGCCACGCGAGATCAGGTAGTCGCGCACCGCGTCGGCACGTCGATCGGAGAGACCTTCGTTGTAGATCTCCGGACCGGCCCAGTCGGTGTGTCCGTCGATCGCGATGGTGCGTTCGTCTTCCGCCATGGCGGCGGCGAAGGCATCGAGACTCGCCAGCGCCTCGGTCGACAGATCCGATCGATCGAACGCGAAGTGCACGAACGGCATGTCGAACGGGTCGAGGACCGGCGTCTCGACCGGCGGAGCGACGGCAGGTTCCGGCAGCGCCGCGGCCGGCGGTGGCAGCGCGGCGACCGGCGCGGCGGCGAGCGCCGCCACCGGTACCTGCCCGAAGCGTTTCAGCGCGCTGACGCCGAAGTAGCGCGCGTCGGTATCGAACGCCTGCAACTCGGCGCGCAGCGCGAAGCCGTTCCGGAAACCGTACTCGAGACCGGCCCCGAACACCGCGTGCGAGGCGTAATCGCGCCGATAGGCCACGCGATCGCTGTCGTTGTTCAGCCCGCCCACTCCGAATCGTCCGAACAGAGACAGACCTTCGCGACGGTGGGCGCCGTCACGAGAGGACGTGAGCGGCACGAAGCCGTCGTGAGTGTTGAACAGGTAGAACAGCGCGCTCGCACCGTAGACTTGATAGCCGATGTCGCCGACATCGGTGCCGAGAAAGTCGATCCCGGCGGCACCGAGGTCAGCGGCGTGAAACTCGCCGCCGAGCCAACGTGTGAAGTCGTAGCCCAGGCCGATCTCGAATCCCGGAGAGATATCCTCGTCGACCGTCAGCGCGGGGCTCGGCGACCGGGGCTCCATCCGTGCCACACCCGCGCCGATCGCGACGTACGGTCGCCGCTTGAACGCCATGGTCGGTCGCGACGCCGTGCCGGCGATGTCGTTCTCCACCGCATCGGCCGCCGCGCCGCCACCGCTCGGCACGGGCACGTCCGGTTCGGCGGTGAGCTCCCTGTCGACACCGGCACCGCGAATCGCGTCACCTTCGGCGAGGGCGACCGAGCAAAGACCGCCACCGATCAGCACGACCGCCAGCGCCGCGAGGGCGGGACGCACGAACGAGCGCGTCTTCATCGTGGATCCTCCGCGCCAGGCGTCCGGCTTCGCCGTCGCAGCAGGACGGCACCGGCGATCAGTCCGAGCAGCGCGAGCGACGAGCGTCCGATTCCCGATCCGTGCACGCCGGTCTCGAGCGTCAGGTCGGTGCACTGGCACTCGACGAAGTCGTTCTCGCGGTTGCCGTTGATGTCGCTGTAGCGGATGACGTTCGCCGTCACCGTGCCGCTGGTCTCGAACCCGTTGCCGTCCTGGATCTGGTAGATGAAGGCGTCGGGGCCGAAGTAGCCGTCGTCGGGCGTGTAGAGGATCATGTCCTGCTCGCCGTTCACGCCCGGGATCACTTCGGCCGTCCCGTTCTGGGGAACGGCGACGCTGGTGATCGTCAGTCCTTCGCCGGACCCGTCGTCGTCGTTGGCGAGCACGTCCATGGTGGTCGCGATGTCCTGCAGCACGTCGAAGCGATCCTGCTCGGCACGCGTGGTCGTGTCGTCGAGGCTCGCACCCGGATCCGGGTCCTCGCCACCACCCGCGTCACCGTTACCGGCATCGGCTCCGCCGTCGGTATCGCCACCGTCCGTGTCACCGTTACCGGCATCGGCCCCGCCGTCGGTATCGCCACCGTCCGTGTCACCGTTGCCGCCATCGGCCCCGCCATCGGTATCGCCACCGTCCGTGTCACCGTTACCGGCATCGGCTCCGCCATCGGCCCCGCCGTCGGTATCGCCACCATCCGTGTCACCGTTACCGGCATCGGCCCCGCCGTCGGTATCGCCACCGTTCGTGTCACCGTTGCCGCCATCGGCCCCGCCGTCGGTATCGCCACCGTCCGTGTCACCGTTGCCGGCGTCGGCCCCGCCGTCGGTATCGCCACCGTCCGCGCCACCGTTACCGGCATCGGCCCCGCCATCGGCCCCGCCGTCGGTATCGCCACCGTCCGTGTCACCGTTGCCGGCATCGGCCCCGCCATCGGCCCCGCCGTCGGTATCGCCACCGTCCGTGTCACCGTTGCCGCCATCGGCCCCGCCATCGGCCCCGCCGTCGGTATCGCCACCGTCCGTGTCACCGTTGCCGGCATCGGCCCCGCCGTCGGTATCGCCACCGTCCGCGCCACCGTTACCGGCATCGGCCCCGCCATCGGCCCCGCCGTCGGTATCGCCACCGTCCGTGTCACCGTTGCCGGCGTCGGCCCCGCCGTCGGTATCGCCACCGTCCGTGTCACCGTTACCGGCATCGGCCCCGCCGTCGGCATCGCCACCGTCCGCGTCACCGTTGCCGGCGTCGGCCCCGCCGTCGGTATCGCCACCGTCCGCGTCACCGTTGCCGGCATCGCCACCGCCGTCGGTGAACGCGAAGTGCAGCGTGTCGACATCACCGCCGGAAACGGCGAACGGCAGCGGATTGACGCCGCTCTCGAGCGAGAGCCCCGCCGGCAGCTCCGGATCGTTCTCGCGCAGCACGGCGAAGTAGTTGCCGTCGGGCAGACCCGGCAGCACGAACAGTCCGCTCGCGTCGGTATCGGTCGCGTTGCAGACGGGCTCGTCGCGCCGTGGGTCGAAGAAGCCGTCACCGTCGGTGTCGCGATACAGCTGGATCTGGATGTCGGCGATGCCGGCCTCGTCCGCGCTCGGCAGCGCGTCGCCGTTCTCGTCGAGGAACACGCGCCCGGAGCCGTTGCTCAGCGCCTCGTCGATGAACCAGCCGGACAGGCCGCCATGCACGTCGGCCGCGCTGTCCAGGGAGGCCTCGGCGACACCGGTGTCGACCGGAAAGGTCGTCGGATCGAGCGGATCGTGATCGTCCGTGTCGACGTCGTCGGCGAACAGCGAGAAACCGAAATAGCGCCGACCTGCCTCGAGTCCGAGCCGCTCGCTCGACACGAACGCCATCGTCACCGACTCGCTCGACTGCCCGCCCGCCAGCTGCGCGTCGTCGGAGAGGACACCGTTCTCGAAGAACGAGTAGTCCTGCGACTCGTCGGTGACGCCGTAGCAGAGCCGCGGATCGACGCAGCCGCTCTCGCGCACGAGCACGAGCGGCCCGTAGCTCGCCGGCTGGCCGAGGATGTCGAGCGAGAGCACGGCGGCGATCTTGAGCCGGCTGTCCCCCCCCTTCTCCGCGACGACGTGGCCGGCACCGGCGAGCCCCTCGGGAGTGACCGGAGCGAGGATGCCGCTCTCGAACAGGTAGTCGGCGCGTTCGACGCCGCCCGCATCGGGCGCGGGATTGGCGAACAGGTCGAGCGCACCGCGGTTGAACACGCGGCTCGCGAGCATCGCCGCCGTGTCGCAGGCGACGCCGTCCGAGCCGTCGCCGGGATAGCCCGGGGAGAGCCGGGTCGCGTCCCCGTCGACGCGTTCGGCGAAGATCGCGCAGCGCGCGTCGGGATGCCCCGGCCCGGGCGATCGTCCGGCGCCGCGGCGCAACTCGACGCGATCGGCGGAGACCGCGAGCCCGAACGTGCGATCCCCGCTGGTGAATCCGTCGAGCAGACGGTCGCGGCCGACACCCCAGGCGTAATCGGTACCGTCCGTCGAGTACAGGAACGGCGTGCCGGGACGCTCCTCGAGACGGAGCGACGACACCTCGCCGGCCGCCTGCGCGCCGGCGAACGGCGCGAGCGCCAGGGCGAGACCCGCGGCGAGGCCACGGAACGGACCACGCGGATCGGGCCGGCGCTCGCGGGACGAGAGCCGTCCACCGGATCGGCCGGGAGGCCGGCCGGGGAGTCGGCCGGGGGACACCTCGAAAAGAGGAGTGTGGGAATCGTGCATGTCGGCTCCGGTCGTGGACCGCGATCGGGTTTCCGTTCCCGGTATCTGTCGGAATGGCCGCCGTCCCTGTCGGCGAGCGCTCGCCGGACGACAGGCGAGCGACCTCGGGCTACCCCACCCATGGTAGCTGACCGGGACGATTTCCGGTACTTGGCGAAGAAACGTCCAGCGCTTGACGAGGTTGCTCCCGATCCGGAAAACGGGCCGGCACATGGATCGGGACGCGCGCCGGAACGCGGGCCGGAGCACGACCCGAAGGCGCCGTGACCGCGGCCGGGTCACCACACGGCGCGCCTTCAGGCGCCGCGGCCCGGAAAGACGTGCAGCGCCGCGTGCTGGAGCAGCAGGATCGTCTTCATGTCCTCGATCCGCCCGTCGCGGATCATCGCGAGCGCCTCGTCGATGCCGGTCTCGAGCACCTCGATGTCCTCGCCCTCCTCGACCAGACCGCCGCCGTCCCCGACCCGCGCGCCGGGCTCGCAGGCGGCGGCGAAGAAGTGGATGCGCTCGGTCACCGAGCCGGGGCTGACGTAGGCGGCGAACAGGAACTCCGGCGTGCCGATCCGGTAGCCCGTCTCCTGCTCGGTCTCGGCGACGACGGTGCGGGCCGGGTCGTCGTCCTCCAGCATGCCGGCCGGCACCTCGACCAGAAAGCCGCGTCCGGTCGTCGCATGGGCGGGGTAGCGGAACTGCCGCACCAGCACGACCGTGCGTCGCCGGATGTCGTGCAGCAGGATCGCCGCACCGTGGCCGCGGTGGTAGATCTCCCGCGTCTGGCTCTCCCACCCGCCGTCCCGACGTCGGTAGTCGAAACGCACGGACTCCAGCCGCGACCAGGCGTCCGACAGCACCTCGACGTCACGCGTCACGATGCGCTCCCGGTCAGCGTCCGTGTCCTCCGGTCGGTCGGCATCCGCGCCGCCCTGCCGGCTCGCGCCCGCGCGCTCGTCTCGCTCCGCCATGTGCCACTCCGGTCACGCGCGACGCCGCCCGCCGCCCCGACGCATTCTGCCCCGTTACATCCCGATACACGGCGGAACACGCCGGCAATGATCGGAAGGCACTCGCTGCCGATACTGCCTGCACTTCGAACGGCGGGCCGGAGCGACAAGCCTGCCACGACACTTGCGGAACCCGACCATGAACGCACCGAAGAAACTGCTCGTCGCCACCATCGCCGCCGTCGGCATCGTCGCCGCCTCCGGCGCCGCCATCGCCCAGCGCGGCGGAGGCGGCCACGGCGAGCGCATGATCGAGCGCGTCTCCGAGCGCCTCGAGCTCGACGACAACCAGCGTGCCGCCATCACCACCCTCGCCGACGAGATGCGGGAGACGCGCGAGCTGATGCGCGGCACCGACGGCGACCTGAGGGCGCAGGTGGAGAGTCTCGTCACCGCCGATACCCTCGATCAGGGCGCGGCGCTCACGCTGATCCAGCGGCGCACGGCCTCGATGAACGCCCAGGCGCCCGAGCTGGTCGCCGCCGCTGCCGCCTTCCTCGACGGCCTCGACGCCGAACAGAAGGCCGACGTGGCCGAGTTCCTCGAGAAGCGTGGCGGGCACGGCCGCCGCGGCCGCGGCGGCGATCGCGACTGAGCGAGAGCTTCCGTCCGGCTCACCGAGCCCGACGCCGCGCCCGACACCTGTCGGGCGCGGCGTTCGCGTGCCGTGCCCGGTCACGCTACGCTGCCCGCGATGAGCACGGTTCTCCTGATCGACGACGACGAACGCCTCGGCGAGGTGCTGCTCGAGTACGGTGAGCGCTTCGGGCCGGCGATCACCGCGGCGACGCGGCCGAGCGCGGGCCTGGAGGCGCTGGCCGGGCAACGACGTCGACGGCCAGGCGATCGAGCTGACCGCGATGGAGTACGAGCTGCCGACCCTGCTCGCGGGCGAGCACCCAGGCACCTCGAGGCCGTCCTCGAACCCCTCCATCGCCTCGACCCCTCACGCCCGCGTTCGAGCGGCGGCATCGGGCTGGGACGGTCGCCGGCCCGCCTCGTCGCCGAGGCGCACGGCGGAACCTTGCGTGTCGCGAGCGATCCGGCACGCGAGCCCGGCACGCGCGTCGTGGTCACGTTGCCGCGCACGGTGCCGGGTACGGATATCGGGTACGGATACCCGGTATCCGCCCCCATCCTGATCCGGTGAGACGCTCCTCCCCACGCCCGCTCGACCTGCGCTCCGAGTCGTTCAAGGACGACCCGCTGCCACTCTGGCGCACGCTCCACGAGGGCCCTCCGGTGGTGGTCACGCGCCAACCCCTGCTCGGACGCGTGGCGCTCGCCGTCCACCACGCCGAGGCGCTGCAGGTACTGCAGGGGGGGGAGCGCTTCACCGTCGATGCGCGCCGACTCGGACACCGCTCCGGAGCGGGCCTGCGGTGGTGGGTACCCTCGCTGTTTCGCCCGCTCGCCGACAACATGCTGACGCGGGACGGCGACGAGCACCGCGCGCTCCGCGAACGCGTCGACCGCACGTTCCGCCGTCCCCGACTGGTCGCGCTGCAACCGCGCATCGATGCGCTCGTCGAGGAGGCCGTCACGCGGCTCGCCCGCTCGGACGACAAGGATTTCGTCCGGCATGTCGCCCGGCCGGTGCCACGACGCGTCATTTCCGAACTGCTCGGGCTCGACCGCGACGCGGCCGGTGCGGGTTCGCCGCTGGATCACGCTCTCGGTGCCCTCGGCGACGTGCACGGCGCGCCCGACCTCTTCCGCGTGCTGCCGGCGATCCGGTTGCTCTCGCGGACGCTGCGCGCCGAGATCGAGGCGCGTCGCGCCGTGCCGCGCGACGACATGCTGAGCGAGCTGGTCGCGAACGACGGCGATGGCCATGCGCTGGACGACGACGAACTGCTGTCGATGGTCTTCCTGCTCTACGTCGCCGGGCACGAGACGACGACGCACCTGATGTCGACAGCGGTACTGACACTGCTCCGCGAGCCCGATGCACATGGACGCGCGCACGACGCCACGCTCGACACGGCCGCGATCCAGGAGCTGTTGCGGTGGCTCTCCCCGGTGCAGATGGGCAAGCCGCGCTTCGTGACGGAGGAGACCCGGATCGGCGACCTCACCCTGTGTGCGGGTGACACGATCGCACCACTGATCGGCGCCGCGAACACCGATCCGCGCTGGGTCGAGGACGGTTACCGGCTCGACCTGACGCGTCGACCGGGACGCCATCTCGGCTTCGGCGCGGGCGCGCACGTCTGCCTGGGTCTGCAACTCGCGTTGCGGGAGACGGAAAGCGTGCTCGAGACACTGTTCCGCCACCATCCCGACGTCGCGCTCGCCCGACCGGACGGCATGCCGGCCTGGACCCGCCGTCTCGGCATGCGCTCACTCGGGGCGCTTCCGCTCAGGTGTCCATGACCGGACGAGCGCCGCACCGGACGCCTTCGAGAAGGGGAAGGCGCCCGGGTGGTCGAGACTGACGCTTCGGACAAAGCGTCCTGTCAGACGCTCGACGTATCCGCCTTCTTGCGGTTTTCGGGGCTGGCCTTGCGGTCCGCCTCGTCGATCCGATCCTCGGCGACGGCGCGTGCCTGCCCGGCAGCCTCCTCCGCCTTCGACCGTGCCGTGCCGGCGACGTCCTCGACCTTGTCCCGCAGCTGATCCAGACCGCCTTCGGCTTCCTGACGCAGGCGATCCGCTTCCTCGCGCACGCGCTCCATGCCCGATTCCCCCTGCTCGCGAGCGACGCGCTTGGCCTCGTCCGCATGGTCTCCGAGGTAGCGATCCTCGACTTCCGAGGCCGGCAGCAAGGCACCGATCAGGGCGCCGACGGCCACGCCGATGGCACCGACGACCATCGGTTGCTCCTGGACGAAGCCGGAGACATCGTCGCTCAGGGAACCGGCGCCCCTGCGCATCCGGCGTCCGGCATCGCGGCCGTAGTCACGGGCCGAGGCGCCGTAGCCGCGAGCCGAATCCATGCCGTCGCGCACACCACGATCCCACTGGGCTCGCCGACGTCGCATGTCCGCCTTCCTGTCCTCGTACGCGCGACGGGCATCGTCGCTCATGCCGGCGACGTTCTCAGAGAGATCGTCGGCGGCGCCCGACAGCCGGTCACCCATCTCGCCGAAGCGCTCGCGAGCCTTCGCGAGCAGCCCTTCGTCGTCCTCTTCGGTCTGACCGTCGCTCGCGAACGAGCCGGTCGTCGACGGCACCGCACCGGCGGTGTAGCGCGGCGTGAAGTCACTGCCACCGTCGCCGACCGCGCCGTAGGCGCGGTCCCTTCCGTCCTGATCGTAGCGCTCGTCCAGGTCCCGACCCCGATAATCGCCGTCATAGCCGTAGCGGCTCCGGTAATGACCCATCGACGAACCTCCGCGCGGGGAGGAAGAGGCCATCATCGCCCAGACGAGTCCGACACCGGTGAGCAGGAACGGCAACGGATTGTCGCGCACCTGTCGACCCAGGTTCTGGGCCATCTCGCCACCGTTGTCACGGAACAGGCCCATCGTCTGATCGACCATCTGCCCGGGCGAGAAACGCTCCTCGAGCGCGTTCAGCGTGCGGTTAATGTCGGCACGCTTGGCATCGATCTGCTTCTCGATCGTGCCCGGGGCAGCATCGGCGTCGATGCGCGTGCCGTGCGTGTCGGCGTGGCGGGGATCGCCCGCGAGGATCTCGTCTTCTTTCGTCTTCACGATACCTTCCTCTCCACCATGTTCTTGTCCTTCTCGAGCGAGGCCTGAGTGCGCGTGGGCGCCAGGTTGTCGGCCGAGAGCTTGCTCGTTCCCGTCTTCAGCAGGATCGCTCCGATGACGGCGACCACGAGGCCGACGATCAGCGTCGCCGACCACGGCGCGAGCGCGGTGAACTCGGCCAGCGCCATCGCGATCGCTCCGAGCAGGAGAATCAGTCCGGTCAGCAACACGACGCCGCCGGTCACAAGACTGGCCGCACCGGTCTTCGCGTCGTTGACTGCCTGCGACACCTCGGCACGCGCGAGGTGCATCTCGCCGCGCATCAGCTCGCTGACGTCGCTCGCGAGCGTGGACAGGAGTCCCGTCGCGGATTGATCGTGCTCGTCACCGCGCACGGTCGTCGCGGCTCTCACGTCCGTCTCTCTCGTGACCATGATCAGCGCCCTCCCGTGACGTCGTTGCCCTTGCCGGTCTCGACAACGGTGGTGGTGGTCTCGCCGGTCACGACCTGTCCCGTGGCCGTACTGTCCATCGGTACCCGGCCCGGCGAACGGGCGGCCGCGGCATTCGTGGCGGGTGCCGTCGTCTCGTCGCGTCGGTAAGGGCTCGAGCCGGCCCCACCGGCAGGCGGGCGGTAATCGATCCGGTGGCGAGCCATCGCCGCCTCGCGGCCGGCGCGGTAGTCGTCGTCCCGATCGTCGTGGTCCCGCTCGTGGTCCCGCGACGACGACGCCTTGAAGAAGCGGCCGGCGGCGATCCCGGCGACGACGCTGCCCAGCACGAACAGGCCGGGGTTCTCGCGCGCCACTCGCCGCGTCGCGATGGCGACGTCGTCGAGCGAGCTGTTCTCGATGCCGCTGGAGAAACGCGCGATCTGATCGGACAGCTCGCCCGCATAGCTTGCGAGCGGACTGTTCTCGTCGTCGAGCCGCTTCGCCGCACCGTCGACGGCCGAGCGGATCGTGCTGACCTGATCCTCGAGCGCGCCCTTGCCCTGCTCGAAGCGCTGTTCGGCGTGCTCGCGTCCGCGCGTCGCCGCCTCGTCCGCGACCGCCTTGGCCTCCTCCGCCACGCTCTCGCCGGTACGACGAGCCTCCTCGCGCACGGTGCTCGCCATGTCCTGCGCGGTCTGACGCGCCTTCACTTCATCGACCATGTGGCCTCCCGTGATCCGCAAACTGGATCACAGAGATTACAGCGGTGGACCAGGCTTCACGGAGCATGGCAAGGGTTACATTCGAGCGACACCATTTTGCGATTCGTCGCTTCTTGAAGGCGGCGGCGTCAGGTTTCGCCCCGCGTGCCGCCGTGGAACCACGACATGTCGAGCGTCGAGTGACGATCGACGAACTCGACGCGCTCGCACAGGACCGGGACGTCCACGAGCGTGACCTCGTGTCGCCTGCGCACGATCCATCCGTCCGCCTCCAGCTCGACCAGCGCCTTGCTGACCGACACGTTGGTCAATCCGAGCATGTCGCCGATCTCGGTCTGGTTGAGCCGTAGCGTGAACGTGTCGTGCATGCCGGCGTTGGTGACGGCGAGACGATGCAGCCAGCTCAGCAACGCGAACACGATCCGGTCCTTCGCGCTCATGCGTGCCGTGGCACGCAGCAGATCGACGAGCAGCGCCTGATCGCGAGCCGACATCGCCAGCAGCAACGCCGCGAGCTTCGGAGCCTCGACGAACACCCGGCCGAGCACCGCCTTGGGCATCGGGCACACGCGCACGTCGGAGGCGGCGATCAGGTTCAGCGACATGCTCGGCACGGCGAGCTCCGCGAGTCCGATGATGTCTCCGGCGTGGTAGGTGCGCACGATATGGCGACGCCCGTCATCCAGCTCGGCGGCGGCGAACAGCCATCCGCCCTTGATCACGAGCAGTTCGTCGGTCACCTCGCCACGACGCTGCAGGCATGTGCCGGCGGCATGATCGCGCTCGTCGCGCTCGAAGTCGGCCAGCAGCTCGTGGTCGGCATCGGATAGCGGCATGTAGGCCGACAGGTACTTGACCAGACAGCTCTTGTCGCTCACGGCGGGCGGTGCTCGGCTCGGACACATGCGGGTTCGATTCCGACGGAACCGATCGCGCGGACGCTATCACGCAGAGCCCGGGTAGGAACGTTCCTACCACAAAAGAGTCGCGTTCCGAACGACCCGCCGTCCCCTTCCGATGGCACTCGCCGGGCGCGCCCCCGATACTGCAGCCGTGCCCAGGGAAGGGCCATGACGGCGGCACGGCAGGACGCCACGCTTCGCACGGAACGGGTATCGCGCGAACCCGAAGCGAGTCGCCGTCGCCACGGACGGCTGCCCCGGCTCTCTCGAGTCGGGGCTTTTCGTGTGGGAGACGCTACCATCGACGACTTCTCCTCGCCCGGAACCACCCCCCGATGGATCCCGATCGCACCGCCGCCGCCCTGCACGCCGCCCGCCGCGAGGGCACGCGTGTCCCGCCGGGCGACGTCTCGCCGTCCATCGAGGAAGCCTATCGGGTGCAGGCCGCGCTGGACGCGCTCGCCGACTCGGCGCACGTCGGCTTCAAGCTCGGCGCGACGCTCGACGGCGCGCTGAGGACGCTCGACCTGGAACGCTCCTTCCACGCCTCGCTGTTTGCCGGGCATCAGTACACGGACGGGGCGGAGGTGGCGATCTTCGACGCCCACGCGACGTCCGTCGAGACCGAATTCGTCGTGACTCTCGGCGAGGACGTGGCACCGGAGGCGGACGCCGCCACCGTACGCGCGGCCACCGCCTCCGTGCGCCCGGGGTTCGAGCTCGTCGCGACGCGTTACGACATGACGTTGCCGGGCAACGGCACGCGACTCGTCGCGGACGCGGGCGGACACTCGGCGACGGTGCTCGGCGAGGCGGTGGCGGAGGGTGCGTGGAAGGCGCTCGATCTGGAAAGTCACCCGGCGACGCTCGCGATCGATGGCGAAGTCCGGGCCGAGGGTCATTCCGGTCAGTCGATCGGCGGCAGTCCGTTCGCGATGATCGCGTGGCTGCTGTCGCGTCCGGTGCTGGCCGGGCGTGGGCTGAAGAGCGGCGAGCTCGTCTACTGCGGCAGCTGCACCGGCATGCTACCGGTCGTCGTCGGCAACCGTCTCGAGGGCGATTTCGGCGCGCTCGGGCGAGTCCGGGCGACGCTCGTTCGTGCCGACGAGCGAATCGCGAGCCGCTAGCGTCGCGGCGGTTCGGCGCCTTTCCGGATCGACCGCCGCGGCCGACGCCCCGGCCGACGTCGGAGCCGACGCGGTGGCGCCCTGCACGGCAGCCCTCCCGGTCGATGCGCGGGCGACCGATTCGCGAGCCGGAGCCCCGCCGTTCGTCGCGCCCGCCGTCCGGCGCGACGCGGCGAGTCCGCTCGGCGCCGACACGCGCCCGCCGGTGATCAACCGCGCGAGCGCCGGGACGAGCCGCGCGGCCACCTCGACGATCAGTACCGCCGCGGCCATCGCCACGAACGGCGCCACGACGAACCACAGGGCGTAGCCCACGGTGTCGCCGGCACCGACGAGCGGGCGGATCGCGCCTTCCCAGAGGAACGTCAGCACGAGGAAGTGGCTGCAGAACGCGACGAAGACGTAGGACGACAGACGCGCGAGGCGCGCGTTCCACGGCGTGCCGACGAGCTTGGCCGCGAGCGTCCAGATCGCGAGTGCGCCGAACAGGCGCGAGATCGGGTAGACCACGCTCTCGCGGAAGTCGAACCCGTGTTCGGCAAAGCCGAGAGCGACGGCCGAGCCGAGCCCCCACTCGCTGCCCGAGAGCATGACCGCGAGCGTGGCGAGGAGCGACAGCGAGATCCACAACGGCCAGGCGGAATCGAGCGCGTCGAGTCGCGCGCCACGCACGGCCATCCAGAGCCCGATCGAGAACGCGAACGGAATCAGCGGGCGGAGGATCAGCACGGACTCGGCATCGACGAGATAGAGCACCCCGAACGCGACCGGCACCAGCGCACCGACGCGACGCAGGGCGAGCAGCATGAGCGGGGCGAGCAGGACACAGGCGAACAGGTCGCGCAGGAACCCGAGATGCAAGGTCGGTCCCATCGGCTGGGCGCTGAGGAAGAACACCGTGTTCGCGTAGTAGAGCAAGGCTTCGGGCAGGCTCCGCCCGTCCGGCGACAGGAAAGTCGGACGCACCACCGTGATCAGTGCGTACAGCGCGACCGTCAGCGAGCTCCACAGCAGCATCGGCACGACGATCGAGCGGAACCGCCGGCGGTACAGCGACGGCGCATCCCCGCGAGCGAGCGCGACAGCCGTCAGGAGACCCGACACGAGACTCAGCAGCGCCGCGCTCGCCCGCCCCACGCCTTCGATCACGAACCCCTGGAGCAGCAGCGACGGCAACGGCACACCGGCACTCGCCAGCGTCGAGAACGCGTTGTCCGGCACATGAACATAGATCATGAAACCTATGCACAGCACGCGAACCATCGCGATGCGTTCGCGGATCGCGTCGGGCAATGTTCCGGAGGAATGGGTCATGGAGGCGCGATGGTACAGGCCCCACCCGGGGGCGCGGTCCGAACCATCCGTTCGGTCATGCTTTCGCCGCGCCCGACGATGACCCGCCGACCTTCCCGCACGTCACGGCAGATCGGCTCGGCCGATCAGGAGAACAGGCCGAACACCGCGCCGAGGATCGCGCCGAGCACCGCGACGACCAGCCAGCCGAGCACCACCACGGCAGCGATGCATGCGGCCGCGACCACGGCGAGCCGGAATCGGCTCTGACGGGTGACGCGCCCGGGATCGTCGGCATGCCGCTCGAGCAACCGCAGATTGCGCACGTTCGCCTTGAAGGCCAGATCGAACAGGTCGCCGAGGATCGGCACCGCCCCGACCACGGTCTCGATCGCGACGTTCCCGGCCATGCGCGCGAGCGTCGCCCGCGACGCGCCGAGTCGGGCCGCCCCGAACACGATCCAGGCGGAGACGCCGAGTCCGATCAGGTCGCCGAACCCCGGAATCAGCCCGATGATCCCGTCCCAGCCGATGCGATGGCCGCCGGGCAGCGTGATCGACTCGTCCATGAACCGGGCTAGGCGCTCGAGGCGTCGCCCGGTCGCGGTGGTCGCCAGCGACGTGGCCGCCGATGACGAGACCGGCGCGGGGCTCGACGTTCGGGGTGACGGGCGGGACGGATCCGGCATGGCGCACTCGTGCTCTCGTCGCGGCCGGACGGGTGCACCGCGCGGCGAACGCTAGCGCACTCCCCCGTCGCTGTCAGCGCCGGGTATGCTCGTCGGCAGTGATTCCACTGACCCACCACGACGTCGTCCGCCACGCCGCTCCGCTGGTGCGCGCGGGTCTCTCCATCGATCCGGCGGCGAGCGATCGAGCCGCGCGACGCATCGCCTTCCACCCGTCCGTCGACACCGAGGGCGAGCTGCACGTGCTGCACGCGCTGGCGGTGCTCGCCGACGGGGACGTCGAGCTGGTGCGCGCCGTCGCCCACGCGCGGAGCGGGCTCGTCTCCACGCTGATCGCGAGCGCGGCGGACGCCGGTGCACTCGTCGAGACCTTCGGGCGAATCTCGCCGACCCGCCAGATCGTGCGCGAGGGCGACACCGTGGTGGCGGCCAGCTGGACGCTGGAGCCGGTCGAAGGACATCCCGACGGGGAGGCGCGACTCGAGCTGCAGCAGATCGTCGGGCGCGTCGACCCGCTCGTCCTGATCGTCGACGTCAGCACCGGCGCCGGCATGCCGGCCGACGTCCTGCTCGCCGCCACCGCCGACTGGACCGACCACCTCCGCGAGACGCTCGCGAGCGGTGCGACCGTGCCGCAGCGTCAAGCGGCGGCACGGCGGCTGCTCGCGACGCTGCCGCCCGCCGGGCGGACCGCCGAGCCGGAACGAAGCGCGACGCCGGACCCGTCCGTCGCCCTGCTCGCGGCCCTGCCCGACGACGTGCTCGCGGTGCTCGGACCGGCCTGGCGCCCACTCGTCTGGCAGGGCAGCCACTGGAAGGGGGTGCTGCGTCTGCTCGGGCGCGAGCCTGGCCGGAGCTCGCGGGCGGAGGAGCACGTGGGCGGGGCGCTCGTCCATCTCGGCACGGTCGTCTCCGAGCCGCCTTCGCGCTACCACGCGCGGCACGCCGCCGCTCGTCGGCGCGTGTTCGTGCGTCGGCTGCGTCCGATGATGGCCCTGCTCGCGATCCTCTCCGTCATGCCGCTGGCCTGGCTGCTCGTCACCCGCGGCGGCGTGCGGATGCACCCGCTCGCACTCGGACTGACACCGCTCCTGATGATCGGCGTCGTGCTGTCGAGCGCCCAGGAGATACCCGTCCTGGAGCTGCCGCCGGTTCCGCGCGCGCTGCCGGACGAGCGCTGGCTACCGACGCCGGGCAGCGCGGCGACGGCCGACGCCGCGAACTGATGCACGAGAACCCGCTCAACGTTCCCGCCGTCGCGATCGACACGCTCGCCGCCGCTCTGGCCGCACAGTTCGCCGATCCGCTCCTGCGCCGTCGCGCGACGATGCTCTGGGGCACGCGCGGCGTCGGCAAGTCCTCGGTGGTGCAGCAGCTCGCGGAGCGGACGGGCGTCGCGCTGGTCGACCTGCGCCTGACCACGATCGAGCCGGTGGACCTCCGAGGGGCGGTGTTCGCCGACGACGACGCGCGCCGCACGGTGTGGTTCCCGCCGGAGTTCCTGCCCGGCCCCGACGCGCCCGAGGGCATCCTCTTCCTCGACGAGCTGACCGCCGCCGACCAGCGCCTGCAGACGTCCGCCTACTCGCTGATCCTCGATCGACGCGTCGGCGACTACCGCCTGCCCGACGGGTGGATGATCGTGGCGGCCGGCAACGCCTCGTTTCACGGGGCCGTCAGCCACGACATGGGTACCGCACTGGCCGATCGCATGTTCCACTTCCACGTGCAGAGCACGGCGCGCGCCTTTCTCGCGCACGCGCTCGCCAACGACTTCAGCCCCGACGTCATGGCCTACCTGCAGGTGCGGCCCGACAAGCTCGACGACACCGCCGCCCAGCTCGCCCGCGACCACCTCGTCGGCGCGAGTCCGCGCGGCTGGGAGGATATCTCGAACGTGCTGAAGTCCTCGCTCGACGAGGCCACCCGACGGGTGTTCGTGCAGGGCCGGCTCGGGGCGGCGAACGCGGCCGACTTCTTCGGCGTGCTCGACGCGATCCGGAGCGGCAGCGACGTGCGCGCGCTGATGGCGGCCGAACCGGGGGAGGCCACGCGCGCGCTCTTGCCGACGTCTCTCGACGCGCTGTACGGGCTCGTCTACGGTCTGGTCGCGGCGGTCGAGGACGCCGCCACGCTCGACCGGACCTTCGCGATCGTCGAGCAGTTCGGCGAGCTTCCCGGCACCTTGCCCGCGCGCGAATGCGAGACGCTCGTCGCCGAGCTCCTGATCGAGCGTGCGCTCTCCCGCGGGCTCGACGCGGCGCTGCTCGACAGCGCCGCGTTCACCCGCTACGGCACACGCCGCGATGCCGACCCGGGCGACGTCTGACGCTTACCAGGAGGGCGCCGGCGGACACCGCGGCACTCGGGCCGTGCGGCGGCTCGTCGAGTACGCGCCGGCGAGCGGCGCGCTCGCGCTGTGGATGCGCCACCGCGACGTCGACGTGCCGCCGGCGGACGGCTCGGCACGTCTGAGCGAGCGCGAGCGCGGCACCTGGCTCGTCGGCAACGACGGCACGACGATCTGGTACGGCCCCGCGTTCGAGAACCGCGCGCTCGCCGAGCAGACCGGTCTCGTCGCCCATCAGGTGCTGCACGTCGCGCTCCGCCACGTGCCGCGCGAGCGCGAGCTCGCCCGGGTGCTCGGCGACGTCGATGCCGAGCTCTACAACCTCTGCGCCGACGCGATCGTCGACGCGTCGCTGTCGCACCTCGACTGGCTCTCCCTGCCGCCCGGTGCCGTGCCGCTCGACGAGCTGCTCGAGCGGCTGCTCGGCGAGACGAGCGGCGCCGGGGCGAGCCTGCTCCGCTGGGATACCGAGTCGCTCTACCGCGCGATCGACGATCGTGCGCCGACGCGTGGCGCGCCGTCGCGCCCGGACCCGCGCGCGCCGCGGTCCGAGTCCACCGCGTCGACCGCCTCCGAGGGCGACGAGGAGTCGCGACGCGCGCACGACGGCGGCGGCGGCGGTCGTGCCGACGCGTCGCGGGTCGACGGCCCGATCGCCGCCGCCGCGCGCCAGCTCGTCGGGGAACGCGCGCCCGATCTCTTCCCCGGCGACGACGAGACGCCCGAGCGCGAGGCGGCGGAAGCGCGCGCATGGTCGGAGCGGCTCACCCGGGCCCACGCCGCCGACGCCGACCAGTCGATCCTGCGCGAGCTGCTCGCCGACCGGCACCCCCCTCGCACCCCCTGGGAGCCGCTGCTCAGGACACGCCTCGCGCACGCGCTCGCCGAGCGACCGGCCCTGTCCTGGTCGCGCCCGACGCGAAGCTGGCTCGCCAACCGCGGGCGCACGGCGAACGGTCGACGCCTGCCCTGGCAACCGGGCACGAGCGGCAGCCGCCCGGCGCCCCGGCTCTGCGTGATCCTCGACATCTCCGGCTCGGTCGAACCGCCGGTGCTCGCGCGGTTCTCGCGCGAGCTCGATCGGCTGATGCGGGTACACCGTGCCGAGATCCACGTCATCGCGGGCGACGATCGCGTGCGCCACCGGGCACGCCTGCGCCCCGGGGGCGGCACGCTCGCCGCACCGGCCGTCGAAGGCGGTGGCGGCACCGACTTCGTGCCGCTGCTCGCCGCGGCCGGCGAGCACCACCCCGACCTCGTGATCGTGCTGACCGACCTGGAGGGACCGGCCGGCGCCGCGCCGCCCTGGCCGGTGCTCTGGGCGGTACCGTCCGCCGCGGCCGATCGACCGTTGCCGTTCGGGCGGCGGATCGTGCTCGACTGACTGGGAAGCCTGCCGGTGCGAGCGCGGATCGCGGGACGGGAACCGCGGCACGGATCGCTCAGGGCACGGCACGCGAACGCCGGTTCCGCGCGAGCAGCATCGGCACCAGCTCCACCATCAGCATGGCGACGAGAATCGCCGCGCAGCCCGCGAATCCGCTCGCGGCGATCCGCTCGTCACGGAGGAGACGGCCGAACAACGCCGCGAAGGGTGCCTCCGAGGACAGGAAGATCGCCGCCTGCGGTGCCGTCGTACAGCGCTGCCCGATCACCTGCAACGTGAAGGCCAGACCGCTGGCGAACACGCCGGCGTACAGGATGCTCGGCAACGCCTCGCGCACGAGCGCGACGACGAACGGTTCGCGGACGGCGGCCACGATCCCGGCCAGCGAGGCGGTCACGGCGAACTGCACGAGCGAGAGCAGCAGCGGCCGTCCGGTCCTGCCGACGAAGCGCCCGATCAGGACGACCTGCAGACCCCAGAACACCGCGCTGGCGATCGTCAGCAGATCCCCCGTCGCGAGCCCGCCACCACCGCCGGACAGCAGCGCGATGCCGCCGAGCGCGAGCGCCGCCGCCGGCCATGTGGCCACGTGCGGCCACTCGCGGAACAGCACGATGCCGAGCAACGGCGTGAACAGCACGTACAGTCCGGTCAGGAATCCCGAGTTCGTCACGCTGGTCGTCAGCAGACCCACCTGCTGGGTGGCCATGCCGCCGAACAGCGCGACCCCGATCAGCGCGTGGCGCGCGAGCTCCCCCGGCGTGACGGCACGTGGCGGGACGGGTACCTCGTCCGCACCTCGCGATCGTGCCGGCCGCGCCTCGCGCCACGCGAACGGCAGCACCACGACGCTCGCGACGGCGAAACGCAAGGCGACGAACAGGAACGGACCGATGCTCTCCATCGCCGCCGCCTGCGCGACGAATCCCATCCCCCAGATCGCGCCGGCGAGCAGCAGCAGCGCGTTGGCGGCCGTTCGCGACAAGCCGCGTCAGGCGTCGCCGTCGCGCAGGCACTGCAGCAGCACGCCGTCGGAGCGGCGGGCGGTGAACGCGTCGTCCACCGGGAAGACGATGGCGCCGAGCGCCGTCGTGTCGGCGCCCTCGACGTCGAGCGCGACGTCCGCGTCGAGCGGCACGAGCACGAGCGCGGTCCCACCGGTGGCGAGCCAGCGGAACGATCGACCGCCGTCCGTTTCCGGGTCGAAACTCGGACGCCGCGCCGCCTGTCCGCCCTCGTCCTCCACGCCCGAAGCCTCGTCCGGTGCCGGCATGTCCTGCCGCCCGACGTCGAACGACACGGCGCGCCGATCCGGGTCGAGCACGCCCTCGCCGGCGAACACGTAGCCCACCGGCCGCCCGTCGGCGATCTCGCAGTACCAGTAATCGAAGGTGCCGTCGTCCGCCCGCGACGTCTCGATGCGCTCGGCAAGCGCCGCGGCCGCTTCCACGTCCGGGTCCACGTCCTCGGGGGGGGCGACCGAGACGTCGCGCGTCGGTGCCCCGTCGACGTAGCGTTGCCGGCGGCATTCGAGCGGTCCGCTCGCGCTGTCGTTCGCGCGCAACGCGTCGTCGCCGGCGAACAGGATGGAGCCGAGCTCGACCTGTCGCCCGACATCGACGTAGTCGAGCAGCAGCGTGTCGGCACCGATGGCGGCCCAGTCGAACCGGTCCGGTGTGAGCCCGCCCCGCCCGTCCAGCTCCGCGCCCCGCCGGCTGCCGTCGGGGGCGACGGCGAACCGGTACTCGATCTGCCGCGTCTCGCCGGTGCAGATCCACGATTCGTGATCGAGAGAACCGACGACCTCGGTGGCCACCCGCGACTCGAGACGTCGGAGAGCCGTCTCGTCGTCGAGCGCCGCATCGGTGGACTCGATCGTGTCCGCACCGGTGGACCCGTCCGGCAGCCTGGTCCCGTCGACCCCGAAGACGGGAAGCTCGCCCTCGTCGGCGGGCGGCGGATCGGGCGCGGGCCGATCCGTCGCCGGCGGCCCGCCGGCGGGCGTGTCCGCGACGGGAATCGCGACATCCGGCTCCGCACCGGTCGGCGAGTCGGCATCGGCCTCGGCGCCACCGGACGTCCCGGTGACGGGCATCTCCACCGCGGGCGCGTCGGCGCCTCCACCGCCGCAACCGGCGAGCGCGAGAACGGCCGCGAGCGTCATGACACGCACGGGCCCGGCGGTCACGACGCGACACATCCTCGAACGGCTGGCTACTCTCAACGGGTGACGCTCGTCTCCGACCGACCGAGCGTATCACGATACCCTCGCCCCGCTCCCGCGGATCCGTGCCCCACCCGCGCTCGCGCCGCCCGGACGGCCCGTCAGGACGGCGGGCCGTCGCGCAGCGCGTCGACGGCCATGCGCGCGAGATCGTCGACGAGCCGGGCGACCGCACCGAACCAGTCGCCGGGGGCGGTCGATGCGGCCGGGTGCGACAGCCGGAACGGACGCACGTCGAACACGTCACGTCCGTCGCCCGACAGCAGCCTGATCTGACCGGCGGCGTCGACGCCGCCGGACGGCTCGCGCAACAACCGATCGAACGAGATCTCGACGCGCGCGGCGGGCTCGAAGTTCCGAGGCCACGGCTCGACCAGCACGGTGGCGCCCGCGTGCAGGCGCAGCCGCTCGGCGAGCACCCGGGTGATCGCCTCCTCCGGCTCCTCGGCCCAGCGGTGCTCACCGTCGACGCTGATCTCGTTGCCCGCGTCACGGCTCGCGATGCGCGCGTCGCGTGCGTAGCCCGGCAGCGTCACCGTCGCGATGCCGAGCGCGTCCACGCCCCGCACCGGGAGCGTTCCGGGGAGCCCGACGGCGGGCTCCAGCACGTAGAGTCGCGGGGCGAGCCCGCCACCGCACGCGCCGAGCGCGAGCGCCAGCGAGAGCGCGGCCGCAAGCGCGGGCAAGCGAGTCCGACCGCCGGACCGACGCCACCGACGACCGGGCGCGGACCGCGGCGCCGATACCTCTCGGGAGACGGTGGTGCGCCGCTCAGCGACCGGTGAAGACGGCATTGGGATTCTCCTCGAGGAGTTCGGCGAAGGCGGCGATCGAGCGTGCCGCGACACGCAGCTCGCGTGCCGCCGCGGCGAGCTCGATGTAGATCTCGGAATCGGGCGAGAGCCCGGCGAGCACGTCGTCGGCGTTGCGCGAGGCGCTGGTCAGCGCGCGCACCATGGTCGGCAGGTCCGCCGTCGCCGTCTCGACGCGCGCGGCGGCGGTGGCGATGGAGCCGAGCGAATCGGCGAGCTGCGACGGCAGCCCGGCCACGTCGGGACTCGCGACCAGCTGCCGGGTGTCCGCGAGGAGACCGGTCGCCGTCTCGACGAGCGCGGAGAGCGGCAACTCGGAGAGATTCCTGACGAGTTCCTCGACATCGGCGGTCACGGCCTCGACGTTGGAGGGCACGATCGGCAGCGTCGGATAGGGCTCCGCGTCGAGATCGAGCGCCGCGGCCGGCGCATCCGGCGCGTCGACGAGCTTGACGATGAGGGACCCCGTCAGGAGGTTGCCGGTCGCGAGCTGCACGCGCAGGCCTTCGGCGACGAACTCGCCCAGCGTCTTCCGGAGCGTCTCGGGCGTGACGTCGTCGAGCCCGAGCCGGCTCGGCTGGAACTGCAGGACCGCCACCGACAGGCCGGGTGCGCCGGGTGACTCCGGCAGGCTCGTCGTCACGCTCGCCACTCGCCCGACACGCAGCCCGTTGTACTCGATCGGTGCGTCGCTGCGCAGACCCTTCACCGATCCTTCGAACACGGCCGCGAAACGGAAGCGGACATCCTCCACCTCGTCGAACAGGCTGTCGCGCGCCGCCTTTCTGGAGTCGTGCAGACGGTAGCGCGAACCGTCGTCGGTGACGCGGGCGTCGGGCTCGACGACATCGGGGTTGTCGAAGGCGATGCCACCGGTGAACAGCGCCGCGATCGACTCGACCCGGACCGTCGCCCCGTCGGAATCCACCGAGGCCTCCACCCCGGAGACGCCGTAGAAGCGCGTGTCCGCATAGACGTGTCGATGAAAGGGCGACTCGACGAAGATGTCGAACAGGACCTGCCGGGCGTCGGGAGAGAGCGTGCGCCGCTCGACCCGTCCGACCTCGATCTGGCGGTGGAAGACCGGCGAGCCCACATAGATGTAGCCCGCCTCGTCGGCGTTCAGCGTCAGCCGGAGTCCCGGCGTGCCGCGCTTGGTCAGCGGCGGCTCGATCAGGCCCTCGAACTCGCTCCTGCGCTCGCCGCGTTCGGCGTTCCAGTCCACCTCGACGTAGGCGCCGGACAGCAGCGTGCCGAGCCCCGATATCTCGGTCGTGTTGATACGCGCGTTGACGATCCAGAAGCGGGCGTCGTCGTCGAGGTACGGGGCCACGTTCGGATCGAGCCGGACTTCGAGCACGACCGAGTCGAGGTCCTCGGCCAGACGCACCGCCTCCACCTGCCCGACGTCGACGTCGTTCCTGCGCACGCGCGTCTCGCCGGCGACGACACCGTCGGCGGCGGGGAAGCGGATCTGCACGAACGGACCGCGCTCGCTGTAGTTCTTCCACAGGATGATCGCGGCGAACACCAGCGCGGCGATCGGCAGGAGCCAGGCGAAGGAGAAGCGTGCGGACAGGTCCGGGCCCTTCTCGACGTTCGGTTCGGCGGGGGCTCTACGCGGCATCGGAGGACGTGTCGGAAACGAGGTCGGAAGGGTCGCCGTCGGAGACGACGACGGAAGTGGCGGCAGCGTCCAGCCGCGGTGCACGCTCGCCGTCCCAGATCAGTCGCGCGTCGAGCGACAGCGCCGACAGCATCGTGAACACGACCGAGACGGCGAAGGCGTTGATGCCCGCTCCGGGCGTGATCGTGATGATCGCGCCGAGCTGGATCAGCGCGGCGAGCACGGCGACCACGAAGACGTCGATCATGGACCATCGCCCGATCAGCTCGGTCAGCGCGTGCAGTCGATGACGGACGTGCCTCGACATCGACCAGGCGTGGTGCAGGCTCAGCGCCAGGGCGGCGATGATCGCGAACTTGACCATCGGGATGCAGATGCTCGCGACGAAGACGATGATCGCGACGCCCGGGCTGCCGTCGTCGTACAGCGCCATCACGCCGCTCATGATCGTGTCGCTGCGGTTGCCCTCGTAGGAGCGTGTGCTCATGATGGGCAGTAAGTTCGCCGGCACGTAGGCCATCAGCCCGACGGCGAGAAAGGCCCAGGTACGCTGCAGGCTGTGCGGCACGCGCACGTGCAGCCTGGCCGCGCAGGCTCGGCAGCGGTGGGCCCGTGCCGCCTTCGAGAGGGTGCCGCAGGCCGGACAGCGGACCAGGCCGGCGGCGCGCGCGCTGAGGCCGATCACGCGCCGAGCCTTGCCCAGACGGTGTCGTGGCACAGCACGATTCCGACGACCACGCTCGCCACGACCAGCGCGCAGAGCGACCAGAACGCGAGCCCGATGTCGAGCCGCGCGATGCTGCCGAGCTTCACGAGCGAGATGGTCACGCCGACGACGAAGACATCGACCATCGCCCACGGCTCGAGTCGGACGGCCCAGCGGAACGCCGTCCGCATCGATGGCAGCACGGCAAGCCCGAAGCGCAGTCGCCCGAGCACCCAGGCGAGCAGACCGAAACGCGCGAGCGGCAGCACGACGATCATGCCGAGCGTCAGCAGCCCGAGCCAGAACAGCTCGCTCGCCCAGAGCGAGGCGACCGCGTCCAGCACCGATATGCGGCTCTCGATACCGGCCCGCGACAGCGAGAGAAACGGCAACGTCAGGCTCAGCAGCAACAGCACGATGCCGGCGAGCGAGGTGGCCAGGGTGCGATCGACGGTGTTCGGCTTGCGCGTGGCGAGGACATTCCGGCAGCGCGCGCAACGCGCCCGTTCGCCGGGCACCAGCACGTGCCGGCGGTGCAGCAGATCGCATGCCGGGCAGGCCACCAGGTCATCGAGACGGACTCGGTTGTCGGCACTCATCGCGATGTCCCGGCAGCGCGCCCCGGCGGGGCCGGTTCCGGCCCGGCGGGCACGGGTCGGACGGCATGGTAGATCATCAGGCAATTTCCGTGACAGGCGTGACGCCCGTCGGACGGCGGGCGACGGGGCACCCGTTCAGCGTTCGGCGTCGAGCATCTCGTCCAGCCTGGAGACCACGTGAGCCCAGTCGGGATTCCAGGTCGTGCGCGCCACCGGCGTGCCGTCCGGCGACGGCGTGTGCTGCGCACCGTACCAGTGGCCGCGGGCGCGCATGCAGGCCATGAAGACCGGATACTCGTTGCCGTTGCAGACGAGGATGCGCCCGCGCTCCCCGAACAGCGGGTTCGAGGGCGAGTTCGTCAGCGACAGGTGCGACTGCCCGAGGATCCTCAGCGCCGGCTGGCGCGAGTCGCGCGTCTCCTCGCGCGGGCCGGCCTCGCCGTCGATCTCGGCGAAGGTCGCCCCGATCGCGGCGGAATCCCCCTCCCCCACGGCCGGCGCGTAGACGATCATGCGCCGGGCAGGATGCGTGAACCGCCGCCGGAACAGCCGCCGGGTGTACGCCACGTCGACCACGGAGTCCTCGGAGGACAGCACCACGAGAGCCGGCACGCCGATGCGATCGTCCGGCCGCCAACGCCGCCGGAGCGTGCGGGTGAGCGCGTAGAACTGCCAGCCCGAATTGATCGGGATCGAGTTGTACTTGATCGGGTTGTCCTCGCCGATCATGCCGCCGAACACCCACGGACGAAAGCGCGCGTAGACACCCGCGAAGCGCAGCCAGCGCTCGAGGCTGCTGCGGTAGGCGGGGGAGATCAGCAGGAGACCCGCCACGCGTGGCTCCTCGAGCGAGAGCAGCGTCGCGACCACGCCGCCCATCGAGAACCCGCCGAGGTAGAGCGGCACGTCGCCGGGCTCCTCGATCCAGCCGCCGAGGAAGCGGCGGGCGTCGGCGAGCCAGTCGGCCCGATCGACGTCGAGCATCTCCTCGGGCGTCGAGCCGTGACCGGCGAACAGCGGCGCACGCACGTCGAACCCCCGTGCGACGAGCGCGGTGGCGAAATCGTGCCAGACCGCCGGCGAGTCGTTCAGGCCATGGAACAGCAGGAAGCGCCCGCGGTAGGGGACACGCGGGTCGGCCGCTCGCTCGAACGGCAGGTTCAGCGCGATATCGGCCGGCGTGCGGGTCGGCATCGAACGGGTGGCGAGCCGCTCTCGCGAGAGCTCGACATGCCGATCGAAGTCCGCCGCGGGGAACGGCTCCGGCTCGCCGGAGCTCGCGCTCGCGCAATCGGCGAACAGGAGAGACACGGCCAGCAGCGACAGCGGCACGGCACGAACCCGCCGGCGGGTTCCGGTGGACGGGACCGGGTTCAACGGCGGGAGCAGGGCATGAGCGGCGCGGGATCGGGGCGCCGCCGGACGACGTGTCCGGCGGCGCGCCCCCACGAATCAGCTGTACAGCGTCGGCACGCCGAGCTTCTGGTGGATGTCGTTGGACATCTGCTCGGACAGGTCGAGCTTCTGACGCAGCGAGTCGAGATAGCGCGCCTCTTCCTGGGAATCGAGATCGATGCCCATCAACGACATCATGTACACCTGCGCCTCGGAACCACGCGGCACCGATCGGACCAGGCCGTCGATGTCGAGAGGCGCCTGCATCTCGCCGAGCACGAACCGGCGCTCCTCCTCGGTGACGTCGTCACCGAGATGGGAAACGATCTTCTGTTGCTCCCCCTGATCGATGTTGCCGTCACACTTGGCGGCGCTGATCATCGCCGTGATCATGACCTTGGCGAGCGCTTCCTGACCGTCGTCCGGCTCGGGCACCTTCTCGCCCTGCAGCGAGCGGTTCAGGAGCCCGCCGAGGCTGCCGTCGGCCGGCGCGTGCGAGACGTCCGGCGACCGGTTTCCACCACCGCCGATACTCTCGAGCAATCCGCCGAGGCCACCGCCGAGACCGCCGGCGCCGGCGGCGGCACCACCGGACTTCCCGCCGAGCAGCGCGCCCAGGTTGCCGAGGCCACCGCCACCGCCCGAGCCGCCCAGCGCGCCACCGAGCGCGCCACCGAGCCCGCCTCCACCACCGGCGCCGCCTCCCATCAGGCCACCGAGCAGACCGCCGAGTCCGCCGCCCTGCGCACCGGCGCCGGCGCCGCCACGGCCGCCGCTCATCATCTTGCCCACGCCCTTGGCGACCATGACGCCGACGGCCATGCGGCCGAGTGTTCCCACGAGACTCATCGCTTCTTCCTCTTCATATGTGCACTGACCGCCTCTCCGGCGGGGTCGAACGAGTGTACCCGATCCGTTTTCCCCCCCCGCCGACACCCGATTTACACAGTCGTTGTCGATCGCGACAGCCGGTGACGCGGAACAAATTTCACGTTTCGCCCGTACCGCCACGCCACTGGCACGAGGCGCCATGCGCCTCGGCGGACCCGTGAGCCGCCGACCGGCGGCATGTCCGCCCCGAGCAGGCAGATATTGCCGACATGGCTCGGATCGCGTTCGTTACGTTCTTTCCCCGTCCGTCACTCGATGCGGCGGCCCGTTTCATCCCGAACCTGTCTTCTCGAACCTGTCTTCCCCACGGAGCGAAACCGATCATGAACCGACCCCATTTCCGACTTTCCCTGGCCGCGGCCGTCGTCGTCGCCGCACTGCCCGCCTCGAACGCCCTCGCCCAGCAGAGCGCGAGCTGTCAGCGACTCCTCGCGATGGTCGACGATGCCGGCGACGGGATCGGCGACGAGTTCGCCGATGCACGCACCGTCGGCGAGAGTGACGACCCGAACCGCTGCAGCGTCTACGTCGCCCGTGTCGTGTCGGTCGGTGGCCTGATGGCCGCTCCCGCCGACGCGACCGCCGCGGACACGCAGACCGCCACCGACACCACCACCGAAACGACCGAGACGCTCGATGTGGAACAGCAGGCGACGATCGAGGGCGAAGTCCAGGTGACGCTGCCGGATCCGCAGGTGCAGGTCGATCAGGACCCGGCCGAGATCGCCGTCCGCACGTCCCCGCCCGAGGTCAGTGTCTCGCAGGGCCGGCCGACGATCACCGTCCGCCAGGCGCAACCGATCATCACCGTCCAGATGACCCAGCCGACCATCACCGTCGAGCAGCCGGCCCCGGAGATCGTCGTGACGATGCCCGATCCGGACGTGAGCGTCGCCTCGGCCCAGCCGACGATCGAGGTCAACATCCCCGAGCCCCGCGTCACCGTCACCCAGGGACAGCCCCGTCTGGCCGTCGACCTCGACACGAACGTCGGTGCGGTCGCCGATTCGAGCTCGGGGCTGGAGCGCAGCGACGACGCCGACGGCAACATGGTCGTCACCGCCAGCGGTCTGACGTCCGGCACGACGGAGCCGAGGATCGAGTACGTCGAGAGCGAGGAGGAGCCGACGATCACCTACGAAGGGGCCGAACCCCAGGTGGAGTACGTGGCCGCCGAGGCGGACGTGCGTATCCAGAGCGAGGGCGAGCCGGTCATCGAGATGGTCGACGGAGGCGAACCGAAGATCATGATCAGGCAGGCCGGGGAGACCGATGGAGAGGAGCTCGAGGGGGATCGGCCCGAGGCGGTCGCCGCGCTCGCGCCGGCCGATACCGCGCAGGAGGGGATGACGCCCGGCGAGCAGCGCGACCCGCGCGAGGCGTTCGCCGCCGGTGACGACTCGACGCTGGCCGAAGCCGCGAGCGGCATCATGACCGTCGGGGATCTCGAGGGCATGAACGTCACGAACGCCCGCGGCGAGGAACTCGGGGAAGTGGATCGCATCGTCAGGAACGGCAACGACACCTACGTGATCGTCGAGCACGGCGGCTGGTTCTTCGGCCTGAACGACAAGGAAATCGCGCTGCCGGTGGACGACATCACGATGCGCAACGAGGAGATCGTGCTGCGCGGGCTCACCGAGGAGCAGATCGAGTCGATGCCCGACTACGACTACGCCAACGAGATCGCGCTCGAGACGAGCGACGAGGTCACGCTGCGCCGCCTGAACTGAGCCGCGGTCTCGCGCGGCCGGCACCGTCACGACGACGGATCGCCGGCCGCGCGGAACCGATCGTGGTGACCGCCGCGCCGACGACTCCGCCGGTCCCGCCGCCGCGCCGCCGGTCCGGTGATGGACTCGGGTGACGTCGGATCGGCGCCGTCGGCGCGTGCTATGGTCCGCCCGTCGGCGAGCCCGCCGCCCTGCCGGACACGATCCGTCTCATGCACTGGTTTCCGCCGTTCGGTGCCGTCGTCATCGGACTCGTGTTCTCCCAGCAACCGGTCATCAACGCGGCCGTCGCCCGCACCACCGGCACACCGGTAGCGGCGGCGATCGTGTCGGTCGCCGTGACGCTGGCGTGCCTGTTCGCGATGCTGCCCTTCGTCGGCGGTACGCTGCGCCCCGCCGCCCTCGCGACGCTACCGTGGTGGTCCGTGCTCGGGGGTGTCATCGGCGTCTTCATCGTCGCCGGCAGCGCGACGCTGATCCCGCTGACGGGGGCAGCCCTGTTCGTCGTCTGTCTCGTCGCCGGGCAGCTGCTCGGCGCCGCCGTGGCCGATCACGTCGGTGCGTTCGGACTGCCGGTGCGTGCCGTGTCGCCCACCCGCCTCGCCGGTCTCGCGCTCGTGGCGATCGGCGCGGCGCTCGTGCAGAGAGGCTGACATGCGTCCGCTGGTGCTGCTCGATCCGGCTCCTCGCACCGCGACGGAGATCCTCTCGCCGCTCCGTCGCGAACGACTCGAGGCCGCCTTCGAGGTCGTCGAACGAGGCGATGCGTCACCGGCGGAGTTTCTCGCCGAGCATCTGTCGCGCGCGAGCTTCGTCGTCGGTCAGACGCCGCTCGACGCGGAGACGATCGAACGCGCGCCGCGGTTGCGCGCCGTGATCAACGTCGAGGGCAACTTTCTGCCCAACGTCGACTACCAGGCCTGCTTTCGTCACGGCGTGCGGGTATTGACGATCAGTCCGGTGTTCGCTCGACCCGTCGCCGAGCTCGCCCTCGGCCTGACCCTCGCGCTCGCCCGCGACATCCACGGCGCTCACGCCGACTTCGCCGCCGGACGCGAGCGCTACGGGCTCGACGGCAATCACGCCGCGCGGCTGGTCGCCGGCGGCACGCTCGGGTTCGTCGGCTTCGGTGACCTCGGACGGGCGATCCACGCGCTGTTCGCCGGGTTCCGCTGCCGTACGCTCGTGCACGACCCGTGGCTCTCCGCCGACGTGCTCGCCCGGGACGGGTTCGAGCCCGCGAGCCTCGCCGACGTGCTGCGCGCGAGCGACGTCGTCCAGGTCGTCGCGGCCGTCACCGACGAGAGCCGCCACTTGATCGGCGCGACCGAGCTCGCGCTGATGCGGCCGGGCGCCTCGCTGGTCCTGCTGAGCCGCGCGGACGTCGTCGACTTCCCGGCCTTGCTCGACGCCTGTCGCGAGGGGCGCGTTCGCGCGGCCACCGACGTGTTCCCGGACGAGCCGCTCGCGCCCGATCATCCGGCGCGCGCGACACCGAACCTGCTCCTGTCGGCGCATCGCGCCGGTGCGCTCGACAGCGCCCTGCTCGAGATCGGCGAGCGCGTCGTAGGCGATCTCGAGCTGATGGCCGCCGGTCTGCCACCGCAGAACTGCAAGCGGGCGGAACCGGAACTGGTCGGGCGTTCGCGAAGCCGTCCGGTCGCGAAGAGCTGAACGCACGACCCGGCACGGTGCGACAGCGGAGTGCCGCCCGACGGAGTGCCGCCCGGCGGAGTGCCGCGGAATGCCGCTCGGCGGGGTGTGCCGCCCAGCGGCGTCGCCGAGCGGGTGTCACGGGCCGACACGGCAGGTAACCGCACGGAGAGTCCGGCGCACCGTTCATTGGCACCGAGTAACGCGGGCACGCGAAAGTCTCCGATCGAATGGCCGCTACCTCGATCAGGGCGGAGCGACCCGGCATCCATCCGGCCGCTCGCACGAGCCGGCGTCGCGTCGCCGCCCGCATCCGCCTTCCGGCACCCGTCACGAGGAACACGATCATGAACCGACCCCTGTCACGCATCGCTGTGGCCGCCACGCTCGTCGCGACCCTGTCCGCCTGCTCGAGCAATCCGAAGGTCGAGCCGATAGAACCGGTCGCCGCCCGTGCCACGCCGGCCGGCTCCACCCTTCTCGAGCTCACGCCGTCGAGCCGTGGACCGGTACTGACGCTCGAGGACGTGCTGTTCGACTTCGAGGAGGCGACGCTGCGCTCCGAGGCCTATTCCGCCATCCGTCAGACGGCGAACTACCTGCGCGAGAACCCCGACCGTCGTGCCGTGATCGAGGGCCACACCGATCACGTCGGTGACACGGGCTACAACGTCTGGCTGTCGAACCTGCGCGCCGAGAGCGTGCGCGACGCGCTGGTGAGCGCCGGCATCGACGCCGCGCGGATCGACACGGGCGGTCTCGGAGAGGCCCGTCCGGTCGCGAGCAACGACACGCCGGCCGGTCGCCAGGCGAACCGTCGTGTCGAGATCGTCTTCGCCGAGATCGGCCGCAGGCTCTGAACCGCCGCTCCACGGTTCGCCGTCCCCCAGCCGCTCGGAACCTGCCGGCCGTCCGCCGTCGGCGGCAGCTGGGGGACGGCGAACAGCAGCGTGTCGAGCGGCTCCGGTCGACCGATGGCACAACCCTGGAGTGAGCTTCCGGCCAACCTGCGCAGATCCGTCGGCGTGATCTGATGCACTGGCGCTTCCCGATCATCGCTGGAAGCC
>ENA-ORXU01000299-ORXU01000299.1-marine-metagenome-genome-assembly--contig:-NODE-299-length-61236-cov-4.973806_pt1 | contig 61236 bp, 55 predicted proteins | sample MGYA00237869_ERZ511484 | MGnify/ENA metagenome assembly ERZ511484 | reverse complement strand
CTAAATTCATGTATGATTATTTCGTCATCCTTTGTGATAACTCTTCGTTGCTTATCAGTCGCAGAGCTACGGCTATTTTCCTTCTTCGCGCCTCGATTTATCCCAAAGTATTTAGAAATAATACTATACAGACCTAGTGCTTGGCACATTTGTTCCCTCGATTAGGTACAGCTTGTCAGCTTGCATTTGTTTGATAGGTATCATATAAAATATTTTACTGGTAAGTGTCGCGAACTGCCAAAATATACCCATCGTTAGTACAGAAATTTTAAAAAATTTTGATTTTTTTGATTTTGTGTACGATAGAATCACAGAAAATCCAGATTGAGCCAACTTCGTAAAGAGCCAATTTCATGAAAGAGCCATTTTGGGTTTGTCGACTTAACGGAGGTGAGTCATCAAGGAAGCCAATTTGGAGATGGATAAAAACGACATAATGAAATGCACCTTATCATCGGATCATAAAGCTATCTATGAAATGATTACCTCATAATAAAAGCAAGGTGATAACGTATACTGAATGAGACTGAACATGGCACACAATCAAAACCCACCCATCTTTGACGTATAATACCAGAAGTTAGGATAGTCGCTCGTGAGTAAAATATAGAGCAAGCTGCAGACGACGACTAAAATAGTCATGAAAATAATTCTTATGCGTAACCGGTCAGCACTATACTTATTTCGAATAGCTAAACGAATTTCTTCTTTTTTAACGGATGAAATCACAGGCTCAATCATTCTATAGTTTTTATCGATAATTTGCTGCTGGCCTTTCATCGATGAAAATAAATTAGCCTTTCTTAAATGCCCCAAATTTGTCAAATAAGCATTAAAATGAGGATTTGAACTTGATGCGACGCGCATGTTTGATTAAATATTGGTGAATGATCAAATTAATCTGTTTTCAAGTAAGAATATTTTCGATTCGGCTAATACCTCAAATTTATCGACGGATATAAGATCCTGCTCTATCGTTTTTTAAACGCCATGATTAAACACCGATATCGTTGTACCTTTATTGGCATCCATGACTAAAAGAATGAAGTATATAATTTTCCTTTTCGGATTACTTGCCATGTGTCAATTGCCTGCCATAGGACAAAATTGTAGCTTGGAAGACGAAGATTTTACCGGCTCAACGAATAATGTACCACCAACGGGTTGGACGCGTGGACCGGGCGCAAATATAGGCGCGACCGTACCACCAAACCCTGGCTTGGATCCTGCCGTTGGTTTCAACGCACAAGGAGAATTCATGATATCTGATGAGTACATCTGCGCGGGAGAATTGTGTTACGACTGGCACGCCTCTTCCGCCTCGTCCAATTTTGATGTCGTCATAAGTCTGTCAGATGGAAGTTCAAGCTGGATGCCTGTTGACACCATTGTCACCAATGGGTCGGGCAGCCCCGTGGGATATATCAACAGATGTATTGATCTTTCCTTGTTCAATTTAAGTCCGCCATTCACACATTCGATACGATGGTTGATGACGAGGCGAGCCAGCGGGACATTCTATCTGGAGAATGTTTGCATCGATGAAAGCTCATGTAATATAGTACCAACGCAATTGGTTTTTGACTCGATTCCTGTACTCTGCCGACCGGCTAACGCTCTATTCGAAGTACGTGTATGTGCGACAGATTCCAATGGGTTTGTGTCCGATACATTTTCAGGTGATATCACATTGTCAAAATCATCTGGTCCGGGCACTTTGTTAGGAGAACTCATATATCCGGCAGTCAACGGCTGTGCAGTTATTTCGGACTTAAGCACGAATGTCGAAGGTGATTATGTGCTCATGGCAAATGCTGATGGAATTTCCGGATTGTCAGATACGATAGAAATAGTCAATACATGTCCAACCGAAATTGACCTTCGTGTGATGAGCTATAACCTATTAAATTTTCCGAATGGTAGAAATGATTGTAGTGCCAATACAAACATCCCTGCACGGTGGGATACGTTGGAAAAAATAGCGCATTATTATTTACCCGATGTGTTGATGGTTTGTGAATTACAAAACCAATTCGGCGCGGATCAAATTATTAATCAATCATTAAACAGTAATGGTTTTTCGAACTATGCTGCCGCAAACTTTGTGCTTGACCAATCCGGACAATCGAGTGACCTGAATAATATGTTTTATTACAATGCAGATAAATTAGAATTATACGCGCAAACCGAAATAATAACCGACTTACGCGATATAAATAAATATACAGTTTTTGTAAAAGACGTAGCATTAACGCAAGGAGCCGATACGACATTTATTGATTTTTATATGGCGCATCTAAAAGCCGGTCAAGATCCATCGGATTCACTGCGTCGGATTACGTCGTGCAATGACCTACGCGCGCATCTCGATGCTAGGCCAGAACGCAATTCAGTTTTAGGAGGTGACCTAAACTTATATACCTCATCAGAGCAAAGTTATCAAGTGCTATTAAGTGGTGTAAATCCACTGAATGACCCGATTCAAACACCCGGAAATTGGAACAACAATTTTACGTTTCGACAGACACACACGCAGTCGACGCGGGCTTCAGGGACACCGTCTTACGATTGCGGTGCGCGGGGTGGTTGTGACAGCCGCTTCGATTTTTTACTAGCATCAGACCCTATCCTGAGTGGAGCGCAAGGCATTTCATATGAGATCAATACATATGAGGCGCTCGGAAATAACGGAACGATTTATAATCAATCTGTGAATGACAATGCGAATACGACTCTCGTACCTGATGAAATATTAAATGCGTTATTTTTCATGTCAGATCATTTGCCAGTTGTGATGGAAATGCAAGCGACTTTATCCGCGCCAACTTGCCAAGAAAATTTATTTGTCAATGGAAACCCAATTCCAACGGGAACATATCGAGCATCAAATTCTATTTCATCGATGGGGACGGTTTTGTCTACCGATTCGGTTATATTTATAGCTCCAACTTGCATCACATTACAGCCATCTTTCGAGGTGGAATTAGGTGGTGTGTTAGAGATTATATTGGAGGATTGCGAATAAATTGGTAAAATAAAATGAATACAACGGCACATATTGCGAAACATATCCAAGAAGTTTTTTTTGGTGGAAATTGGACAGCATCGTGTTTACAAAAACAATTGGCCGATGTTGATTACCAAAAGGCAAATAAAGAATTTAATTCTTGCAACTCTATTCTCAAGCTTACCTATCATATTGCTTACTATCTCATCCCACTTTTACAAGTGTTAAAAGGGAGTGCATTTGATGCACACGATAAGTTCAGTTTTGACCATCTAATTATCGATTCGCAAGACGCTTGGATAGCGATGCAAGATCAGATATGGAAGGATGTACATGAATTGATCTCACTGGTCGAGTCGCTGCCAGACGAAATACTAGACAAACCGTTTTTTGATAAAAAATACGGGACGTACTATCGAAACTTGTCTGGTTTTATTGAACATACGCATTATCACCTTGGTCAAATTGCCATATTGAAAAAAATAAGTTAAGCAGGTAAATGAATGTCTTCGATGTAATGCTTTGAGTGCTACCCTTTGTATAAAATCACGGTGTTTACACGCTGTAGTTGCGACCATCAACGATGTTCCCATTATCTTGTCACCCAGAAAAATAAATAATTATGAAATATCTGTTATCATTTGTCCTGATGAGTTTAGTTTCCATGAGCGTCACACACAGTCAGGAATTACTTGAGTTTGAATTGTTTGCGTCTGGTTTGATCATCCCTGTTGATATTGCCAATGCAGGTGGTGACGAGATTTATATTGCGGGAAAACCAGGTATCATTCAAATTGTGGATGAAAATGGAAATGTGGTAACCGAGCCGTTTTTGGATATTCGAGACCGTGTAGAGAGTGCCGGGGGAGAACAAGGCCTGCTAGGCCTGGCATTTCACCCCTCATTTCCTGATTCTCCTTATGTATATGTTTATTATACAGGGGACAATGATGGTGAATCTGTCATATCAAGATTTTCTATTGATGAAACAGACCTAACCAAAGCTCTACCATCTAGCGAAAAGATTATCCTTGCATTTGATCAACCGTTTAACAACCATAATGGCGGCGACCTGACTTTTGGTCCGGACGGCTATCTCTATATTCCGACCGGCGATGGCGGAAGCGGTGGCGATCCATTGCGCAATGGGCAAGACTTGATGAGTTTACTTGGCAAAATGCTGAGAATAGATATTGATACTGATGAGTCGTACCTCATTCCTCCAGATAATCCGTTTGCCAATGATGATTTTGCCGAGGATGAAATATGGGCATATGGTTTGCGAAACCCGTGGCGTATGGACTTTGATCCCGTGACAGGCGACATGTACATAGCTGACGTAGGACAAAATGTATATGAAGAAATAGACTTTCAATTGGCTTCGAGCACTGGCGGTGAAAACTATGGTTGGAGATGTTACGAAGGAGATTCGACTTTCAATTTGTTAGATTGCGATGCGCCAGATTATGTGTTTCCAGTACACGCATATGAGCATCCTGAAAATAATAATATATGTGGCTCTGTAACTGGTGGGGTGGTTTATTATGGCGCGGCGAATCCCACGTTAGAAGGCAGATATTTATTTTCTGATTTTTGTACTGGCATGTTTGCAACGATGTATCAAGATGGTATGGATAATTGGATTGTCGATACGCTATTAGATGGTGACCCTGTCAGAATATCGACATTTGGACGTGACGCCTCAGGAGAAGTTTATGTTGCTGATCCAAGTGGTTTTATTTATACATTAAATTCTTTATTATCAGGCACAAGAAATTTTTCTGGTGATATAAATTTAATCATAGAGAATCCAATTAAAAATTTGCTTCGGCTGGACCCAGATATTCAATTTACGCAGGGAACTCTAATCGGCGTTGATGGTAGTCAGGTTAAATCTATTATTAAAGACAATTACGAAATTAATATTTCCGATTTAGCTGACGGATTATATTTTTTAAATGTTGAAATAAATGGACGCTGGTACAGCGATAAAGTCATAATATCCAAATGATAATTGATAATGCAACGAATATTTTATTTGTATTTTATTGTTTTATTAACGGGATGTACCACGATGAGTCAAACGCCCATTAAGCATACATATACATCAGACGACGGTACAGCAATGTATTACATGGCGTTGTCTGCCTCAGAGAAAAGCTACAAAGGTGTTCTCGTTTTAATGCCTGGGTTTTCGCAACGTGCCGAAGATGTATTTCGCGATTCTGATTTGCCGGAGACTGCCGCTGGAGCAGGGTTATTGGTTGTAACACTTTCGACCGGATTTCATCTCACATGTAATGATGAAACGGTTTCTCGGCTGACCGAGGCCCTGACGGATGTGCTGATTCAATATAAGTTGGATCAAGAACAGTTTATTTTTGGTGGGTTTTCGGCAGGTGGGACTATTTTGCTGCGGTACGCTGAATACTGCCATGAAACACCTGGTGATTATCCCGTTATTCCGGCTGGAGTTTTTACCGTTGACTCGCCAGTGGATGTCATTGCATTTTGGGAATATATTGATCGCGAATTGCATCGTGATTATTCGGAAGTAGGTATGAATGAAGCACGTCATATCGGCAATATGTTGAAAAACAAATACGGCACGTTAGATTCGAATCGAGTCGTCTATGAAAAAATCACACCATTCGATATTTCATCAAGTGAGCCAGGCAATGAACGGTTTTTATTGAATACTGCCGTTCGAGTTTATCATGACGTGGATATAAATTGGCAGCTAAAAAATAGAAGACGAAGCGCTTACGATACTAATTTTTTAAATTCATCTGAATTAATTGCCAGATTAATGCTCCAGGGAAATGATCGAGCAGAATTTATACAATCTGAGATCAAAGGTCAACGTCTGGATGGAAAATTTCATCCACATTCTTGGAATATAGTTGATGGAAAGGAGTGTGTCCAGTGGATGCTTAACACACTAAAATAAGTACGAAATAAAAATCAATCTTTGTAATTAAGGTTTTGTTGTAGTTTTGCTGCTGATAATTTGTCGACATGATCACATTCAGTAATCTATTGGTTTTATTTATTGGTGGCGGTTTCGGTACGATATGTCGCTGGCTCATTCATATATGGTTGTCTCGTCCTGGTGAGCTTTTTCCAGTTGCAACATTGATTGCAAACGTCATCAGTTCCCTACTCATTGGTTTTCTCATAGCGTATTTTCTACGGCATAATAATGATTTACTTCGTTTGCTCTTCATCACTGGGTATTGTGGAGGTTTTAGCACTTTCTCTACGTTTTCGATGGAAAACTATCAATTGATGGTTGACGGTAGGTGGATGATGCTGGCGATTTATATCTCCCTTAGCGTATTGCTTTGTGTTTTTTCCGTCATGGCTGGCATGCGACTGGGTGACGCGTTGAGTTAAAAGATGTAACCAGACCCGAGAGTTACGTGACGAAGTCAAATAGACTTTGTGCGTCAAGAACTAAATTTCTCCGACATAATTCTTCATCTTTTTTCATTGCTCTTCTTCACTCATCAGTCGTGTAGCACCGGCTATACTCCATCTTCGTTCATCGATCAATGAAAAAATATCTTGAATTACATCGGACTTACTTAATGCTTGACGCACTAGCGAGCTGGACTATGAAAAAAGAAACCAAAAGTCTCGAGTAAAAATAAACGATACGATAGATCCTTTTTTTAAATCGAATTCACCTTAAAATTTAATCTCATATTCCAAGTCGGGCTCCGAGGTTTGACTTGCTTGCGCAACCCAACTCTCGGGTCCCTAAACTTCGTGACAACCAGACCCGAGAGCTACCTGACGAAGTCAGGTAGACTTTGTGCGTCAAGAACTAAATTTCTCCGACATAATTCTTCATCTTTTTCCATTGCTCTTCTTCACTCATCAGTCGTGTAGCACCGGCTATACTCCATCTTCGTTCATCGATCAATGAAAAAACATCTTGAATTACATCGGACTTACTTAATGCTTGACGCACTAGCGAGCTGGACTATGAAAAAAGAAACCAAAAGTCTCGAGTAAAAATAAACGATACGATAGATCCTTTTTTTAAATTGAATACATCTTGAAGTTTAATCTCATATTCCAAGTCGGGCTCCGAGGTTTGACTTGCTTGCGCAACCCAACTCTCGGGTCCCTTAACTTTAGACCTTGAACATTGAACCACTTGAATCCCGTAAATCTCAAAATCTGTGATTTTATCGATTTACGAGGATGCACGACATAGCAACAAAATTGTAAATTTTGGCTATGTCGGCACATTGAACCTCGAACATTGAACTTCGAACCTTAAACCCCTTGAACCTTGAACCCCTTGAACCTTAAACCTTCGAACCTTCTCCGTATATAAACAATTTAAGTTCGTCGATAAACGTTTGTTTTGTTCTTCTCTTGAAATACTTTTGATAAAGTTCTCATTTTTTTCATTAAAACATGAAAGCGTTATGCATGGTATTCAGCGATTTTTTCTTCATTGTTCAGGGACGGATTTCAATATATTAAAACGAACTCCGACTGAAATCAATAAATATGTGGGTATTGGTGCCACCATATTTTTTACAGGCCTTTTCGCTATGATCACTTGTGCATATGCGTTATATACCGTGTTCAACTCTTACTTATTATCAATTATTTTTGGTCTGCTATGGGGATTTATGATCTTTAATTTGGATCGCTATATCGTTTCTACCATTAAAAAGAAGGGTAATTTTTTCAAAGATTTCTTTCATGCGTCACCGAGGTTAGTACTCGCTATTTTAATAGCCGTATGTATCGCCAAACCACTTGAGCTAAAGATTTTTGATTCAGAAATAAAATCCGAATTGACACTGATGCAACAAGAGAATTATAAAACACAAGAAACCGCCTTGCGCGATCGATTTGCAGAGCCATTAAGTGTATTAAAATCCGATATAGTTAATTTAAAATCTGAGATAGCCAACAAAGAAACACAGCGAGACGCGCTTGCCGCTGCAGCGCTTGCCGAAGCTGACGGGACCGGTGGATCACAACTCCGCAATATGGGCCCCATATATCGTGCGAAGAAAGCTGAAGCCGATAACGCACAAATAGAACTTGATGCCCTTACACTCATGAATACCGATTTGATTAATCAAAAGCAATCGGAGATCGCTGCATTGGAAAGTACGCAGCTGACGGAATTGGCGGATATGGAGAAAGTAGCATTGTCGGGTTTTGCCGCACGATTACATGCGCTCGATCGAATTAGTGATCGTAGTGAGGCAATTTATATTGCTAGTATTTTTATTATGCTATTATTCATAGCAATAGAAACTGCACCAATTTTTGTAAAATTAATTTCCGCACGAAGCCCATATGATTATGTGCTTGACAAACACGAACATCAATTTGTCATGAATCATAAAGCAGTGACCACTTCACTTTCAGATGTGACAAAACGTAAATTAGATTTTCAAATTGAAACCAATGCGCATAAAATAGACTTGGCAATAAAAGGAGAAAAAGAATTAGCTGATTTAGCCATCAAGGAACACATCGAACAGTTAAAAGAACGGCCATTGCTTTGGAAAGAACTTTTACGAAAAGGCAAATTGTACGGTCTTGAATAAAATAAAAAAGGCATCAACCAATCGATTGATGCCTTTTTAAATATTTTATTTACGGTTACTCGAGTTTAAATTTAACAGGTAAGTTATATTGAACACGAACGGCTCTACCACGCTGTTTTCCAGGAGTCCATTTCTCTCCCATTTTATTCATCATATTAACCACTCGGAGTGCTTCAGCTCCACATCCACCAGCTACATCGCGAACAATTTTGGTGTCGGTGATACTTCCATCTTTCTCAACAACAAATGATATCACGGCTGAACCCTCAATACCATTTTCTTTAGCGATAGATGGATACTTGATATTCTTGTATAAGAATTGCAGCATCTTTTGCTGAGCACAAGTTTCTTTCGCTTTGTTATCACCAGCTTCATTTTCACAACCAGGAAAACGTGGTCGTTGCTCAACAATCTTAAAGATTTCATCCACTTTAGGCTTTGGCGGCGGAGGTGGTGGTGGCGGTGGCGGCGGTGCCTCTTCTACTTCAGGGACCGGTTCTTCAATCACGGCATCTTCTTCGATCGTTTGATCTTCAAAGACTGGCTGTTCTTCTTCTTCGATTTCTTCTTCAGGCACCTCTTCGATCACCGGCGGTGGAGGAGGAGGAGGTGGTGGTGGCGGCTCAGCCGTACGTGGTGGCTCGATCTCGATTTCTTCATCGAGCTCCAAAGCACCTTCAGGTATATACACTTCAGCTTCATAGCGAGTCCAGCTAAAAGCCAGAAGCGTCAGCAAAAGCGATGCTGCCACACCGAATAGTAAGATAGACTTACTCAGACGAAACGGGTTGACCTCAGGATACTTGTTGCGGGAAGCCAAAGACCATCCGGTAGCTTCATGACCTTCTTCGATCACTGATTCTCCTTTGCTGACATATCGATTACGAAGAATAAATATAATCGCAATCACGGCAACAACGAGTCCCAACATGGTTAAGCCTACGCCCATTCCTGGAATTGATACATCCATAGTTTGGTTAGTTTAATTTTTCAAATTTATAATTAGTACAGCAATGACTACACCAATTGTATTCGCAAGAACGTCAAAAATATCGAAATATCTGCCTGAAATCAAATTCGACTGCAAAATTTCTATAACAAATCCGATGCCGACCGCTGTAAATGATGATGCGATAAGCGCCTTAAATTGAGTCAATAAAAGCTTCCACTCCTTAACAAGACTGTAATACATGAGCATACACATAATGAAATAAAAGCATGCATGTACGAACTTATCAAAGTGAAGCCGATGCAACCATCCAACTTTAGGAAGGTCATTTCCCGGTATTAGTGACGCCACGAAAACAAAGAGCGTCCAGACCAAAAGACAAAGAGTAAACTGCTTTTTCACGTGATCTGGTTGTTAGTTAGATGTCATGATGGGTGAAAAGGGTGTAAACCTATCTCTCTTTTTTATAAAATAACTCAGAGGATCACTACTTTAGTCAAGAATCGTAGATCATCTTGCTCAATCTCCACGATATAGGTGCCTGCTGCTAGCGATGAAAGATCCAAAAATGAAATATTGCGTGTAAACGTTGTCAACACGCGTTGGTGTCCTTTCATATCGATGACGCGTACAGTGTAGTCCGGCAACCAAGATGTGCCGACATCTATGCGCATGAAGTCTTCTGTTGGGTTAGGGCCAATTGTTATATCTGTAGCCATTTGCTCCTTAGGTTGCAATTGACCAATCCACTTGGCTAATGAATCGACATAGGGTTGATCGACCAGATTTGAAGCGAGCGGTGGCATTTGATTGGTATTGCGCGTCGCATCGCGCACCCAGAGTTCGGATTCCATATGATTACCGGCCTCGACTATAAATTCATTTGTCGATGCAACACTTTCTGTAGGTAGTCCTATAATGAACTGCGCGTTTGACGGTTGCTCAAAACGTAAATCCATGAGTGTCGTTCCCACAGACCCACCTTTTCGATGGCAAAAGCCACAGTTGGCATCCAAGTAAGAGCGGATTTTCACTTCGAGGGGAGCCTGACTTTCAAGTGGATAACTCCGTAGATATCCTCTCGGGTCAGTGAGGTTTTGATCAAATAGCCCAAGTTGGTTAAAATAGGTTAATTGATTTATTTCCACATTCGTATTCGGATGTAATATTTCTTTATTTAATTGATGCGTTTTTAATCCAAGTACAAATTTTGCCTCTGCATTGTGACAGGTCATACAGTTGGCACGACTCGGATAATCCCATAGTTGATTATAGGCAAAACTACCATTGTCTTCTATTTCAAAAGATTCGACTGTTTTACTTTGTTGTAAAAATGCGTCTGTGCCTTCAGTATTCCATTTATATGTCAATCCATATCCAACTCCATCTTCTCCTATGATAAAAAATCGCGTTTCGAGTGGAATCGTCGCATCATTTGAACTCAGGTCAGTAGGCAAATCAAAATGTTTTATAAATACGCTACCGATCGGAAATTCCCATTCGCTGCGATCATTAAATTTTATTTTTTCCGAAGTTTCATCAAAAACACCATCATTGGGGATTGCCATCCATCGTTTTTTTAGAGCTCGATCGGACCACAGAGGCGCATTGAGTTCGTAAGGAATAAAACCATCTGCAACGGTGCGTGTGGATAAATCTTTAAATACATTTAATTCCGATAACCGGACTGGTGGATCTGCAACTACGTCTTTATTAATTAATTTTAATAGTTTGCCGGGAGCTTCAAAATCCTTCCCGCTAATTATAGAAATAAGAACTGTTCCATCTTTTAAAATACTAACACCAGCGACGCCTGGCGTTTCCGGGATATCGATATTATTATTTGACATCGATTGACTTAAGTTCCCAATCAATATTGTCGGATCACCTTCTGTATCTTTATCTATGACCATAACGCTTTTTCGCACATAGTCACCAAAAATAAATTTTTCATCGAGTGAGGGAAAATCAAGACCCCGATAAATACCTCCTCCCACGACTGCCGAACCTACATTTCGATTATAAAAATAATAAGGCGCTTGCTCAATGCCCAAAAGCGGATCAGGTTTTTCATAGTCATCGGATAATAAATCACCCTCGGCATAAGGCCATTGATAATTACTACCTTTTGTAATTAAATTAATTTCTTCTAATTTGACACTGCCTACATCCGAAATCCAAATGTCGTCCTCACGTGGGTCATAAAAAGCTGAGTAAGGTGCTCTCAAACCAATGGCGTAAAATTCCTCAAGTAACTCACCGTTTGGACTCAGCCAAGGATTATCGTTTGGAATAGAATACCCCTGTGAAAGCGTCGGCTCCCAACCGTCTGGCGGTGCCACAATTTGTTCTGGTTGACGACGAATGGGGTGACTACGCGTCATGTCATTGTCAACGTCGATACGGAGAATGCCACTAAAAAATCCGCGCTCGATACGTTGAGTAGATTGCGTGATGTCAACCATATCTGATGCACCTTCATCACCGACGGTGACATACAGATACCCCTCGTTGTCGAAAAATAAAGCGCCGCCATTGTGCCAGATGTGCGAGTCGTATTGTTGAATTAGAACTTCTTCGGAGTCTTCTGGAAACATATTTACATTTTCGTCCCACGTAAACTTTGACAACCGATTATACCCTTTATTAAATGTCGGAATAGGATCGGCGGCATAGCGATAATATAGAAACAATGTTTGCTGACCGTCTTCATCGTTGAACGTCGGATGTATGGTCATGCCAACTGTTCCTCCTTCGCCTTTGACCATACATCGTTCGCGAATATCGAGTACGAGTTGTTGACTTTTATCGTCGAGGTTTATTTTCCATACTTGGCCCATTTTACCGAGGACAAATACGCTGTTTTCATTGGGTACATCAAGCACGCGCAATGGAGACCCTATTTGTAGATCAGGTACAAAGTCTTCGACATCCCAAGCTCCGTTGGCGCCTGGAGTTGTTGGGGGAAAGGTTCCATTGAAAAATGGATCGACACGAAGATTGGTTTGCGCTGAAGACCCTACGAGCAGACATGTAAATATTGCAATGCAAAGTGAGGTGATCAAATGTCGCCCCACCGATCGGCCTAAAAGTGTTGGTACGGCAGGATCGTAGATTGCACTAATGTTAGTTTGAGTATGACGGAATGCGCGCATATGAATGTTTTCTGTGTAAACCAAGATAACGCTTATCATAGGATAAACGTTGGTCATTGGCTTTGTTACATAATCGAATCCGACGAATTATGTAGCCTAAACAAGGTTGATCAATAGTAGTTTGACAAGAACCGATAAAATGATGATTTGAATCTCGATTCATACTTAAACAAGAAGCTAGATTTTCAATTTAATATCGCTTTCCACTTATCAGATTCAGCGAAGTCTTTTATGACTTGATTTCTTTGTTCTAGAAAATGAGTCAAATAAGCTCTAAGAATAATCTTATCTACGATTTTGCCTATAAAACCAAACGGCGAAGTGAACTCAAATATATCCGTCATCAAGGTACCGTATTCAGTTCGACTAAATTCATGTTTGTGCTTCATGGATTTGAATATCCCATGAGTCATCTCGTCAATAAAATAATTCGGCCTTTTAAATTCTACAATCTCGACCGTCATCTTAAACCACAGTCCAAAATGCTTTGCCTTCCACGTGACGTATTCACCTAATTTGATCAGCCCAGTTATTTTCCCGGCAATAGCTTGTTCTTTTGATTTAGATGCTGAAATTTTATGTAAGTCGATGGATATCGAAAGATCAAAGCACCTTTCTACGGGAGCATTGATTTCGGTCTCAATAATAATTTTATTCAATTGCTATTTATTAAAATCACCAATAGTCAAGGAGTATTAATATTCGAAATAACGAGGGTGTTGTACCAACGTTCTACCCAGCGCCACAAACCCTAAACCCTAAACCCTGAACCCTGAGCCTTGAACTTTGAACCCCGAACCTTAGAACTTAGACTACCCCACAAGCTCGACATAGTAACGAAAATGGAGGTTTTGACTATGTCGGTACTGGGAACTGAAGACTGCCGAAGGTAGACTGCAAAAACTACTCCACCAACGTTCTACCCAGCGCCACAAACCTTAAACTCTGAACGCTGAACCCTGAGCCTTGAACTTTGAACCCCGAACCTTAAACTACCCCACAAGCTCGCCATATCCATCAGCATCCATCAAGGCATCGAGTTCGCTTTCATCGGTCAATTCAATTTTGATAACCCAACCGGCTTCGTATGGATCAGAATTAATTATCCCAGGATTGTCGCCAGAACTTTCATTTAATTCATCATTAAATTCAAGTATTTTTCCGCCGACGGGCATATATAAATCGGAAGTCGTTTTGACTGCTTCTACAGTACCGAAAATCTCGTCTTTTGCTAGCTCTTCGCCGACAGTTTCCACTTCAACATAAACGAGTTCTCCAAGTTCTCCTTGGGCAAAATCGGTGATGCCAATTAACGCCGTATTATCATCCAATACTTTGACCCACTCGTGTTCTTTTGAATATTTTAATTCTGCAGGAATCGTAGACATAAATAATTAATTTTTTTGTTCAGCTAAAAAAGATTTCACCCATTCTGTAGTGACTGATTTTGGTCGCTCTAATGGAAATCCGATGGCACGTGACCAACAAAGTGCAGCCATAACGCCAAGTGCTCGAGACACACCAAATAATACAGTGTAAAAGGAATATTCTTTTAATCCATAATTGACCAATATAGCACCTGAATGCGCGTCAACATTTGGCCAAGGATTTTTTACTTTTCCGAGATCTTTGAGAATATCTGGCACCACATCGAATACCTTCCATATGGTGTTGATGATGTCGCTATCTTGAATATAATCTTGTGCAAACTTTTTCTGTGCTGTAAATCGCGGATCAGGTCTGCGCAACACGGCATGGCCATAGCCAGGTATCACTTGACCGGCTGCTAAGGTGCTGTTCACGTAGTCTTTAATTTGCTCGTGAGAAGGTGTTGAGGTTCCCAAAGCATCGATCATCTTGAAAACCCATTTGATCACTTCTTGATTAGCGAGACCGTGCAAAGGTCCAGCAAGTGCATTCAATGCTGCTGCAAAAGATAAGTATGAATCTGAAAGCGTTGATCCGACCAGATGCGTCGTGTGTGCACTTGCATTTCCACCCTCGTGATCGGCATGTATCGTCAAATATAAACGCATGAAGCTTTTGAAATCTTCACCTGGAATCCCGAGCATATGCGCAAAATTACCTGACCAATCCATTGATATATCAGGAGCGATATGCGTCCCATTATGGTAGTTTCTGCGATAGATATAAGCGGCAATACGGGGAAGTCGCGCGATGAGATTCATGCAGTCTTCATAGACCGGATCCCAGTATTCAGTTTTATTGAGTCCTTCGCTGTATCGGTGGGCAAACTGGCTCGTCGTCTGCATGGCCGTCACTGCCGCACTGAATTGTGTCATGGGATGACTTCCGACCGGTAGCGCCTCGATGACTTTGAGTACGTGTTCTGGTACATTACTTCGGCTGGTCCACTGATCGCTCAGCCACTTGATCTGCTCTTCGTCCGGAATCTCTCCGACGAGCATCAACCAAAATAGCCCTTCCGGTAACGGTTCGCCCCCCTTTGATGGCAAAGCTTCACGCAATTCCGGTATCGAATATCCGCGAAAGCGAATACCTTCAATCGGATCGAGCGCTGAGGTTTCCCAAATCATACTCTTTACGCCGCGCATGCCTCCAAAGACTTGCGCCAAGGTGACCTCACCGACGACCTTATCTCCGTGTTCTTTGAGTAATGACTTTATTTCGGTCCTCATCTTCGAGGCCTTCTCATGAAATTTCTGTTTTAGTGGATCCATCGTATCTTTTAAAGTTATGGGATTTCGGGCGGGCTAAAGTACGGAAATTTTGAATTGTTTTGAGGGGTGGTGGATCAGGGAAATTCGAGATGTTCTTGCGGGTATTGATATGAGAACTCTAGCGTCTTATGGATTATGTGGCCAAAAATGGCACAATCGTTTTGGAGATGCGTTAATGTACAACAAGGGTATTAGACCCTCGTTAGATGCGTTGAGTAAAATTGTTTATATTATTTTCGATTTTTATTTTAAAAACTCACTATGAAACACATATTTACACTCCTTCTAACATTATCATGTTTATCCATTTCCGTAGGCCAGAACAACAGCAAATTGGGCTTCATGGTTTCTGGTGGCATATCTCATGTGTCCAGTTTGAGTAATCAATCCTCCATTGAATTTGACAACGCACCGTGGATCAACGCAGGAGCTAGCCTCACATATCAATTAGGCCTCGATGAAATTCAGATTGGTTTTTCCTACAATGTATATAATAGAGATGTGGTCGATTTTGGCCCGCAATTTGGATGTGACCTACAACCGAATGGACAAGTTGATAAAAAGAATTCAAGTATATACTCCTCTCAGGATAGACAATTCATTGGTGTGCCGATAAATTATGTAATTGATCTTGGGAATAAAGACCAGAAACTCGGATTGGTTGTAGGTTTTGAACCGCGATTTATGATTAATCAGGTGGGTTTGTTTGGTGTGCGGGAATGCGGGATTGAACTTGGTACTCAAATGCCTATTGAATTAGTTGTTGAAAGTACTAAAACATTATTTTTTACAAAGCTCGGTATCCAATATAAAATGCCAGTCGGGCAGAAACTGGATATTGTTTTTATAACTTTGATAGAAATAATGATAAATGAAGAAGACACGAATGCTTCTCCTACCACAACGTTTCTAAACACTCAAAATCGGCTAATTAACATTGGATTAAGTATCGGAATAAAGTTTTAATGTTCGCATTTTTCTTTCAAAACTTTTGATTAAACACACGTATACAAATAGATTGATGAATACAACTGAAAGATATATAAATGGTCTATCGGAATACGACCGAACGCATTTTCCTAAAACTCGTCATCGAACTTTAATATTTTATGTTAGTAAAGAAAAAGAAAAATCATACATAAGACGTGTCATAAACTTAACACCTCAAGGAAAATTAAAGGAAGTAAAACATGCAGGAAACGGTTGGGCCGCATATCCAAGTACTACTACTATTGCTGAACCAGAACTAATTTTCAAAGACGAATATGTTTATTCATCAGATTATTCTAATGTGGTTATGAGTACAGTGAACACGCGCATCAATATGATAACAAATAAAAGTACATGGGCGTACAAGAACGGTTTTATGCAAAACTCAGTTTCTGAAAGATTTCACGATAAGTTATTAATCTTGAAAGTCGCAACTTATTATAACAGAAATAGTGATGACAATGTGTTGAGCATCGAGAAAAATATGATCATAAATGGAAATTGTCAATCGAAGAGTTTGACTACATTCGATTATGATGAAAAGCAAAAAGTTAGGTTAAAAAGGACCAATGCGTATGTAGTACGAAACGGCGTTCAAACTGAAACGTCAAAAATAGTTATCAAATACTCTTACAACAGTATCTACCAGCTCGCATCCTCGACTTCTAGCATTAAAAGTGGGTATCAAGATAATGGCATTCGTACTGAATTCGAATATCTTAACTCGAATTCGCATAAAATATCTAAAATTAGATCAAACAACAGAAACGAAGTCAATAAAGTGATCGAATTTGAGTATGATGATTACCATGAATTGATACAGAAAAGAATCTCGGAACAAGGTAAAGACAATGTTCGCCTGGACTTTAAAGGTAGTACATAACTAAATGAAACATTAGCGATCTCACTGACATTAATTTCGCTCGAATTTTTAAAAACAAGAATTGACGCCCCAAAGCGCCACCTAATAAGCTAAAGAAGTAATGGAAAACTACCTATCAGGAGCTCTCATCGGAATAATGATGACCTATTTGTTTTGGGTTTCGCGCAAGCCTGCTCGACGAGACTCGGACGATAATTTAATTCTCAAACTTCCAAAACTGTATACTATGTTTGGAGCCTTAATAATATTAGCGGGCATTACATGTTTTGTGTATGCTATAGGTTTTGCAAGTGACAATGATCAGATTTTAGCGGGAATTGTGAGTGTCTTTGTGGTGGGATTTGGATATATAATATTTGCTAAGGGCTATATATCGAATATTTGTGTGTCTGATGAGGGTGTGACAGAAACTACAATTTTTGGCAAGAAAAAATTGATTAAATGGGGTGATATGACGAAGGTAAAATTCGGCAAAATAAGTCTCGAATTAAAAATGTCTGACTCCCATAAGTCAATAAAGGCTCATATGCATACAATAGGTTTTAATGAATTGGTCGACAAAATAGAATTGAAAACCGGAATAACAAGACTGAATATGGGAGTACCAAGTTAAACCTTTTTAAACATCAAGACTCCAACAAAAAGATGTGTGTAGAATTATAAAAAAGTGCAGTATGAAAAATAGATTTTTCGTGGTGATCATTTTGCTGTTTACGCAGAGAGGCAGCGCACAGGTGATCTCTGAAACGCCTTTTTCAATTGGCGAGACAATCGAAATGTATTCAAATACCTTGAGCGAAAATAGAACACTTAATATTTATCTCCCTGAGAGCTATCAAAGTGATAAAGCAAAACGCTATCCGGTCATTTACTTGTTAGACGGCTCCAAAGATGAAGATTTTATACATGTAGCCGGTCTCGTGCAATTTTGCTCGTTCTCCTGGATTGACATTATTGATGAGTCCATTGTGGTAGGCATTGGCAATGTGGACAGAAAAAGAGATTTTACGTATCCTTCAAACTTGGAAATTGATAAAAAAGAGTTTCCAACATCAGGTGGATCTGATCGTTTTATGAATTTTATCGAAAAGGAAGTCCAAACCATCATTGCTAACAAGTATCGTGTAATCGATCAAAAAACAATAATTGGTCAATCCCTTGGTGGGCTTCTCGCCACAGAAATTTTATTTAAACGACCAGACCTATTTGATAATTATATTATTGTCAGTCCGAGTTTGTGGTGGGATGATGAAGCATTGTTGAATTATGAACCTGATAAAATATTTAAAGATAAATCAGTCTATATTGGTGTTGGAAAAGAAGGACCAGTTATGGAGCGGGTAGCTAAATCTTTATTCGATAAGCTTATAGTTGAAATGCCAGACGATGCGAAAATTCATTTTGGTTTTTTCGAAACACAAAGTCATGGTGACGCATTACATCTTGCAGTATATGACGCTTTTGAGAAGATATTTAATCAAGACTGAAATATGGTTAAATGAAGCATGATTTGCAATGCGACGGCTATAAGTTTGGTTAATATTTATAACCCAATCGTCATAATATGCACAAACTAATCATACTCATCAGTTCAATTTTTCTGCTGGTTGCTTGTCAGGCGCAAAATGCCAGCCCTATTGACGCTGAAACACAAGATATTGAAACAACGCCGCCCATTTATTTTGGCATGCCAAATGAAATTTCTTGGCAAGATACAAGCGCCGGATGGCAAGTGGAAGGTCAAAAAATATTAATGACGGGAACTGTATTCATGCACGACGGCAAGACACCCGCTCAAAACATCTTGCTTTACTATTATCATACGGACACAGACGGAAGGTATGTTCATCGCAGCTCAGTGAAAAGAAGCCTTCCTCCTAATAAAATGGGAATGACACACGGATACTTACGTGGATGGGTCAAAACAAATGAGGATGGTCAATATTCGATTTATACGATCAAGCCTCAAACTTACCCGAGCAGGGACGAACCCGCTCATATTCATATCACTATAAAAGAGCCTGGCAAACAAGACCATTATTATATTGATGATATTCTGTTCGATGACGATCCGTTACTTTCATTGGAGCGAAGAAAAAAATTAGAAAATAGAGGAGGAAATGGAGTGGTACGTCTCGAAGAAAAAGACGATTTTTACATAGGCGAACGAAATATTATTTTGGGATTAAATGTGCCGGATTATTAAAGTGAAGAAAGAAAGATTGACTTTTTAGAAATATACAGTTCGGCAAACCAAAATTAGTTGCCTATTGAGATTCTAAATATTTAATACATTTAATGGGCGCCTTAGCATCAGAAGGATCAAAGGTGGCTCCCTATATGCACTTAAATACGAACAAGTAATGTCAATTAACCAAAATACATTAATCATCAGGCAAGAGGCAGGTCGAGATCATGCCGTAGTAAATCAACTAATTGCCACGGCTTTTAAAAACGTGGTCGAATCTGATCAATCAGAACACCAACTTGTGGCTCACCTAAGATCTTCGGATGCATTTATCCGTGAATTATCGCAGGTGGCGATCATTAATAATGAAATCGTCGGGCATATATTATTAACGAAAATATTCATAGTTAATCAATCAAAAAAACATACCTCACTTGCGTTGGCACCCGTCAGTGTGCTTCCAGAATATCAAGGGAAAGGTATTGGTGGGAAACTGATTATTTCAGCGCATAAAAAAGCGAAAGAGCTCGGGTTTAATTCGATTATTCTACTTGGTCATGCGACATATTATCCGCGTTTTGGTTATCGACCGCTGGCTCAGTGGAAGATTAAACTTCCTTTCGAGGCTCCTGCCGACGCATGCATGGGAATTGAACTAGTAGAAGGGAGTCTGCAACACTGCAGTGGAGTCGTGGAATATGCTAGGGAGTTTGGAGGTTAAACTATATTAGCCTTTCAGTATTACAGGTATGCTAAAAGTTGAGAAAATTTAATGTCGTGACGCTAAATATAGAAAGCCTTTGGATCGGCGACACTGTCCAAATAATATCAACCGGACAGATCGGTAAATACCATGGCCATGAGCGTGGACAAGTTAAGGTCAAGTGCCAAAAGGAAATTCTCATGGTATCACCTGACGACATTGTTCTATACGAAGAACCGGCCTTGGAGACCCCGCTCGTATTTGATGAGATAAAAACTCAGAAAAAAATCAAAATTTCTTCGTCACTAGACTTACACATAGAAAAACTAGCACCCGAAATGCGAAGTCAACTTCCGGCTCGAATTCGTGATTACCAATTAACACGTGCTCGACAATATATCGAGCAAACAATAGCCATGAAAAAAGCGGTTGTTACAATTATTCATGGAAAAGGGACAGGCGCATTAAAGTCTGAAATTGTCCATATGCTCAGCCTAATTCCGGAGGTTAGATTCACTTTTGAGCGCAATAATGGGGGTGCAACGGAAGTGTGGTTGAAGTAAGAGTTGTTTTTGAGTCGGGATATTCAGTCGGCAGTGCGAAACTAGAAACGTTTGAACTTTGAGCTTTGAACTCCGAACCTTATTAGACTTTAAACTTTACTTCAAATCAAGTAATTCTAAAATTTCATTACGCTTACGGCGCGCAACAGGAATTGTTTGATTATTACTTAGAAGAATATCGGTTTGTTGAATCCGGCGTATTTGGGAAATAGCAACAATAAAAGATTGATGCGTTCGGATGAATTTTCGAGTGCTTAGCTTTTTTTCAAGTTGCTTCAATGTCATGCAAGTGACAAAGACGCTGCCGTCAGTTTTATATACTTTTGAATAGTTACTATCCGCTTCGCATTTGATAATTTCATCGAAAGGAATAATATCCCATCCAGAACGATCTTTCAACACCAAAGACGACGGAAACCGATCTACAACGGGTTTAATCGAATGAACCCGAGCGAGCTTGGAAGTGGTTTTTTGTATGGGTATTGATTTCATGATCGAGGTTTTTATCGTATGCAGCCAAAATATATAAGCAGGCCTTTTTGCCTTAAATTCATATTATATACGGTGATTTGGCCATTTTCGGTTTTATACTTGATTAGTATCACGAAAATGCAAAAGGTTAACATGTTTGTTTAGTCTTAAGCGCCAACGGTCTACGGTCCTCAATCAACTTATATATACATCCTTCAAATTTGAAACGCTGACCTAGACTTAGCATTTTTGGCTCAGGGTTCTTGCCCACGCACTGCCCAAGCGCGGCACCCTGATCCTTATTGAACCACTGCCTATCCCGACATGCTCGATATTGATGCAAAATTGTAAATTTTGTCAATGTCGGCACCGCAACTTTAAACATTTCACCTTAGACATCGAATTCCTTGCACGTTGAACCGGGCTCAGCAATCCTCGCCACCCTCAAACCCTCCGCAGGCTTACCGATCCCTTGATCGCCTTGAGCATTGAACCCCTTGAACATTGAACTACTTCCCTTTAAGGATGGCCTTGTAGCGCTTTGTATCTTGAAGCAATTCGATGGCGGCATCCAATTCTGGATCGGTATCTAATCGCTGTTGAATTTTCCCATTTTGATAATGAAATCGCGATACGATATCTTGTTCAATCAGACGTATGATATCTGCTTTGTAAGTATCCAGTTCGGCTTTCTTCTGAGCTACAAGTTCTTTTTCGAGCGCGTTGAGGTGGACTTCTACACCATCGATCTGGCCTTCTGGTTTTTCTTGAAGTTCCTGAAGTAATTTTTCTGCTTCGTTGTCATAAGTGAAGTTCATCTCACGGACGTAAGTTTTGAATTGATCATAATCCGTAAATCGATAATCTTTAGGAGAGGCAATGCTGTCAATACTGAGTGTGTATTCATTGACAAAGTTGAAGATGACAAATTGTTTTTCGAGTGCTTTGATGACAGAAGGTTTGGCTGGTTTTTCGAGTGGCACGTCGGGTGTGACGCCGCCGCCGTCGAGGACCGGGCGATTGTTTCGTGTATAAAACACGCCGCGACGATCATCAGCAATATCAAGGGGTTCGCCGTCTTTGTATTCCTTGCCTTGGATGCAACGGCCGGAAGGGATGTAGTATTTGGCCGTCGTTAACTTCATATTGTTATTATATCCGAGGCTCTTGGTGTTTTGAACAAGCCCTTTTCCAAAGCTCCGTTGACCCATGATCACACCGCGATCCAAATCCTGTATAACACCAGACACAATTTCAGATGCCGATGCACTGCTCTTATTGATTAGCACTACGATCGGAATCTCACCGTCGAGCATTGGTTGGGTCGTTTTATATATGTTGTCGCGTTCGCGCACTTTTCCCTTTGTGATGACCACTTCTTCACCTGGAGGAATAAAGAGGTTTGTGATGTTGACTGCCTCGCGAAGCAAACCACCGCCGTTGTCTCGGATATCGAGAATTAAGGCATTCATTTGAGGGTTTGCCTCTTTCAAGTTTCCATATGCTTTGGCAATGTTCTTAGCTGCATTTTGTGTAAATGTCGTCAGTACAATATATCCGGTGTTTTCATCGAGCATACCTTTGTATGGTACGTTAGGGACATTGACTTCTGATCGACTCAGGACTACATCGCGCATTTCATCGGATCCATATGATTGGATGGTGATCGGTAGTTCAGTGCCAGCAGCACCACGGAACATGGCACGTATTTCTTCTTCAGGTTTATCGACAGCCGATTGCCCGCCAACAGCTATGATTTTGTCGCCTGCCTTGAGACCAGCTTTTTGAGCCGCATGCCCTTCGTACGGTTCGATGATCGTTAGATATTTTCCGATCTTCTGAGCGCGCGCACCCATGCCGTCGTACTTACCTTCTGTGAGGAATTTATACCGTTCAATTTGATTTTCAGAATAAAATCGCGTGTAGGGATCAAGCGAGTTCATCATGGCATCAATACCAATTTTCATCAGCTGACCTGGGTCGATTTCGTCCACGTAGTTGGCATTCAATTCCTGGTAGACCGTAGAAAAGATCTCTATATTCTTAGTGATTTCAAAAAGCTTATTGTTATTAACAAAAGCGGTACTCGCCATGAGTGACGTGACCAATAAAACGAGCGTCAATGATTTTTTCATAAAATTCTAGTTGTGTTGAGTTGCCTCCGTAAAGTCACCAAACCAAAATTGGCTCTTTTGTTGAAATTGCCACTTTACGAAGTTGACTCAAAGTTCTCGATAGAAAACGTGAATGTAGGGTCTTTAGTGCATTTGGTGTATGCCTTCTACTGTTCTAAGCATCTATAGGCTAATTCTCATTATGCAGGGCTGTGAATTCTTAACTTTGTCGCTCCCTAAATCTCAGCTCAGAGCGAATGAGAAATTAGCTGCTATTAGCAATTAGCTATTGGCTATTGGCTTGAGTGCGCCCTCATGAAATAGGTTGACAGGTGTTTGGGCTAATGGCTAAAAGCCAAAAGCTGGGAATTCCTTATAGGTGCTCCAGTATTATATTTCAATGCGGTTCTATCAACTGAAACAAATATGGCACATCAAAATAGGAATTACCCCATCTATATTGTCGAAACCGGTGATTTTGAGTGTCGGCGTATTTCGATAAAATCATAGGTTTTGAGATTACGGAATCTACAAACTGTTTTCGTGATTACTGTTTACTTCAACCAGAAATGCGTTTGCACATCGCTATTTAGGAAGGTCGTTAAGCGTGATACAATGTCGAATTGTATTTATCTACGAGCGCATTAATGATGAAAATCTGAAATTAAATCCAAAATGCGGTAACGTTCGCAAAACCGTCTGCAACATACTATCGTCAGCAAGCCCCAAAGCACATTTATTAAAATAATAATTAATATATGACTCCATCACTAATATGTGTTAACAACAAATACAAATTGGGGTTACCTCACGCCAAAGGACTGATTTTTGTACCGTTGGATGATGTACTTTATTTTATTTCAGATAATATTTATTGTCATTTGTTCAAAACAGATAATTCCGAAACGGTCATCTTGTGTTCGATTAAAGATCTTGAGGCTACACTGTGTTCTGACCACTTGTTCAGGATTCACAAAAGATACATTGTGAATCTTGATAAAGTGGATTCTTATAGCAAGTCTGAGGGTGGGCATGTTATGGTTGGCGAAAAACGGTTACCAGTGTCGCGATCGAGGCGGCTGGCTTTTATTTCAAGAATAAAGTGTACTAAAAATTAGTAATTAACAAATCTAGTAAGTCGATGACAAGACGTTACAGTATTTGTCAATAAAACACTATTAAATCATTTTTAAAAGTGCAAATTAGGGTTTATAAATAACATATATTAGGGTAACGTTTTTGGAGACAACAAGCAACTAATTTGATAAACGTGGAACTAACGATTGAGAAAATCAAGGATTCAATACGGTCAGGTCGTATCGGTAGAGACCAAATATCACGAAATTTATTATCTGATGCTCATTTGATAAATAGTATTCGAAAAACACTATTTAAGTTAGGAGCTCAAGACCATGATATACCTGATGTTATTAACTACACTATCGTCCAGTTGATGAAAAATGTGCTTAAAAATCCAAACTTTCATGTTCGCAGTAATATTAATAGTTACTTATGCGGAATTGCGCGAAATATATGGTTGCAAAAGTTGCGTGCACGAAAATCAACGTTAGTCGAAATGTCGGAAACATTTGAAATAGAAGATGAAGAAACGTCGATCGACTTAATTATTATAAACGATGAAAAAAAATCAATTTTAAAAAGCATCCTGGAACGCCTTGGACATAATTGTAAAGAAGTACTCATGAAGTGGGCGAGTGGATACCGCATGAAAGAAATAGCCGAGCTGACAGGCTACCGAAGCGCTGGAGTTGTTAGAAAGCGAAAGTACACTTGTATGAAAATACTGGCTGACTACTTTGAGCAACACCCACATGTCAAAACCTTGTTATGTTGATTTTATGGAATTATTTGATAAAATAGAAGCCTATCACAACGGCGCATTAACGCAGAAGGAGCAGAAAATATTTAATAAAGAACTGTATTCTAATCCTGCGTTTGCTCATCTTGTCAAACACCATAAAAAAATGCGTTGGTCTGCAGATGGAATATTAGAATTAGAATTATTGGATAATGTTCAACAAATTGTGGCCGATATTAATTCGAACAATGATAGTCATACGCAATCTTCTGAGGAGCATTTACATAAAAAACGTAACCCCAAATATTATTGGTTGATCGCACTAACGCTCGTCATAATTACTAGTGCCTATTGGTTATTTCATAGTCATTATAAGTCAAATGAAATTCCTGACGCTACAATAGAAACAATCGAACCAAAGCCTAATAACGATCAACATCCAAAAAATCATAGTCAAGAGTTGATTAACCCTCAGAAAGTTATCGACGAGAAAGAGGAAATTCCAACATCGATCAAGGCTGTTGAAGAAGAACCAGATTCTGAAATTAAGCCTGATCATGTCAAACCTTCGTTGTCAACAAATCCAATAATGGCTCAGGCATTTACTCCTTATCGCCATCCATCACTCAAGTCTACTACGAGAGGCCAAAATGAGCTTTCAATGAGAGATCAATTTGAAATGGCTTATTGGGATGCAAACTACGATCAAGCAGCGGTGCTTTACCAGAAATTGTCCGATAGCGAGAAAAACAATGCATCGATTTCATTCCTTTACGGAAATGTGCTGCTGTTTCAGAAAAAATATAATGAGGCTGTAATTATTTTTCGAGAACTGGCGAAAAATAAAAATAGACGATTTGATCAAGCGGAACAATGGTATTTAGCATTGGCATTAATTGGTGACGATCAGCGAACTCATAGCAAGATACTTTTAAATAGTATAGCGAATTCGCCAGACCATACTTACCGTGCTAACGCGCTGGATTTAATGAAGAAACTGAATTTGTAACCCCGAAAAAATAAATTATGTAATGATTGATACATGCTTAGAATAATAATAATGATTTGCGCTGTGTTTTTAATTTTTATCGCACAGGCTCAAACGCTAGAAGAACTACAATCAAAAATTGACGCAATCGAACAGGCGTCGAGTAGTGCCAGAAACATGAAACAATATGAGGAGTTGCTGCATCAAACAGACTCTATTATAAATGATCTGAATCAAAACGATCTGGAAAGATCGAGGTTAGCTGCACAGATAAACTATGTTCGCGCCACACTACATATGCGCAATGGTCAATTAGATCAGGGAATAACAGAGGCACAAAAATCCATTCAACTTTACGAATTTAATAATCTCAAGAATAGCGAGTCTTACTTGGCTAGTATTCGAATCTTGGGAATTCTAAATATTTACAAAGGTGATCTCGACGAAGCTTTGACATTATTCATTCAGACTAAAGATCTATCCAGAACAATTTTGGGTGATACATCGCAAATGTATGCCCGCAGTGTCATGAATTTGGGTAGCCTATATTGGGAGCGACGAGAATTGGATGAGGCACTTGAGTCATTCCGTGATGCGGAGCCATTAATTAAAAGGCGACATGGGGATGACAGCAAGGACTATGGCCTTTATTTATTAAATGTTGGTAATGTTTACAGTGATTTATCGGACTATGAAAACGGCTTAAACGCCTATCACAGGGCACACGAATTGCTGGAAGAACATCTCGGAAACGATCACCCACATGTTTTATTAATTTTAAATAACCTCGGCACTATTTACGAATCTATAGGAAATTATGAAAGGGCCGAAGTATTTTATCAGCAATCGCTAGCGGGACGATTGCGTGTATTTGGTGATAATCATCGTGATTATTTTCAATCGTTGGGTAATGTGGCGCGCATTCAAAAAGCAGCAGGTCATATAGATAAAGCGATTGAAAACCAAGAGAAGATTCTAATTATTTATGAAAAAAACGGATCGGCTGATACCTATAAAGGACTTGGAAATAGAATAGACTTGGCATCATCCTATATGAGAATAGATGAGTATAAAAAAGCTGAAACACTTTTACTAGATGCGGTCTCAGTTTTTGAAGCGTCAGATGAAAAAGTGCAGCATGATTACTATGCGAATGCATTGCAAAATCTCGCGAACCTTTATGGCAAGCTTTATGAATATTCGGATGCGGAAAAATACTATTTACGTGTGTTGAACCTTCGGGATACGATACTTGGTCGCTATCATGCCGATTACATTTCGACTGCCACCACACTCGTCGGACATTATTTATCCTTAGAGCAATACGATAAAGCCAAACCGCTTGTGGCTGATGTTTTTGATACGGCCGATGAATACAGTCGACACAATAATAGGGACTTGAAACGCATGAGTCTTTGGAAAGCTACGTTGTTGTTAGAAGATCAAAAATATGCTGAGGCCTATATTTTTCTGGAGCAATATTTTAACTACAGAAAAAACCTAATATTAAATTCTAGTCAATTTCAATCTCAAGAAGAACTGACTTATGTATTATCAGAACAAACTGTCGTATTGGATAATTGCCTCAACCTGGCCCAGCAGTATGGTAAGTACGATCCCAGGTTTTATGAACTCGCATATGACCAATTGTTGCTTCGAAAAGGATTTATTTTAGAAACATTACTCAATCGAATATATCACAATAAAGACTCAACGTCCGAAGCACACATATCACGCTGGCGATCACTTAATAAACAGATTGCCGACCAGTATTTGCTCCCACCTGACCAACGTGTTGGGATCCAAGAGCTTGAAGAGCAAATAGGTCTTGTCGAACGTGATTTATCCAGTAATTCATCCAGTTTTAGTAATAAAATGAATTCCTGGCAATGGCAAGAAATTAAAAATACATTACAACCCGAAGAAGCAGCTATTGAATTTATCAGATATCGTGTACATGACAAACACATTTTATTTGACTCTTTTCATTATGCGGCCATCAGTATATTGCCAAATATGGAACATTTGTCTTTCACATATCTGGGGTCGGAAGAAGCACTGAATCATATTCTTTCAAGCGCGAGAGACGAAGATATTCGAAGTATTATTGATAGACAATATGGAAATGGTGCAGCCAATGGATTATTGTATGATTTTATGTGGTCTAAAATACTACCCCAACTTGAGGATGTTGTTCGAATTTATTTTTCGCCTTCGGGGCAGCTGCATTTGATAAACCACAATGCCATTGCCATAGATGAAAGAGAAAACTTAGGTGATCGATATGACCTACGAAGATTTGGGTCTACACGTGAAGTATTAAATCTAAATCAACAATCGGAGAACGTCAAAGAGATCGTATTATTTGGTGATGTAGATTACGACGCCGAATTAGAGTCGCGCACCTTGTCAGAAGAAATTTTGGCTGTGGCGAATATAGGGATTGATGGTGAAAATAATCTAAAAGGTTTACGTAATAATCAACCTGACTTTTGGAGTCCGTTAGATTATACGAAAAATGAAATATTTTCCATTAAAAGAATAGCAGAAAACACAAATTTAAGTTGTGCAATATTTGATAAAGCAAAAGCGACTGAAGCTGCATTTATGGCGATAGACAAGCGACGAGCAAATGTTTTACATGTAGCCACGCATGGATATTTTTATTCGAAACAAAATTCGCTTAAAACACAAACTGAACCATACGCTGACATGGCGTACAATGATCATCCATTAATCCGTTCAGGAATTATTCTTGCTGGTGCTAATCGAAGCCGCAGATCTGCTACCACTTTTATTGAAGGTCGAAATGACGGATTGGTAACAGCCTATGAAATCAGCACATCTGATATGTCGAATACAGAGTTGGTTGTCTTGTCAGCATGCGAAACCGGCCTCGGCGACCTGGATGCTAGTGAAGGTGTATACGGTTTACAACGCGCATTCAAATTAGCCGGAGCTAAAAAAGTTATCATGTCGCTGTGGCAAGTCCCTGACTATCACACCAAAGAATTAATGATCCAATTTTATTCCAATTGGCTTGAGCAAAAGATGTCTATTCGAGAAGCACTGACAGCGGCTCAACGGTATATGCGAGAGGAGGGATATGAGGCGTATTACTGGGCGGGGTTTGCTTTGTTGGAGTAGGGAGGTGAGTGAATTTTGAGATTTATCAAATTTATTAAGATCCGTTCGTTAAGCCAGTCGTCTTTTTTTATACCATAATCGTGCTATTAAACATATCAAAAGAATTAATCCGACAACCTTTATCCATGATAAAGTACTGGTACTTACCAATTCTGCATCATTACCATATAAAATAATGCCAGCCCAATAATAGGGGTGTAAGTCTTGCCCTGAGTTATTTCTAATATATTCCTTTTTTGCAATTGATAGTGCCTCGCTTTTTGATAGTCCTCTATAAAGATGAGTATAAAAAGATGTCATAATCTCTGATGTCGTTTGATCCGAAATTGTCCAAAGGGAACCAACAACAGCTTTACTACCGGCAAGTAGAAAGTTTCGCGCTAAACTTTGAATACCCTCTGAGGTATAGTTTGTTCCCAGTCCGGTTTCGCAGGCACTCAATGTGACTAATTCACTCTTAATATCGAGCGATAAAATTTCGTCGAAATAAAGTCTATTATTCGAAGCTGTTGTATCGTAAGTAAACGCGATATATGATAACTGGTCACTAACTGTATCAACCTTTGCATGTGACGCTATATGGACTAAGTCAAAATCTGTTACCTCTGTCACAAAGAACTTTTTAGTGGCAAATTTATCCGAAAACACCTGTGCTCCCGTTGTTTGTTTTATATGCCTTACCTCTTCATCAATATATTTTAAGGCGTTGAATTGTGGGCCAAATGTAGGAGCAAAAATACTTGATTTAATAATCTTGTTAATCTTTTTTTGGCTATGCCGAGGCTTTAAAAAATGATCTATTCTTGCAGAGGAGATGTATCGACAGTCAATGGATTCGATTAAAAAATTTTGCTCATCATTAACGAGTGCTTCAAATGGTAGTGCGTTTAATAATCCATCTGTGGAAAGCACAAGTGTATTAGAGCCCACATGCTTTAAACCTAAAAGTGAATGAAGCTTTTGACCAATGTTTTTTATGGTAGAAATATTTCCTGCTACCGATATTTCATTGTGAAAATCCTGGACTAAGTTATTCACTCGTTTTGATGGAGTTCTAATAACTTCAGCTTCCCCCTCTGCTATTTTAAACGTGTAATAATATATATCGTCATAAAAGTAGAGTAAGACAGTCTCATTATTCGACATATAAGCTAAAAATTCGGCCAATGTCGTTTTTCTCAATATTGCATGATTTCCTTTTGACAATGCCTGAATAACTTTAAGCATATCTTCACTTTGTTCTTCTAGCTTAAATACTTTATTCGCAAGTTCGATCGTAGAATCCACTTGTGCCATTTGTAACTTCAACTCTGCGACTATAGCTTTAATCTTTTTATATTCTAAAACGAGACTGTCTTGGCGTTGACTGAGATTATTTCGTCCGGCCAACTGTTTGTATAGACTAATCGACTTTGCGACTTCCATCAAATCAAAAATTAAATGGTGATGGTTATCAGCTTCCGAAAACAGAAAATTAAGTCCGTGTCGTATTGATGTTCTGTATGCTTCGAGTGATGTCACATGATCCTCAAGAATCATATTTGCGTTAAGCCTGTTGGAAATATTTACGGTAAGCTCATTGAGAAAGTCAATTGTCGATTGATTTTTTTCTAATTTTATAAGTAACTCTAGATAATGTTGGTCAACAGTGAAATAATATGGTGGCCATGCTTCATGTGATTGTTTAAGAAGTGAAATTTGGTTTCGAATATCAGAAAACAATTTCAAAGCTACTTCATCATGGCCTTCTGCTTGTGCTTTTAATGCTTTTTCTAACAATAACCTATTTCTAATGTCCGCTTGCGCTGATGTGCTATCCAACAGTTCTTTTGCTCGGTCATAAATGATGTTGAAAGAATCTGACTGATGCTGTTGACGCGTTGTACATAAAAGGGTCAAATAGTAATCAATGTTTTTCTGATTATTCTGAATAGATATTTTATCAATAATCGAAAGTATTTCCTTCGCTTCAGAAAAATTATTCAACAATATTGCATTGTTAGCATGTGCGATAAGCGGAGGAATGAAGAGATATGCGTATAAATTGATTTTATCGGTATTGTTTTTAATTAAATAATCTTGGATATATGCCGTAGACTTCAAAAAGTGAATATTGGCAGTTTCATGTTCTTTCAAACCGAGATAAATTTGCCCAAGACGAGCGTGAATTGAAAACGTTGTTGGTTGTGTATTGTATAATTTAGATCGCTCAAGTTCTATGTTAATGGCATATTCAAAATATCGTTTTGCTGCATGAAAATTATGTTGTAAGAACTCGATCTCCCCTAATTTTTGATTCGAGATGTTGTAGTTTCTGTAGATAAGTGGGTCATCAATAAAGGGATCCGAAATGGTATCTATGACGTGCTCATAAATAAACTTTGCTTGTTGGTGGGCACCAATATTTAAATAGTAATGCGCTAAACGCAATTGAGTTTCAGAATACCTGATAAATGACTCGGAAGAATCTACTTGAACAATCCGAGGCATGGTTTCAAGTTGTTTGTCAAGCGCGTATTTTTGTTCTCGATATTTATTGCTCATTCGTGCTGCATATCCCAACCATACCGAGGCGTCGTATAATTGCGTATTGCAAGAGTCGCATGCTATTGCTAGATAAGATAGGGAGTCCACCATCTGGGCAATAAAATTTATGCTAGAAGTGCCTACTGAATAGTATTCAGTTTCAATGTTGCGTAGTAAAATTTCACAAGGTGAAAGACAGGATTGAGCAATTGCTTTTGATGTCACACAACTGAGACATAACAAAATGCTTAACACATGCTGTTTTTTCATCAATTACGGAAACAGATGTTCGTAGTAATTTCGATATCAGGACGAATATTTCTTGGATCTTCATATATTATAATGTATGTGTATTGCCCAGGTATTAAATTTTCATCGAGCAGTCCAGGAAATGATATCGTATTGTTATTAGATTCTAGGCCTCTTATCGGATTAGGCATCGGGCCAATAATTTGTGCCGACTGAAAATTCCAGCCATCAAGATTATCAATTATCTTGGCTCCAGCTGCTCCTGACCAAATACCGTCATGTCCAATGGAAGGATCACATCTGGTCTTATTTATTTGGCAAGGAGGTGGGCGACTTTTCTGAATTCTTTTAAAATTACAATCGATATATCTGGTTATTATCGCTTCCTGTGAGTTGTGGTCGATGATGGAGTCACATACATCAATTTTAGCTGCTTTTAAGCTGTTGGCCAAATTTCTATTCAATTCCGTTGCATATTGCATTTCGACCACGCCATCAGAATTCGGTGAAATATCTGAATTGCTCCCGCTTTCAATCATGGTTGTTTCAAGAAACGAAGCGGCTTGTAACTCGATAGTAGACCAATATCTAAAGGTCTTTTCGCCGGCTTGAAATTGATATTGCTCAGCAGTTACATCGATTGTTGTATGACAACCGCTCCAAATGAGACCGGCTAAAATGATCAGAAATAATGGTGATGATTTAAGCATGTGTTTTTAATAATTTGCTTGAAAGTTAGTCAATTCTTTTATAATTACAAAATTTGATTTATTCTCATTGTGACCGTTTCGTTACTATCTCTTCAGAAATGAATGATATAGTTTTATTTCGAAGGGTTTGAACATAAGCGTATTCAGAAGCTCATTAATACATGGGATTATATGTGTATTAATATGTATGATTTGTTTATACGCGATACAGTACTATTCTATAAGCTGGAATTCACCAAAGTAGCTGTCCCCAAGTATGTTGTTTAGTTTATTTCGGGTGTGTGTATATTCAAAAAAACTTCATTACGACGGTAACGGTTGTCAATCGTTTTGCAACATATGGGTATACACGATATTAAAGTCAATAACTCATGGAGCTTAAATCAAAAATCTCGTACCTCATACTTGTCAATTTTGCTTTGCTACTTTTTATGTGTCAGACATTGTCAAATATTGAGCCCACCGTGTTGACTATAGATCAAATTGGTAATGATGAATCTTCTTATGTGTTTGAAGATTTAAAACGTGATTTTATTGAGATTGACATGTATAGCTTGTCAAATGACTTATTCGAGTAGTTAGTTGCATTAGTGCACGATATTTTAGTCAATCTGCACCATCCGACGATGTTCTTTTTTTTTGACATCCACAATTTTCCCGATTCTCATGGATGGATTTAGTGGATGTCTTTAAAGGCATACAAGGTATAGTACCCTTATTCCAACTATTAAAGCAATTATCAAAAATAAAATGTTGTTAACTCATGTATTTTGCATTTTATGAGCCAAATGGGATGCAAAGTAAATGTCGCATATTTTATTTTACAATATTTCATGACTCAATAATAATACGTACTTCTCAAGACGGGACGGTATTTAATTAAATTCATGAAATAAAAATATCCATCGTGTCTATCTTATAGCTGATTTTTCAAAGCATTTGTAAAAAATATTAAAAAAGTGGTAACGCTTTTTTAGATCCAAGCAACATATGTAGCAAAAGACGTTCTGTTTAGAATTTTAATAGAGAAAAATAATCCAAAATGAAATTTCGAAATATACTAGTCTTGATATTGTTTTTGAGTTGTTTCTGTCAGGAGTCCAATGCGCAGAATGCTTCTTCGTCCTTCATGAATAGGGGTCTACAAGCCATGGAGCGGGACGATTATGATGAGGCACGCGCTATATTTAAAGACGCTGAACGGCACTTCAGAAAAGCAAAGGACGACAGTAATAAAAGAAAATTTGATGATTTACAATCAAAATGTAAAGATCTCGAAAAGGTTTCTGTCGCATATCAAGCTGCCCAAAAAAGCTTTTCATCTAATAATTTTATGTCAGCGAATGCTTCCTTGGAAAATGCCGTTAAATATTTACGGGAGGGTCGAAAAATTTATGTTGCAGAAGTAGAGTCCTTCGAAAAAAACCTTGAATCGGAGATAGAATCATTAATAGTTGAAACAGAAGATGAACGAAGTGATTATTGGGAGGATGAATTAGATTCAGGTATAGAGGCTTTGAATAATAGTGATTATTCGGCGGCTACGCGACACCTAAAAAACGCGAAGCGGGAGTCGACAGCCAGAGAGCAGTCGTCCTCAGGAATGATGACACACTATAACAAAGTCGAAAGTTATATAAAAGAAGATGAGGGTGATAAGGCTATGGATCGAAATAAATATGTAGTAGCACTCGAATCGTACGAAGCTGCTTATAAATTAGAAAAAACATCCGAACGGTTATCCAAGATTCAAAATGCGCGCGATATGGCGTGCCAAGAATTTTCTGATTTGTCTCTGCTCGATTTGTATGATCTATCAAAAGAAGCATTATGGTTGAAAAGAACACAAGCTTCTAATAGAAAGTGTGAGCCTTCAATAATGGCTCGAATGGATAAAGTCAAGGAAACTAAATCAATCGTCAAAGATGCAAAAAAGGTGGAGCAAAATGATGTCAAGCGTGCTCTTCAGCTTTATAAAGAAGCATACGCAAAAATACCGGCTTCAGACATTAAAAAGAGCATCGATGCTATTGAACCCACCACTGCCTTGCAAGCAAAACCATTGAACATGACAGCCAAGGCCACAACCGCGCCAGTGACACGCGTGAGGGCTTTACAAATTTCGTTGAATGGTGTTTCGATCGACGATCATGAAGAGCGATTTTGGGGCCAAATTAAATTTTCTGTTTGGGAGATTGACGACAACGGTCGATTGATCAAGCAAATGAAAAACAACTTCACACATCAAAAAGATATAAGCTGGTCGACAAGTAAATCAAAGCCTTTAAATGGAAAACCATATCCTGGTGAGGATAAAAGAATATCAAATATCAAGAAAGCATTTGGCTATGCACTAGACGAAGAAAAATTTAAACAGCATAAGTATGTCATAAAGTATAGCATGAATTTGACATGCAATCATAAGGATAATTGGGCAGCATCTGACGGAGATCATGGGATGGGCCAATTTAAAGGAGGGCATATACGCATTGGAGATTCTTACAGGCCTGAGTTACATTGGACGAAACCTTTTGATTCAAGATCTAATCGTAAACACACATTTCGAGCACAGTTTGAAGTGCGGTAGTAATAATATTTTTTAAAAAACTTAAATATAATAAAGCATGAAATATTTTAAATTATTTTTCTTAGGAATTTGTATCTCGTTTTGGATTGCATGTGGCAAGGATGATGACATGCAAACGACTGATGAAGTAACCGCCAATTTTACGGTGCCAACAGGTACTTTATTCACGGACACTGATATCCTTTTTACCAACACATCGTCGAATGCTACCGAATATGAATGGGATTTTGGAGATGGTTCTAATTCTACACTCAAAAATCCGACCCATAATTACGATATTCCTGGCCCGTATGTTGTTCAACTTACTTCGAGTAGTTCGAATATGGATGAACACACAAAAACTTTAACTATCAACATTGTCGAAAAGCCAGCGCCAATTACGATTACAGATTGTGGCCAATTTGGTAATGTTACTTGGACAGACCACAATCCAGATGGAGTAGATTACATAATTGATTGTGATAGATATCAAATTCAAGCGGGTATACTGACTATTGAACCTGGAACACATGTCGCTTTAGGGGAAAGAGAGAAAATATTTATTAATGACGACGCAGGTCTGATTGCGAACGAAGTTATTTTTACCGGATTGACATCTGACATGAGTTGGGGTGGTCTAGTTGTTAAATCTGGCAATTTAGATCTTACAGATTGTCAATTAATCAATTCTGGAAGTTCAGCAACATCAGTTTCAGGAGCGGGTAATGTGAACAGTTCTATAATTATTGATGGAACACAAGATGAACCAGGTACATTAAGGTTTGAGGATTTAATGATTGATGGTTCTTCTGGATATGGAATTTATATGAGTCCACATGCAGAAGTTTCTAATTTTTTACACAATGGGATTTATACAATCAGCAACAGTCCTAATTTCGCCATTAGTTGTGAAATTGACGCCCTGAGTACTTTCGGTAAGATTGAATCCACGATTACTGATTGCTTTAAGGAAGATCGAATTGAAGTGAGAGCTTCAGAGACGAAGGTAGCTTTTCAACAACTTGGAAGAAGCTTTCCGGCCAAAAAAGTCTATGTCTCAGGTGATATATTGTTTAGAGAACTAAACATTTTTAGACACAGTATAAAAGCTGGAGCTGACATCATGATGGGCAAGGATGCTTCTATTATAGTTCAAGACTCTGCAATAGAAATCAAAGGCACATCAGATAATAAAATAAAAATATATGGTGAAGACCGGACTAAAGGATATTGGCGACATATCAGATTCGATAGGTCTGCAGGAAATAATAACGTAATTGAACATCTCGAAATTAGTGATGGAGGTGCCAAATTATATCCAACCTCAGATGGGTTGAAGGGTGGAAATATAGTACTAACTCAAAGTTCTAATATAGACATACTAAATTCTACTATTACAAATAGTGATGACTGTGGTGTTCTGACTTTAAATTCAACATATAATCAACTAAATAATAATATAGGCAATAACAGCGGAGATCGATTCTGTGAGTATTGATATTAATTGAATATTGTAAATAATTGTTAATCAATTTAGTAAATATCAAATTTTCTAGCTACTATTTTAATTATTATAAGTTGGATGCTCAGAATAATATTTTAGTGAAAAGAAATTACAGTATGTTTCTAACAAGCAGGCTGAATATGACACCGACATATAGCTTCAAAATCAAACAAATAATTATGAAATATTTAAGATTTTTATACTTGGGACTATTTATATCGTTTTTAATTTCTTGCACTAAGGATGATTCATCATCCAGTGGCACAACCATACCAGCTGAAGCGCTTCCACAAGGAACCTATGATGTCATCCGATATCAAGCAATGGGCAATTGCCAAGATGATAACCTAGAAGACTTAAACCCCTGCACCACAATCGAAGGGTCAGAGTTTTGCGTGGATGGTACGGTAGAAGTCTTACTCGATGAAATGGATTTGAATGGCCTTGTTATTACTGCCGAAACACCATTTGGACAAATAAACGTATCTGTCGCTGCAGTTTCTCAAGGTTATGATCAAACAGGACGAGGCCCTTTGAATGAATTAATTGTAAAAGATCTAGGTGGAGACCGATACACATTTGAAGCCGAGGATAAGGAAGATTGTTTTGCGGTGATAACTATTAAAAGAAACTAAATAACCAAGTATGAAGAATAAAATTATATACTGCTTTAGAGTCTTGTTTTTTTCATGCGCATTGGTCTTAATTAGCTGTGGTAAAGACGATGACACCAATGTTATGAACAATGATCAATGTATGACGGCCTTGACGGATCTAGTACCCGACTTTAATGACTTTGGTGGGGAACCGTGCTTAATGGGATATTCAACGGCAGTAAGAAATATATTCGGTGGTTTTTCGGAATCTCGTGAAATAGTTTATGAACTGTTTGATCAATTTGATCAGCAAAATACTGATTTAATATTTTCTTTCGGAGAGTATGAAAAATGTGAGATGGCACGCAGAGATTTTGAAGGCACAGCTCAAGCCTATCGCGATGATTTCGGATATGAAATAACATATAATCCGGAGGGAGTCAATAGTGATATTTTTGAATCATATGTTACAGGAGATCCGGAAATAGGAGTGCAAATAATGGTGGTTAGAAAAGAAAATTTGATGATAGCCGTGGATTTCGAAGATGATGAATGCATAACTGAATTGTCCCAATTAATCCGTGTAGTCAATGGGTTGGCTAGTACTGTATTTTAATTAAATCTAAAATCAAAATAAAATATCTATCTCAAAAGTGAATTTATCAACCACCATATTATCATCAGAAATAAAACAAGTGATTGCTATCGCACAAAAAATTGCGAAGGAATACACACAGCCGCAATTTTCGGCGGGCCATCTATTGAAAGCACTTTTGCACAATGAGATAGGGCTATCAGCCACGCTTGCTTCGTGGTCAAAAGATATTCACTATCTGCGTGAATGGGCAGATCTGCGTATTGAACAAGTGCCAAAAGCTGGCAAACTAGATGCAGACCCTATTGGTGATGCGTCTGTTCAACGGGTGATGGAGATAGCTGATATGCAACGATTAAAACTTGGACATGACTTACTATCAGTGGAGGCCGTATTTGCTGCTATTTGTAAATCAGACGTGGGGTTCACAGCTGAACAATTAAAAAGTTTTCCAATCACCGAAACAGAGGTACTAACTGGATTCGTAACAGAAAATGGCATTCAATCGGCCATCAAAGGAGAGCAAAACGGTGTTAAGGAGAATGCAAATGGAGTAGTCAATAAAACCGCTGGGGCATTACTCAAATTCTGCATCGATAAATCAGAAATGGCTGTCGAAGGAAAACTCGATCCTATTGTAGGTCGAGATAAAGAGACGAGACAAATGATTGAAATTCTCGGTCGTCGCTCGAAACCAAATCCAATTATTGTTGGCCCTCCTGGCGTTGGAAAAACTGCACTCGTGGATGGTTTTGCTAATTTATTAGCTGCGGACAATGTCCCGGACAGAATAAAAAATGCTAAATTATTCGAACTCGACTCTGGTGCTTTAATAGCAGGGGCTTCATACAAAGGTGAAGTTGAAGATCGACTGAAAAAAATCGTCAATGAAATAAAATCACATGAGAATGCTATTTTATTTATTGATGAAATACATATGCTCATGGATCCCGCAGCAGGTTTTGGCGGGGCTGCAAATTTGCTAAAACCAGAGTTGGCGAGAGGAGAAATAACGGTAATAGGTGCAACGACAATAAAAGAATATCGCGAATTTATTGAAAATGACGCTGCATTTAGTCGACGATTTGATAAAGTTATCGTCGAAGAACCAGCGTCCGATGTTGCAACACGTATGGTCGATCATATTGCGTCCAAATATGTTGAACATCACGATATAGAGTTAGGGCCGAATACGGTATTAGAGGCTGTATCACTGGCAAAGCGTTATGTGAGCGAAAAAAGACTTCCCGATTCGGCTATAGACTTGATTGACAATACGATGTCGGCCATTAAGATGTCTCAAGAATCTTCAGAAGATAAATTAAATGATTTTTCAGATCAATTAAATACGTTCACAGCCGATCAACCCATAGAAGATTATCAATGGCTTTTAGAGCAAATGTTAAATACGTTGAGTCCCGTACTCGCGGGTAAGATTAATTATGGAGATGCAGAAATACTAGTGAGTAGTGAAGACTATAAAATGTATATCTCTGATATCATCTCTCAATTAAAGCGTCAAGTATCGGAGCCACAAAATCATGTGAGTCCTGAAGATATAGCAGCTGTGGTAGCGAGTAAAACGAATATTCCTATTGGCAAACTGCAAACAGATGAAAAAGATAAATTGCTCAACATCGAAGAGCATCTGAGAAAACGCGTCGTAGGACAAGACCAAGCCATAAAAGCAATCGGCAAGGCTATTCTTGAATCTCGTGCAGGACTAAAAAAAGCTGGTAAACCCGTCGGATCTTTTTTCTTCACTGGACCAACTGGTACCGGAAAAACTGAATTAGCTAAAACATTGGCCGAATTTTTATTTGACGATGAATCTGCATTGATTCGATTTGATATGTCGGAATTTAAAGAGTCTGTGTCGGCGGCATTATTGTATGGAGCATCACCCGGATATGTTGGATACAAAGAAGGTGGTTTACTTGTTAATAAAATTAGAGAAAAACCATATTCGATTGTATTATTCGATGAAATAGAAAAGGCGCACGAATCAGTATTTGATGTTTTTCTTCAAATACTTGATGAAGGTAGACTGACAGACAAGCAAGGCCGAAAAGGAGATTTTAGCAACGCTGTCATATTATTTACTTCCAATCTCGGACAAGAACATATTGTCAATCATCTGAATGAAAAAGAGAGCTTACCCTCTTCAGACTGGATTCGAGAAATGTACATGAATGACCCGACCATTAAGTTCCGTCCAGAGTTTCTCGGTCGTATGGATGCCATTGTCCCTTTTGCTCCCATATCCGAACACGTCGTCAAACTGATATTTAATATTCAATTAAAAGACTTGATTCGCTTATTAAAAAAGCAAAGGATTGGCTTCGAAATTACAGAAGCAGCAACACAACAACTAGCGATAGAAGGATTCAATCCAAAGTTTGGCGCTCGTCCAATTCGTGATGTTATAAAACGCAAATTACGACAGCCCTTGTCCTTTAAAATAATAGGTGGAGAAATAAATGAAGGAGACAAAGTGGTCGTTGATTGTGAAAATAATGAAATCATATTTAAAATAGAAAAAACAACTAACACAAAAAAGTAAAATTATCATGGCAAAATTTCAATTAGGTGGTCACGAGGTCAAACAAGGAACAGGAGGTGAGGCCGTAAACGCATTAGATGAGAATAAGACGATGGTCATCTCTAAACTCACCGGAGATGATGCATTTAAACCGGAAGTAGTTTCGGGTTTAAAAACGATCAGCGATGTATTCAATCATTATAAGCCCAACGCAGAAATTGAATTTGAAGACGCCGAGGGAAACCCCGTAGAAAACAAACTTGATTTCAATTCAGTGGGAGACTTTGGTATGAAAGGACTATCCAAAAACAGTGAGTTTCTCCAAGATCTCGAAGCACAAAGAACAGAATACCACAAATTCATCAAGATGCTGAAAATCAAACAAATGGGGAATATCATTAATGATGCTGATGCCAAGCAATCGTATGTCAATGCACTGCAGTCCATGATCAACGAACTTGAATCGACCGGTGCTTAATATCTCAATTATAAAATAATTATAACATGTCAGAACAAGAAAAAAATATGCAGACGGCGGAAAGCGCCACTGCCGAAAAACAACGACAGCCGCAGGGGCAATCACTTGAAGCAAGTGTAGAGCAATTAGTGCGATTTGGAGGATTCGATATTATAGATGCCACTGTCGAAAAAGCCGGCAATCTGAACCCCGCCAAAAAAGCCAAACGCAATATTTTTCTACAAGAGAGTGATCTGGCCGATCGAAAGAAATTAAAGAAACGTCTTCAATTGTGGATGCAACTTCTTCAAGAAAATGAATCAGTTGCGGATATGATAGTGGCTTGTCAAGACAAGTCTGAAGCGGCTCAGAAATTATTTGCTTCAAACTTAGAAAAAGGATTAAAAGCCACCGAAGAACTTGAGCGTGCCTATCGAGGTGTAGATTTATTTCTAAAGAACACGGGATTGGACCAAGTACACAACGTGACTTTTTTGAATGCAAGTGAAGAGCAGATAAAAGATATGGATAATACGCTTTTTTCTGATCACGTTCAGGAAGAATTTAATAAAAACTTTAATCGACTTGATCTACGGAACGCATATTCTATGATGCTCTTGCCAGGATATCTTGGTAAGAATAGCATACTCAACCATTGGGCAGAAATCGCGCATAATCATAAGGTGACAATGTTTACAGATTTTAGAAACCTGGACGACCCACAAGACGTAGTTGAATTATTTCAAGACGCTGATCATGCAAGCGCTGATGCGCACAAAAGCAATGTCATCATGGCGTGCAATTGGTTAGTCGGCCGAGAAGGTTATCCAGATATGGGTATCGAAGAAGATCTTCACGTTCCTCCATCGACTGCCTTAGCTGGCCGCATCTATCAAAGTAAAAGCTCTATGGCTCAAGTGGTAGCTGGTCTCCAACATGGTAAAATGGCTGGAGTAGATGGCGTTGCATTTGAAACTAAAAAAACTGAATTGACAAATCTCGAAGATCTCGGATTAGTCCCTATGACAAATGAATTCGGTTCTGTGATGGCTTTTTCAGGAAAGACATTATTTAATGGAGACAATATCGGATTGAAAAGTTATTCGGTGGTAAGAACATTCGATTGGGTCAGTAAAGTATTAATTGATTTCCTTAACCGATCGGCCTTTGAAAACTTCAACAGTAAAACCCAACGCGATCTTAAAAAGAAAATATCAAAATTTCTTGAAGGTATAAAAGGTAGTGGGAAATTAATTAAAGATTTCAGTATTCACGAGTTGGATCAGGATAAAGAAAACCCGGACATCGTGAATGTTAAAATTCACATGACACCATTTTTCGCGACACGTACATTTTTACTTTCTATGGCCGGTGCCAATGGTGAAGAAGGCGTCGAATGGGATACTGACGTTGCCTAAAAAGGTTTATTCCTAAACGTAGGGATTCCTAAATGTAGGGATTGCTAAGCTTGGAGCTTGCGAAAAGATTGGTAAGCCCGGCTTAAAAAATTACAAATAAAACCCTCCAAACGGTAACGTTTCCCGCAAAACAATCAACATATAGACAAGAACAAATTAATAACTTTTTTAAAAACTAAAAATCATGGCATTTAAAGCAATTTTAGATTTAGCAGGAACAGAATACTCAGTCGAAGACTGTCATTTTTCACTGTCCCAACAGACAGACCATCGGATGAACAAACCGACAGCCCAGGTCTCTCCATCCACCATCGCACTCGAAGTGCGCGTTGATTCAGAAAAGATAAAGGACTTGTGGATTTGGGGACTGAAAGATGATGAAAAGCGTGACGGACACATCAAGTTTTATAAAATAGATGAAGATGCGTCGTTATTCGAATTAAATTTTAAAGATGGATTCTGTACATCTTTTTCTTATCACATGAGCTCTCATGGTACTTCTGATATGACCGTACACGTCGATGTTTCGGCACGAGTAATGGAATTGGAAGGTGAGGGTTTTGATTTAGAATGGTAAATATTAAAATTATGTCAACAAGTAATGCATATTTTGTTCCATTAATTCCCCAAACAACTAAACGTGGATGCTGGGCTGCTTCAATCGCAATGATTAAATCTTGGAAATCGCGAATTAGTTATTATACACCAGAAAATGTATCGATAGTAGGATCTACAAACTATAAATTACAACTAACTTCTGGTCTTGATTCTACTGACAAGAAGATATTGCGCTTAAACGGATTTGAAATTGTATCGAATAATTCATCACTTAACATTGAATTTATATCTCGAATATTGCGTAAAAAAGGTCCACTTTGGTTTGCTCGTTGGGCTCCTGGGCCACATGTGTCCGTTATAACAGGTAATAGTGGAAATAAAATTTTTATTAACGACCCATGGCCGCCAAATCGTGGCAAACAGATTAAAGTTGACTTCGCAGCCATGATGAAAGATGTAGAATCACTTCATCTTGGTGGGGTTGATCATGCTCCTGAACATCTCAACTCGGTGTATTTTGCATATCTAAAGTAGAGTTTACAAAACTGTTTTTAACTTATTTTATATTTCTATTTAAATAATAATTGACTGAATATGTATTACATCATGAATAAAAAACAATTGGATGAGTACCTCAGGTGATTATGACTATTATGTATATTTTGTACGCAACATTGCATATGAGTATTCACTGGATTTTGATTTTTGGGGAAGAAAAAAAACTAGTAAGAGAGCCCATGGGCTTATCTTCCCACAAGCAGATGAATCTAATAGGAATTACTACAAAAAAGGTGATTTGGTGAATGTTTGCACGATTAGGATTAATAACTTACCGAAAAATATTCAAAAGCAATTGGGGATAAAAGCGCCTAACCAATTTGTTCGAATACTTAGAACCCTGTTAGTTCTTTTGGGCGAAGAAGTGACTACCTACATTTCGGCTTATAAAATAATTAAAATAAAATCATTTGACGATGGAGATGGATATTTACTGACTGAAAGAAAAATTTTTAAGTCATTGCCCGATGTAGGAAAAGGAGCCACTAAGATAAACTTACCTATTGAAGTGGAAGAAACAGTATGGACAAGAAAGAAGTTTTCTAGAGCGATAGATGGTGCTAAACAGGTCAAAGCCTTGGACGATATAGGCGTTATTGTAGAAATAGCTTATGCTATTGTGGTAGCATTGAAGAGTGTTTCTAAATATGCTCTCAAGACTGTGGTGAAGAAGATAGGTAAAGAAATGGCATTTACGGTAGCTGGTAAGTTGATCTTGAAATTTCGACGAGTTATTTTCTCAAATGTTACAAAGATTGTGGCAGAAATCGGAATAGAAGTAGTTAAGGAAGTATCGGTTGGCTATATTAAAGCTTATTCATCATCTCAAAAGTTTGATAATATAATAGTTGTAAAGGCGTTTTTATCAAGTGTAATTGAAAAAACAATTTTGATCAAATTAGATAATTTAATTGAAGGTTCATTGAATAAATTCAAGGATGAGATAGTGATGCTCAATTCGATTGAGGATGTATTTCCACATTTCTCCACTTCTTTTAGTAAAATTTATAGAAACCATCACTTTGGAAATCAAAAACTAACCTATGTGAAATATTTTGTTGCGAAAGCGTTTGTAATCCCAACTAAATTAATTGAAACGGTAGCAATAGACATGATTGGGATTCAAGAGCCAAACCAAGAAATTATTGAAAGTAAGATGACGAATTATTGGACAAAAAATTTTTCTAAAGAAGTTACACGATTTATCGAAGATTTATCAAAAAATTGCCTTTAAGATTTTGACCACATCCCACAACATATCCATCCAACTAGACGGCAAAAAATCCAAGGTTACCCACTTCACAGTGAGTCAAACCATGCACGACCATCATCGCTTCACTGTATCCTGTGATGCCGACGAACTTGGTGATAAAAGCGGACGTATAAGTGCCAGTGAAACGGCCGATTATTTAGGAAAACCCGTCGTCATTAAAGCAGAGGATAAAAACAGTAAGGCGGATCCGTTTGAATTTTATGGAGTTATAACACAACTCAATCTTTCTAAGACCAACCACGATTACGATGAAGTCGTCCTCATAGGAAAGGGAAATTCGCTCATCACAGATGAAATGAGCGGACAAGCCACATTCACTGAAATGACATTGGAAGATATCGCCAAAGAGGTATTAGGTGATGGAGTTGTAGTGGATATTGCTAGTGATCCTGAACCGAATTATGTTACGCAATATCGTGAGACACCATTTGATTTTATCGCAAGACAAGCCTTCAAATATGGTCTGTGGTTTTTTTACAACGGGGTTGAATTAATATTGGGAAGTAAGCCTGACGCTGGTGAAATTGACGTGAAGTTGGGTCCGCATATTGAACAGTTTGACTTATCATTGAGACTCATTCCCATTAATTTGAATGCTTCATACTACCAATATCTGGAAGATGAATTATTTGAAATCTCAACTGATGATATTACAAAACCGGAATTGGATTCTTTTGGGCAAAAAGCCTATGATGCATCTGTTGATTTATTTAAAACAGAAAATCCAAAACCATCATTCGAATTAGCGAATGAAGAAACCGATCTGAAAGATTTTATCACAAATCAGGTACATAGTCGATCATCGCAAATGATGGGCTTATATGGAAATAGTGATCAGCCTGGAATTCAATTAGGCACGAAAATAAATATAAAAACAGCTGACGATAAGACAGTAGGTAGTTATTATATAACGCAAATTGATCATCAATCTGATGGGCAGGGACACTATTCAAACTCATTTCAAGCATTGCCGGCGGTACTAAAAACGCCTCCTCCGAATCCAAATGTGAAATTACCAAAAGCGTCATCTCAAGTGGGATATGTAGTCGAAAATGCTGACCCAGATCAACTAGGACGAGTGCGCGTGCAATTTCCTTGGCAGGATGCGCAAAAGGATGAAATGACACCATGGATTCGTGTTTTGTATCCGTATGCCGGAGGCGGAGATCAATATTTTTGCCCGGAAATCGATGATCAAGTCATGGTGGGATTTGAAATGAATAATCCTGATCGACCTTTTGTGATGGGAAGCGTATACCACGGAAAAAATAAGCCGCAATATTTTACTGACGATAACACCGTAAAAGCCATCCATACAAAATGTGGACATCGAATCATCTTTGAAGACGGTGACGAATCGCTCATCAGTATCTATACAAAAGATGACAAAAACCATATCATTCTTGATGTTGCTGATGATGGAAAAATTAATATCACGACTGAAGGTGAAATTAATTTAAAAGGTAAAACCCTCAATATGGAAGGGGATGAATTGAATATTAAAATGGACAGTGCTATAAATATTGAAGCTGGTCAAGACATTACCATGAAGGGAGCAAATGTTTCATTGACTGCTGATCAAGCAGCTGCAATAAAAGGAATGGAAGCTTCTTTGGCGGGTGACACCTCAGCTGAAATGACAGGAGCACAGGTCAAGGTCGAAGGACAAGCAACTGCAGTATTAAAAGGTGGAATGGTGCAAATAAATTAATGATGAACATCCACATACCCATATCAGCAGAAAACATAACCAAGGGCATTAAATCCCGTAAGGTGACCGAAGAAATGTCCATCTATGAAAACATCGACCTCATATTAAAGTCATATTATGGTGCATATAAATTCGATCGCAATTATGGTTGTGCACTTTGGATGGACGATTTTAATATTGAAGTAACGTCAAGCGGGTGGGCAACGGAAATGACATCTAATATTAAATTAGATGTGCTTAATAACGAACCGAGATTGCGACAAGATATAAATGTCAATATACACATCGTAAAAATCGATACATCAGACGATCAAAATACAAAGCAGCAATTTTTAATTCAAATGTCGAACCTAACCATTGATGCCACAAATGAACGGATTCGTGATATAGAGTTTTCAATGATGTTTAGCCCAATAGTAATTTATTAATGCAAACGTTCGAAACAAAAGACCAAATTAAGACACGCATCTTGCAAGACATGGCAAGAGAGTGGGGCTATCGTGGTATGAGTGATATCGACTTGACTAGTTTTGACCCTGTTGTAGACTTACTCATTGGTGGTTGTAGTTATGAAATTGAGCGTTTGTCGCATGATATTACTAATTCGAGAAACAGGATTTTTGAGCGCCTCATTGAGATCCTTACGCCAGACATCATGACAAAGGCACAGCCGGCATATGCGATGGCACACGCGCTACCATCGGAACCGACATATATCACAGAAAAATCTGACCAGATATTTTATAAAAACCCTGAATTGAAAAAAGATTTTTTCTTTTCTGCAGCGGGAAATTTTAGACTCACAGATGCGGCGGTCCAATATATCGCTCATGGAAATCGCATCATGAAAATCAATGAAAGACTTGAAAAGGATTTATACGCAGAAGCTACATATGGAAAATATATTCATCCTGAAAATATATATCTGGGAATTAGCATAAATAAACAAATCAAAACTCTATCTAATCTGACTTTCTTTTTTGATTGGAAAAACGAAACTCAAGTCAATCATTTACTTAATTATTTGCCACTTACGTCTTGGTCCATTGAGAACTCTGAACTATCTATTCATTCTGGATGGGCACAATCGGATAAGAAGCCGAATGAACATGACGACATATTTAACTCCCTTGGTCTTGAAAAATATATTCAACAACATATTTTTGCCGCTTGTCGTCCTCATTTTATTTCTATTTCAGACGATACCGCGATCGTAAAAGATCATTTGAATAAACTTCCAGATGCGCTTCTTGAAGTGTTTGCACAAGAAGGTGTTGATACCCTTGAACAGGATTTATTATGGATTAAAATTGATTTACCAAACGCATTGAGAGATCATGTCTCAGATATGGACTGTTACTTGAATTGCTTTCCGGTGATCAATAGGCAATTACATGAGAAGCAGGAAAAGTTGAACGACAAATTATTTATCATGCCAATCGAAGTGGGTGAGGATCATTTTTTATCGGTTGAGAGTATGACAAATTCCAATCAGCTGACGTACAAAGAGGTTCCACTAAAAATGGTGAAAGAGGATGATCACGGCATGTATGCAATTCGAGATCGCGGTGTCAATCGATTTGACTCACGAGAGGCTAATCATCTTTTGAAATATACATTGGATATGGTCGAAGACGAAGCTGCGGCGTTTAGAGGTCTGGGTTATGCTACCGTATCTTCAGATTTAGCAGATTTGGAAACGGTCTTTAACCGTATTCATAAAAATTTTCACCGTTCTAAGTCGGATCTTGAAAATACTACGTTTTTATTTATACGACCATTTCAACACGATCCATTAATTCATTTAAAATATTGGACGACTAATGGCGATCTGGCAAATCGTATTCCTCATGGCACTCCGCTTAAATTATTTTCTAATTCAAACTTGATCGCGAACTCTATTCAATTCGTTACATCTTCTCAAGGCGGAAAGGCAAAAATGCAGCCAGTGGATAGCGTGAATGCTTTCAGAGAAATAGTCATGACGCGAGGTCGAATAGTGACGAAAGAAGATATAAAAAGTTTTTGTCTAAATCAGATTGGACAAAGAAATATCGCCAGCATTAATATTAAAAAAGGTGTACATATCAGCAAACATAGTTCGGAAGGTCTGATTCGAACGATAGATGTATCTATCCAAAGAAACCACACTTCACCTTTGGAAAAGGCTACTTGGTACCGTATGTGCAATGAGGCAGAAATTCAATTGAATCAAAAAGCTTCTTCTGTTTTTCCGATTCGTGTTATTTCAAAAGAAACTGAATGACATGACTGAACAGACTACATATAAAAAATTAAATATTAAAGCTGAAGTGATGATCACGGAGTTGTTGGCAAATGACCAATCGCTCAATATCAATAATATTGCACTTCAACCTACAGGTGGATTTAATAAATCAGTTAAATGGGATGTTGACGAGGTCATTGAAGAAGAGAATGAACATGGATTATATATTCAAAAATTCATGTTGGTGCGAAAAGGTTTATTTGAAGCGCTTCCTGAGGGGCTTTTCTATGGCGATGGATTAGAGGAAGTATCGGATCAGGAACAAGAGCGATCACCTGTACCTGAAATTATAAGACAACGAGAAAATGACAAGCAAATTCGAAAGCTTTTTAGCCCCTTTGATCAATTATTTCATCGATATCGCCTTCATCTAGAAATCGAAGAACGCAAGGTGCTGACAGGGTTTCCAGAAGGATCACAACATGCTTTGTGTGAAATGATCTACGGCAACTTCCATGGTGTATTATCAAATTATCAAAAATCGATATTGGTTTCGTTGTTGCCAATGGCCCACCATATCGTTGGTGAAATAAAATATATTGAAATGGCCATGACAGCCGTATTGGGTCATCAAATAAGTATTCAGAAGCGGTACCAAGAAAATGTCTTTAGCGATCATTCGCAACCTCATGTGCAACCACTTCAATTGGGCGAAAATTTTACACTGGGACAGACCTATAAAGAAATTTGTGTGGAATATGAGATTTTCGTCACCAACATTAAGATCGAAGAGGCCGAAAAATTTATCCCGGGACAAGTTGGAGACCAGACACTTGAAATACTATGTGATTATTTTATTCCAATTGAAGCAAGTTATACATACAAGTATGATGCGAAAACTAAACCATTAGAAATAGTCTCTTCATTAATGGATAAGAAACGCGGAACGAATATTTTAGGATATACCATTCATTTATAATCAAGATTATCATGCCCGAAGGAGCTCAAGAAAATATAAAACCTATAAAAATTAAAAAACCTAAGCCGATGAGTGTTTTTAAAGGCTTTATGGTAAAATATTTAGGCACTTTCATGTATACCATGATTTTTGGGCTAATCAGTACATTTTACAGTGTGATATTTAGTGATGCGAGTTACTCTGTGAGGGTGTTTATGTACACGCAAATTGGCGCATTCATATTGGGAATTATTCATGCAGTTTTTGCACCGCGTTTGATTTCTTGGATAGACCAGCGCGCCTCTGCAAGTATGATGATATTCTTATTTATCCTATGCATGGTTGGGTACACTGTTATTATACTCTCACAGCACATTGATGCAATCCCAAAAATACCTTCCAAGTACGGTTGGGTGTTGATCGCTTTCGCAATACCGACCGTTTGGGCAATGGCTTATGAAATATTACTATCAATACCTCGAAAGGAATTTAAAAATTGGGTATATCCATATGGTAAGGAAATTCCGGTTGTTGAAGTAGTTGATCCGATAAAAATCAACTTTTATATCGAAAAGGCAATAGACGACGATCACTATGCAGAGTTTACACTTAATGTGCCGCCAAAATATACATTGGGAGAGTTTACGCATTATTTTATTCATCGATACAATTATGATAAGAACCCGGACGAGCCTATTTACATATCTCATCAAAATAAGGATTCAAATTTATATCATTGGATATTCCGAACAAAACCACACAGTTCCAAAAATAGACATGTACTCGATCCTGACAAGTCTTTTGAAGAGCAACACCTGCGGTCGAATTCAAAAATTGTCGTAGAGCGCGTAAAAGTGGAAGACCGCTCGGCATTGGATGAAACTGTATTTGACAATCAAGAAAAAATTATAGATGAAACATAAATTATTACCGATAAATTGGGTGGATGGGATGAAAATGAATAAGACCCATTTTCAACACCTGGATAGTTTTAATTCGGAGCAACAAGAAGTTTATTTAAAGACTCAATTACGTAGTTATAACTATGGCATTGTTTGTGACGACCGAAATGATTTTGGTTTAGAATTGGATATTATGGAAGATCAATTGTCAATAAAAAAATTGATTGCCATTTTACCCTCAGGAGTACGCATAGATATTGATAAAAAAGACGACGTGAAGATCGATATTCATTCGTTGACCAACGCGAACGTTCAAAATGGTGATATGTTGATTACGTTGACCGTCAACCCTGAGAGTAAGGTTCCTGTCGGAGAACCAAATGCAGAAGAACTTCCGCCTCGACAACCATATCTCAGGCCACAATACAATTTCGATTTAATCGCGCAGACGGAAGCAACTCAAGTATTCTCGATGTATACGTTACCAATTTGTCGTGTCATAAATCGATCGGGCAGATATGAATTGGACAGCTTATATCTGCCACCTTGCGCGCAGTCAATTGCCCAAAATGCATTACTTGATCGATATGATACTATCGTCCAAAAAATTGGTACGATTGGTGCAGATGCCACACAAGTTGTTCAGAAAGCGCGATCTAAAAAACGACGCGGTGAGATAAATGATTTAGCTGAGAACACCTTCTACTTAGTTGAAAAAGTCGTGTTTTATTTGGCGCAACATATTCATGAAATCAGAACTATTCGAAGAGAAGATTCACCCGTTTTTTTAATTGCATTTTGTAATAGTTTCGGTCGTGTAATTCTAACTTCTCTCAAGTGTTTAAAAAGCGAGGATAGAGAGGCCTTGTTGCGATATTATGAAAGCCATGTTGGTTTGAAACCACATCAATTTGAAAGTGAAATGCGAGATCTTAGTCAGATCGAATATCGACACATGCAACTCAACGAAGTATTTGATCAAGTTGACCGCTATTTAGACACGCTCGGCTTCTTTATGAATAAAGCAATGAATTTAGAGTTTCACTCAGTTGAACGCGTAGATGTGATTAAAGAAACAACAGTTAAAAAAAGTAAACTAGATATATTTTAATTATGAGCAAAATGGCTGCCCGCGTTGGTGATATGCATGTTTGTCCGATGGTGACTGTTTTGGTTCCACATGTTGGAGGACCAATTCTTCCACCTGGTTGCCCGACTGTATTGATAGGCGGCATGCCGGCTGCCACACTGGGCGATATGTGCACGTGCACGGGACCTCCAGATACCATCATACTTGGATCAGCTACAGTATTGATAGGAGGAAAACCTGCAGCTCGCATGACAGATCAGACGGCGCACGGTGGTGTTATTATGCAAGGTTGCCCTACCGTTTTGATTGGCGGATAATTATTAACTATTTTTAAAAAGTAAAAAATGAAACCATTAAACTTTGAAGAACGAAAGAAAATATTCATGAAGTTCTTAATGGCCAGTATCACGGTCTTAGGATTATTTGGATATTCGATATATTCTTATGTATTTGTAAAAGAAGATATATCAACTACAGATGAATCAAATATTGAAGAAATTGAAGAGCTCAATAAGTTTTTAGACAAAGCAGATGTGTTTGTGGCATCGTTCAAGGAAGCTGATAATGAAACGGATCGCTCAAACTTTAGACTCGAAATGAATAGTCTGATTAGAGAGAACCAAGATTCATATGCTTCACATGGAGAAGTATTCAATAAAATAAGTGCAAGGTATCGAGACGTGATGAGGTCTAACGAAATAAAACATCAAGAAAACGATGACCTTGATAAAATTTGTGACGAAAAAATCGAGGAGTTTGAATTACAAATAGAAGAATTAGAGGAGCAAATCGAAGATCACGTAGAACGAGAAGAAGAAATTAAAAAAGTGAAATCCGCCCTTGAACGTGTCACAGATGAAACAAGTTTGATCGCCAGCGAAATTAGTGACAAAGACTGGTGCAAAGGACCAGGTGAAGGCCGCGACGAAATAAAAAACGAGTTAAAATTGCGACTTATTGGTTTGAGCAAGGACATCATGGTGCGAATAGAAGATTTATAAGTGAATATCTCGTTTAAATATAATATCCTCTTTTTATTAACGATTGTGTTTTTGGCTTCATGTACGAAGAAGAATAAGTTATATGAAGCCACTCCTGATGTAATGCCAGTCATCAAGCCGATCACATTTCAAGACGACATGATAGCCGATGCCAGATTACTCAAAGGGTGTACATACTGCTTTGGTGGAACCAGTCCAGAAGGCTTTGATTGTTCCGGCTTTGTACAATATGTGTTTAGGCAAAACGGCGTCGAACTCCCTCGCATGGTCATCGACCTGGCTAGATACGGACGAACTGTTAGCGTAACAGAATTACGCCACGGCGATTTGGTATTCTTCAAAACAAAAGACAAACTGACCCACGTCGCTATTGTGACAAATGTAGAAGGCAAACTCCCGAGTATCATCCATTCTAGCACAAAATACGGCGTCTCCGAACTCGACCTAGACGACTCCATCTACTGGAAACCCAAAATCGCGTTCTTCCGACGGGTTTATGAATAGAACAACTGTTTTGGTCCTTGAATTGATCTTTTTAAATGTGAAGCGCGGATCAACGTGGATAAAATAATTATCAATAAAAATCCCAAAATAATTTTATTTCAAGATCGAGCATAATTATTTGTTTAAAAATAGGAGGCGATTCTCGCAAAATTCTTAGGCCATCTGTTGGAAAGAAAATCTGTTAGACGAGAACTCGCTATAGTTTATTATTAGAATCACCTTTATACCACTATCTCACACTTCTCTTGTTTTTAAACAGGTTCGATATTTATACTTCTAGGACTCAAATGTATAGTAGGATAATACAAAAATGAATTTATAATTTAATTCATGTACCTTAGAGGTATTATTCCGCTCTAGCCTTGCTTTAGTTTTATTATTTCATTTTTGGTTGTGATTGAACTTGCAATTGTCGGGCTGACCGTGATTGATTTGATCTTAACGTTTGATTGACCCCATGAAACGTTGTCCTATACATGTTAGATTTCAGAATCGCTGCAATCCCGGGGCGGAGTTTGATCTATTGAAATTGGAAGACCTTTATGAATCGGTCTTTCTTGACCATTCTCCATTTCAACTACACATCGTCGAATTTTTCATGATCATTGTGGTGTACGAGGGCACTGGAAGCCATACAATCGATTTTACAGAGCATGAACTTGGAAGAGGAACGGTCCTCACTGTGCGAAAAGATCAAGTACAAAAATTTCATAGAGGACAAGGCATAAAGGGCAAAGCAATACTCTTTACCGACAACTTTTTAATTAGCTATCTCGAAAAGTTGGAGATGCAAAAATCCATGCAATTGTTCAATGATTTGTTGGTGCAACCTAAAGTGCAGTTTGATGAGTATAAATTCGAAGACCTGTGTGCAATTTTAGATCGCATGGAACATGAATACACACAGGTGAATGATCAATACTCATCTAGTGTCTTGAGAAGTATCTTGCAAATAATAATTGCGATGATTTATCGTAAAAAAGAAAAGTCAAATGTAATATTAAGCCGCAACCGACATTGGAGTTCGTTCATAAAACTCCAAAACCTCGTCGAGAAGCATGCTGGAGAGTATAAGAAAGTCAAAGATTATGCCAAGATGATGGGCTTAAGCACAAAGACGCTCAATACAATCACACGCGCTGTGGTAAATAAATCAGCCAAACAATTCGTTGACGAAATCAGAACCTTGCTGATAAAACGCCTTTTAATCAATACCGACCTGTCTACAAAGGAAATTGCTTTTCAAGCGGGTTTTGTGGAGTCAACGAATTTTTATAAGTACTTCAAACACCAGACTGGATTTACACCTGAGCAATTTAGGAGCAGTTTGCGATAGTCTTTTTTTATTGGACTCAATATTAATTATATTTGAAGCATCTCAAGCAGTTTTTTTGAGATCTTGATAAAATATAAACCCATGAGCTTATTCCAATTCCAAGAAAACCAAGTCCTCACACCCCATATGTTGAAAGAGGAATTGGCGGATTTAAACCAAATTCTCAAGGATCATCAGATCAATACATTCGAGATACCGAATGCGAAACCGATGTCGTATGTGCGCGATGACGATGTAAGACCGAGTGAGGAAGAGGCTCAAGATCAATTCATGGTTTTTCAAATTGCAGACTCACTTGACCAACCGGCTATTTTGCATGCTTCACAAGTCATTCCTACAATTATTGGCTCACCAGATGAGCCGGATGTGCTCATGAATTTGGAAATGCAATCTTTCCATCTCGGTAATAATGAAGATATATCGAAAAATTCACGTGCAACAATGCGCATCAATATCGGGAAGGATGAAAACTCACGCGATAAATACTTTGATGCCGCATTTTGGAGTATTGCTGTCGGACTAAAATTCTATGATGACATCAAAAAGGAACCGACCAAACCGGAAGATTTAAAATCAAATTTTAGAAAGGCATTTGGAAACCGACCTATAGAAATTCCAGGAGGGTTGGGTAAGATGACATTTGAAGTTGTCAAACATAGAGAACCACGATGGTGGCAGCGCATATTTCAATTTTTACAGTCGGATTCAGGTAAAACTATGACCTCAACGCTTGGTTTTCCAGCGATTGCCAACCAATCGATTAAATTGCTAGACGAGTTATTAAATAAATTGACTAACTCAGACCCGAAAGTTTTATTTAAAAGTAAGCCGCTGAGAATGGGACTTTCTGAACTAGCTAAAAGTGACTACACCTCCGGCAATCCGCGGATCATGTTGGAATGCTTAAGTCCGGGATTTTGCGTATTGGCAAGAGGTCGCGACTTCAATAAGTTTGTACACAACGATATTATGTACCATCCAAATTTTGGTGTTGTACCGTCAAATGTATCTCATGCTGAGCTCGTTCAAGGTGACTATGATGATCCATTTCGAGACGTTACATATTCGGTATTTAGAATTGGAATGAAACAAACAAAACTGGATCCGACCTTTAATTATCAATAGTCAGTCTAAGAATTGTTTCTGTGTAGACGTAGTTAAAGAAAATAATAATGAAAAATATATTCTATATCCTTTTAATAAATTTGATGACAACGTCCATTTTAGCACAGTCACCACGCACTTTTTATATCGGGCACAGTCTGAGTGATCAGATACCCGATATGGTACAGTCATTATCAGACGATCATTCTACTGTAAATTTCTCATGGGTGTATCAGTCGATCCCTGGTGCTCCGCTCCGGTGGCAATGGGACCGAAAAGATGCGAATGATTATACGCCGAATCCACCACATTATTATGGGTTTTATGACGCTGCCGGTGGCCTGCCAATTGGCGATTTTGATGTATTGGTTCTGACAGAATCGGTGCCGCGATACCCGCTTATTATTGATGAAACATATGAATATGCCGATAGCTTTTATCGGTATGCGGTGCTTCACAACCCAGATTTACGTGTGTATTTATACGAAGATTGGCATTGTCTGTTGAGTGGTACGCCGACTGGATGCAGCTATGATGTGGAAAGCAATCCGTGGCGTCAGCGGCTAGAAGATGACCTGCCTATGTGGGAAAGTGTTGTGGATACGCTCAATGCTCGATTCAACCCAGCGACACCGGTTTGCCTAATTCCGGTTGGCCAAGGGTTGGCCGCACTTTATGACTCGATTCAAGTGGATGCGATTCCTGATGTCAATGTGATCGAGGACTTGTTTAGCGATGATATTCACATGACCGACATCGGCAAATATTACGTGGCGTGCATACATTTTGCTATGATTCATGAAACTAGTCCTGTGGGGCTGACCCATCAACTGCAAGTATGGTGGGGCGGTGATTTTGATCCACCCAGTCCGGCGTTAGCTTTAAAATTTCAAGAGATGGCATGGGAAACCGTTATAAATTATCCGCGATCATGTGTCGATTTTTCATCAGCAGTCGATATAGAATTAGATAGCAATGAGATTGCCTTATTGCCAAACCCGACGGAAGATATATTTGAAATTCGTGGTTTGATCGGACAGTATACAATTGAGATATTGAATGCGAGCGGAAACCTGTACCAAACCGTGACGGGCTCAGGCAATCAAGTGGAGATAAATATTCAAAGCTTACCTGCTGGATTGTATTTTATTAAAATTCAAAACAGTAGTAACAGCGTAGTTTCGATAGAAAAAATAATAAAACAGAACTAAATTTTAATAAAAACATTCGACATGAAATTAGGAGCCTTCTCAGTTAGTTTAAGCGTTAAGGACTTAGCCGTATCAAAAGATTTTTACGAAAATCTCGGATTTAAAGTTTTGGCAGGGGATGAAAAAAAGAATTATTATATCATGAAAAACGAAAATGCGTTGGTCGGTATATTTTATGGAATGTTTGAAGGTAATATTTTAACCTTCAATCCAGGATGGGATGAAAACGGGAAAGAAACTTCGGAATTTGACGACATCAGACTGATTCAAGAGCACTTACGAAGCAATAATATTCATCTGGATAGCACTGTGGAAGACGGTACTTCTGGGCCAGCCAATATTATGCTAAAAGATCCAGACGGAAATATCATTTTGATTGACCAGCATCGATAAGAGATTTTAAATAAACGGAAATGGGTATTTATTGAACTAGAGGCACATAACTTTGATTAAATGAACATCTAATGCAGAACTGCACTATTTATAGCCATAAACTTGATTTTGATCATGTGACGAACATTGTCAAAGAGGAACTACCAAAAGCGAAGATTGAAATAAAAGACAATGGCATTCACAAGTCACTAGTGGCAACAATAAAAGGTGGTTTTTTAAGTAAGAATAAATCACTAAAGATTAATTATCGACAGCGACAACATCCGTCGTACAAGCTCGATCGAATTGACTGTCCACTCACTCAGAACTTACAAGGAATGATCGGATTTGTTCAGTCTATTGATACACCGCACGAAGAAATTAAAAACAAATTTTTAATAAAAGTCATGGCTACCAATTGTGAAATGGCATTTATGGCTGAGCCAGACATAAATTATGACTTTGAACGTGTTTTGAGAAAAATCGTATTAGATTTGGACGCTTTCATATTTTCTCAACCAAACCATGTGTTTAACACTACAGAGCAACAGCACTTCACAGATAAAAACCTTGATTTAATTCTCGATACCGATGGAAATTGTGAGATTGATGACATCGAAGTGTCTGTTGATACAAAATATCACGATGAACCGGCAGCCGAGTATACCGATGAGCAAATCGAAAGAAAATCTCGATCAGAAAATTCGCTCAATGAGCGTTCAGTTAAAATCAATACGAACTTACCTTGCACTCCATCTTCAGAAGATGCAAAAATGCGGAAACTTGAGGAGGTCATTCATCGTGCATATGCATTGCTGATTATCGCTGTCAAAGGAGAAGGTATCGAACAAGAGCATTTAGAGCGGACCGTACAAGAGAAATCAATCAACGGTTTTTCTCCCGGCGAGCTACAAGTTTACCAAGCTACCTCCCTGAATGATCAAGAGCGCGCTAATGCTGCATGGCGATATGAAAGTTTGTATGTCATTTTATGGGCATTAAATAAAATGGAGAATTTAAAATACCCTGATGAAATATGTGACGTGCAGGCAGTCGTAGCTTCTATATTTAAACCTTCCAGGACTGATTTCGAGGCAAGTGCAACCATGAGATCTAAAACTGAAATCTTGGATGAACTAGATAAAACCTTCCGAATGCATTGGGCTTGTGTGGACGCCAGATTAAAAGAGCAAACCCCTTCGGGAAATTTGAATCCCAGCGTAATCTATGAGCGCCATTATGCATTAAATTGGTTAACCGGCTATATGAATCAAGATTGGGACAACGTACAAACAAATACGTAATTAGTTCGAAGTTCATTGTCCAAGGGAACTCGGACTTTAGTCTGAGAGTACTAATGTTAATCTAAATCACCGGTTTATTTTCTGATTCAAAGTTCAAAAGTGCTTTGTTCAAAGTTTATAGTCCAAGGAAACTCGGACTTAGTCTGAAAATTTAATAATTATTTTTCCGAGACTGCTTTTTTCTGTAAAATTTTTTGAAATAGCAATCAAAAGTTCTTTGTTCAAGGGAACTCGGACTTTAGTCTGAGAGTACGAAGATTTAATCTAAATCACCGGTTTATTTTCTGATTCAAAATTCAAAAGCTCCTTGTTCAAAGTTCATAGTCCAAGGAAACTCGGACTTAGTCTGAAAATTTAATAATTATTTTTCCGAGACTGCTTTTTTCTGTAAATTTTTTTGAAATAGCAACTAAAAGTTCATTGTCCAAGGGAACTCGGACTTTAGTCTGAGAGTACGAAGATTTAATCTAAATCACCGGTTTATTTTCTGATTCATAATTTAAAAGTGCTTTGTTCAAAGTTCATTGTCCAAGAGAACTCGGACGTAGTCTGAAAATTTAATAATTATTTTTCCGAGACTGCTTTTTTCTGTATTTTTTTGAAATTACAATTAAAAGTTCATTGTCGAAGGGAATTCGGACTTTAGTCTGAGAATACCAGTGTTTAATTTAAATTACCGTTTAATTCTCTGATTCGAAGTTTAAAAGTGCTTTGTTCAAAGTTCCTAGTCCAAGGAAACTCGGGCTTAGTCTGAAAATTTAATATTAATTTCTGTGATTGATAGCAGGCTATGAAATCTCAACAGTATGCAATATTTTATAGCGAACGAATCTCTCGGATATTTTTGAACGCTGAACTAAGAACTACCTAGCTCTTTAAACTTTAGACCTTGAACCCATAGCACTTTAGACCTTGAACCTTGAACTTAGAACCTGAGATCTGAAGCGAGACGCCTGGCCTATGAAGGCTTACAGTATCATGATATTCGAAAAAATTTGGAGACTTTAGCCCAAAATGATGCACTATTAAATCGGTTGACAAAACTAGAAGGTCAGATGGATGAAATTTTGGAAAAATAATTTATTCCATATCCTCTAATTCTAATAAAAAGTCGGCGAGGTCATTTAACGTTTCATGATCATCGTCCGCTTCGGCAAATAGCTCGTCATACAACATGTCGTCTAATTCAGCATAGGCGAGTTGTTCTGTGCCGTCCGCCGAGGCTGTCATCTGATTTGACTCAGGCTTATTGAACCACAGAAATGTCGCGAGTGCGAGCATAACGACACTCGCGGCAACACCCATCCATGGTTTTACAAACTGAATTATTGATGTCCTTTGCCGCGGGGCGTCGATCGTTTTATTATAAATCGTTTGTTCTAGATCGTCGAAATAATTCGTTGGAACTTTAAATTTATTTTTATCGATTTGCTGTTTATTTTTCATAGTCCGATATTAATAATGTCTTTCCAGAGCAACCTGAATTTTCTTTTTTGCATGATGAAATTGCGCTTTTAATCCCCCGATACTTGTTCCCATGATTTGGGATATTTGATCGTAAGACATATTTTCATAATATTTATATAGAAAAACTTGCTTTTGTTTCTCTGGCAATTCCATGACAACTTCTTCTAATAATAATGCGGCTTCCTCACCGTCAAAATAAGGATCAGCTTTCATCTGTATATTCCAATCTTCCATAAAAACCTCATCGCAACCTGCATGTTTTTTTCGCTTTCGCAAAAGTGTTAAGGCTTCATTCGTTGCGATCCGATATAGCCATGTATATAATCCCGAATCGCCGTTAAAAGACTCAATATGATTATACACCTTGACCCACATATTCTGCGTCACATCATCTGCATCTTCGTGTACACCAACGATTTTTCGCACATGCCAATACAGTCGTTCCTTATAAGTCGACACCAGCATTCGAAACCCGGCGTCTTTCGACCGACGTTTTTTCAGAGCTGCTATGATTTCCTGATCAGTATGACTTTGTTGCATGAGCTTTCGCGTTACAGATACTTAGATGATGAAGTTACATGAAAGTTTAATGGCTTTGATAATCGATGTCTGACTATCAAATGACCTTGAAGATCGATGACATAGCTGTATCTTAGTCTATCAAACGAACTTAACCGATGAAATATTTAATACTATTCACATGCTTGACCATCGCTACATACACTTTTGGTCAACATCAAGATATCATCCAGCCGATTCAAGACTTATTTGATGGCATGCGTACTTCTGATGCAGATTTATTAAATGGAGCACTTACCTCAGACGCCATCTTGGAGACGATTACTCTTGATGAAACGGGCGAAACAGTAGCGCGAACAACTCTGGCAGCGGATTTCATTTCTGCCGCATCAGCGCCTCATGATGCTATATGGAACGAGGTCATTTGGAGTTATGACGTGCGCGAAGATGGTCCGTTGGCGACAGTTTGGACAGATTATACATTTTATTTGGGTGATAGATTAAGCCACTGTGGTGTCAACGCTTTTCAAATGATTAATCAAAAAGGGGACTGGAAAATAAAGCGAATTTCCGACACACGACGCCAAAAAGATTGTCAACAAATAAACGAGCCTAATGAAGGGCAAGTCATATTAAATGAAATTGACGAAAAAATATGGCGACCATTCAAAGCTGCATATGAATCAGCGGATGCGTCAACGATGAATAATT
>ENA-ORXU01000298-ORXU01000298.1-marine-metagenome-genome-assembly--contig:-NODE-298-length-61326-cov-7.248641_pt1 | contig 61326 bp, 55 predicted proteins | sample MGYA00237869_ERZ511484 | MGnify/ENA metagenome assembly ERZ511484 | reverse complement strand
CCTGACCACCGAGAAGTACGTGGTCAACGGCGATTACACGACCCGCGGCGGTGGCTGAGCCGCCCCGGCCGGACCGGGCCGCCGCGCGCATCGGCCTGTTCGGCGGCACGTTCGATCCGGTGCACCACGGCCACCTGCGCTCGGCGCTGGAGCTGCGCGGGGCGCTGGCGCTCGACACCGTCAGGCTGCTGCCCAACCACCGGCCCGCGCACCGGGGGCCGACCGCGGCGAGCAGCGCCGACCGGCTGGCGATGCTCGAACAGGCCGTCCAGGACGTGCCCGGGCTGCAGGTCGATGCGCGCGAGCTGCTGCGCGACGGGCCGAGCTACACGGTCGACACGCTCGAGGCGCTGTCGAGCGAGCACCCGCACACCGCGCTGGTGTTCTTCATGGGGCTGGACGCGTTCAACCATTTCGTCGACTGGCATCGCCCGGAGCGCATCCTGCAACTCGCCCATCTGGTGGTGATCGATCGGCCGGGCGCGACCCTGGCCGAACCGGCCGCCGCGCTGCTGCAACGTCAGCGGGTGCGGATCGGGCAGAGCATCGACTCGGCGCACGGCGCCCGTGCGGGGGTGATCGAACGGCGTTCGCTGACCCGGCTGGACATCTCGGCCACCCGCATCCGTCGGGACGTGGCGGCCGGGCTGGACGTGCGCTTTCTGCTGCCGGCGGTCACGAGGGCGTATATTCTCGACAAATGCTTGTACTGCACGGATTCCGCCCGGACATTGCCGGCATGATTCGATACGCCCCAACAATCGTTGCCGACCTGCCGTCGGCCGGAGTCGCCCTATAGCCGCTTCACCCCTCGACAGCGCAGCCGTCCTGCAACGTGCCACCGACGCGCTCGACGACCTCAAGGGCGTCGATATCGTCGCGATCGACATCAAGGACAAGACCAGCATCGCCGATGCCATGCTGGTGTGCACCGGCACCAGCCAGCGTCATGTGAGTTCGCTGGCCGAGAACGTGCGCCTGGTGCTCAAGGGTGCCGGGCATCCGCCGCTGGGCATCGAGGGCAACGACGGCAGCGATTGGGTGCTGGTCGACCTGGGCGATGTCATCGTGCACGTGATGACCGAGGAGATGCGCGAGTTCTACGCGCTCGAGAAGCTGTGGTCCGTCGGCCCGGACAGCGGCAGCGGGCCCGGCACGGCCGACACCGGCAAGGACGGGGTGATCGATACCGGTGCGGCCCAGCGCGAGCAGGCGCTGCACTCGGCCTGAGGCGGGACGGACCGACCCCGAACCGATCCTGCGACGTCGCCGCCGTGCGCGTCACGCTGCACGCCATCGGCCGGCGCATGCCGACCTGGACCCAGACCGGCTCGCTCGAGTACGCCCGGCGGCTGCCGAACGCGTGGGGCTACCGTCTGGTCGAGCATCCCCAGGCGAAGGGCGATACCCCGGAGGTGCGCGGCCGGCTGGAAGCCGAACGGCTGATCGCGGGCATCGATGCCCGCGATCACGTCGTGGCGCTCGACGAGCGCGGCCGCTGCCACGACAGTGACACGCTGGCGGCCAGGCTGGCCCACTGGCAGACGCTCGGCAAGTCGGTGTCGCTGGTGATCGGTGGGCCGGACGGGCATGGCGATGCGCTGCTGGCACGGGCCGACGAGCGCTGGAGTCTGTCGCCCGCCACCTTTCCGCATCCGCTGGTGCGCGTGCTGGTGCTCGAGCAGCTGTACCGCGCCTGGTCGCTCAACGCGAACCATCCCTACCATCGCGGTGCCGAACGCGGCCGATGAGCGCGGCACCCGGACCCGAGCTGGTCCTGGCGTCCGGGTCGCCGCGCAGGCTCGACCTGCTGCGCCAGCTGGGCTTCCGGCCGACGGTGCGCGTACCCGACGTCGACGAGCGCCCGCTGCCGGACGAGACGCTGCACGATCGGCTGCTGCGCCTGGCCGCGGCCAAGGCCGACGCGGCGGTCGCCACGCTCGATGCGCCGGCCGTGATCATCGGTGCCGACACGCTGGTGCAGCACCGGGGGGAGGCCCTGGGCAAGCCGCGCGACCGTGACGAATTCCTCGACACGTTCCTGCGGCTGGGCGGCAGCACCCACACCGTCAGCACCGCGGTGGCGGTGCGCAGCGAACATGGCCTGCAGCGCATCCTGGTAAGCAGCGAGGTGCGTCTCGCGCCGGTCTCGCGCGAACAGGCGATCGCCTACTGGTGCAGCGGCGAGCCGGTCGACAAGGCCGGTGGCTACGCCATCCAGGGACGCGGCGCACGGTTTGTGGAGTCCTTGAACGGCAGCTACAGTAACGTGGTCGGTCTGCCGCTGTTCGAGACCGCCCGGCTCCTTCTGGCGGCGGGCCTCGACCCGGCTTGAGCGACTCCCCTTCGTACGCCCGCCTGGACCTGGAATGAGCGAGGAACTGCTGATCAACGTGACCCCGCAGGAGACGCGGGTCGCCACGGTCGAGAACGGCATGCTGTCCGACATCTGGATCGAACGCCAGGAGAAGCTCGGCCTGGTCGGCACGATCTTCCAGGGCACCGTCAAGCGGGTGCTGCCGGGCATGGAGGCCGCCTTCGTCGACATCGGCCTGGAAAAGGCCGCCTTCCTGCACGTGTCGGACCTGATCGATGCCGGCGAGGTCGACGAGCAGGGCAACCGCTCGCTCAAGCCGATCGCCCGCCTGCTGCGCGAAGGGCAGACGCTGCCGGTGCAGGTGGTCAAGGATCCGCTGGGCACCAAGGGTGCGCGCGTCAGCGCCAGCCTCACCGCGCCGTCACGCTTTCTGGTGATGATGCCGTACGAGCGCACCATCGGCGTGTCCACCCGCATCGAGACCGAGGCCGAGCGCACGCGCCTGCGCGAGCTGATCGAATCGCTGCGCGCCGACAGTCCGGCCGGCCACGATCCGGACGCACCGATCGGGTTCATCGCCCGTACCGCCGCCGAAGGGGCGGGGGTGGAGGAGCTGACGGCCGACATGCGCTACCTGGAACGAGCCTGGGCGCGCATTCGCGAACGGCGCACCGAGGCGGCGCCCGGCAGCGTCATCTTCCGCGACCTGCCGCTGGTGGAGCGCATGCTGCGCGACGGCTCGCGCAGCTCGCTGGAGCGGGTACGCATCGATTCGCGCGAGACCTGGCAGCGTTGCCGGCGGTTCTGCGAGGAGTTCGTGCCGGAGCTTGCCGAACGGGTCGAGCACTACCCGGGGGAGCGGCCGATATTCGACCTGCACGGCATCGAGGACGAGATCACGCGCGCGCTGGAGCGACGCGTGACGCTGAAGTCCGGCGGGCACCTGGTGTTCGACCAGACCGAGTCCATGACCACCGTCGACGTGAACACCGGCGCGTTCGTCGGACGGCGCAACCTGGAAGAGACGATCTTCAAGACCAACCTGGAGGCGGCCCAGGCCATCGCCCGCCAGCTGCGCCTGAGGAACCTGGGCGGCATCATCATCATCGACTTCATCGACATGAGCGTCGAGGAGCATCGGCGCCAGGTGATGCGAGCGCTGGAGAAGGCGCTGGAGCGGGATCCGGCCCGCAACCAGGTGTCCGAGGTCAGCGCCCTGGGCCTGGTGGAGATGACCAGGAAGCGCACCCGGGAAAGCCTGGAGCAGGTGCTGTGCAACGAATGCCCGGCCTGTCAGGGGCGCGGCATGCTCAAGTCGGTCGAGACCGTCGGCATCGAGATCACGCGCGAGATCATTCGTCAGGTCCGCCAGTTCGACATCGTGTCGGTGACGGTACTGGCCGGCGGTGAACTGGTCGAGTGGTTCACCGAGGAGCGCTCCGCCGAGCTTGCCGAACTGGAGGTGTTCGTCGGTGTTCCGATCCGCCTGCAGGGCGAGCAGTACTACGGACGCGAGCAGTACGACGTCGTCCTCCAGTAGTGGCAGCGCTTTCGAGGCTGCGACGGGCATCGGTCCGACTCGCCCGCTGGCTGCTGATGCTGGCCGGTGCACTGGTCATCGGCGTGGCGCTGCTGACCTTGGCCGCCCGGCTGGGCCTGCCGTTCGTGGCCGGCTACAAGAGCGACATCGAGGCGTCGCTGGGCGGCGTGTTCGCTCAACCGGTCGTCATCGACGAGCTGTCGCTGGCCTGGCGCGGCAGCGGCCCGCTGCTGGAGGCGTCCGGGCTGAGCGTGGGCGCGGATCCGGAGGCGAGAATCAGTGTCGATGCCGCGCTGATCGATCTGCACGCGTTCGCCTCGCTGTGGCACCGCCGCGCGGTGTTCAACGAGCTCACGCTGGTGGGCGCGGATCTGCAACTGGTCCGCGCCGGTAACGGCCGGTTCGCGCTGCGCGGCGTGGGCGAGGCGGCCGAAGAGGCGGCCGAAGAGGCCGAGCTGCCGGGTCCGGGTGCCGTCCGTGACCCGTTGCAGGCGTTAGGCTGGCTGCTGGACGCGCGCCGGGTGGGCCTGATCGACAGTCGATTGCTGTTCATCGACCAGCCTTCCGGGCGCCGCGTCGCGCTCGATTCACTGTCGGTGAGGGCGCGCAACGACGGTGATCGGCATCGCCTGCGGATCGGCGGCGATCTGCCGGGTGCGCTGGGCGAGCGCGTCGAGCTGAACATCGATCTAGGGCGGATCGACTCGCGCACCACGCTGTCATCGCTGAGTGCCACGCTGCAGCTGCGCAGCGATCGGCTGGCGCTCGCCCCGTTGGCCGAACTGCTGACAGCGCTGGGCATCGGGCCCTCGCTGTCCGCCCTGCCGCCCGGTGCGGACGCCTCGCTGGCCACCCGCCTGTCGGCGCGGATCGATCGGGGGCGACTGGATCGCCTGCACGGCCTGATCGAGCTCGACACGATCCAGGCTGCCACCGGACCAGGCCCGGTGACGGTGCCCGAGGCGCTGAGCCTGCCGTTCAGCCTGTCGAGCGTGGATGGCGGCTGGCGATTGAGCGCCGATGGCAGCGAACTGAGGCGCGACGGCGAGCGACTGCGCATCGAGCGACTGCGCGCCGGTCTGAACCGCTCGTCGGATCGGGCCGATTGGCATGTCGCGGCGCGCGGACCGATCATCGGTGCCGACGGCACCGGCGAACCGCTGGAACTGCTCGCCGGGCTGACGGCGCTGCTGCCCGCAACGCTGGCACCGGCCGTGCTCGACTGGACGACCACGGCGCGCCCGCAGGGCGAACTGCACGCCTGGCGCATCGAGCTGGCATCACCGGTGGCGGGTTCATCGCGCGTGGCGCTCGATCTGGACGCCGACGTGCAGCGCCTGCGCCTGCAGCCGGCCGGCCGCGTGCCCGGCGTGGATGCGCTCGACGTCACGCTGAGCCTGAACGGTCGTGCCGGACGGCTGGGGGTGCGCCCGGCGCGTACCGGCGCGGACGGCGCCCGGCAGGTCCGCGTGCTCGCGCCGGACCTGCGTCGCGACGCGCTGACGCTCGACGCGCTCGACATCGATCTGTCGATCGAGCGACTGGCGAACGATGCCTGGCGAGTCGGCGGCCCGGTGTCGGTCGCCAGCGGCAGCTTCGAGGCCGATGCGCGCCTGGCGGCGACCCTGGATGGCGAGTCCTCGCCGCTGCTGGACGTGCACGGCAGCTTTGCGCTCGGCGATGCGCGCGAGCTGGGCGCGCTGCTGCCCGACCGGCTGCTCGGTCGGGCCACGACCGACTGGTTCGAGCGCGCCTTTCGGGCCGGTACGGCCAGCGAGGGTCAGCTGCTGCTGTTCGGACGCGTCGCCGATTTCCCGTTCGAGAGCGGCGAGGGCGTCTTTCGGGCGGATGCGCGGATCGATGATCTGGCGCTCGACTGGCTCGAGGACTGGCCGGCGGCCAGCGAACTGACCGGACGCCTGTCGGTGGACGGTGCGGCGATACGCTCGCAGGCCGACGGCGGCCGCATCGGGCAACTGGATCTGGACCGGGCCACGCTGTCGATCGACGATCTGCGCGTGCCGCGGCTGGAGCTGAACGCGTCCGGCAGGGCCGATGCCCCGGCCATGCTCGACTTCGCCACGCAGGGACCGCTGGCGTCCACGCTCGCCCCGGCGCTCGGGGACGCCAGCGGCACCGGGCCGGTCGGCATGGACCTGAGCGTCTCCGCCCCGTTGACCCGGACGGCGTTCGAGCGAGACGGCCCGCTGACGGTCGACGGCGCCGTGTTCTTCACCGGCAACCGGCTCGCGTTCGGGCGTGCCGACATCGCGCTGGAGGCGGTCACCGGTGGCGTCTCGTTCGATCAGGACGGGGCGCGCATGAACCGGGTGCAGGCCGACTGGCTGGGCCGTCCGCTGCGCCTGGATGCCAGCACCGCGGGCGAGGGGGCCGATCGGGCGATGACGGTGACGATGCGGGGCGTGATGAACGCCGCGGACGTGCTGACGCACTACGCACTCCCGCTGGATCGGTGGGTGAGCGGCGCTTCCGCCTGGCGCGCGGAGCTGAGCGTGCCGTTCGACGAGGCGCGGCTGAGCCGCGAAGGCGTGACGCTGGCGGCCTCCAGCGAGCTGGTGGGCACCGGACTGCTGCTGCCCGCACCGCTGGGCAAGTCACCGGCCCGCCCGAGCCGCCTGCGGGTGTCGACCGCCTTCCTGCCGGACGAACCGGTGGTGCGCTGGCGCGTGGCGCACACCGGTGACGGCCTGCCGGACCTGGAGGCGCTCGCCGACGTGGCGGGCGAGCAGCTGCTGTCGTTGTCGCTCGGCGTGGGGTCGCTGCCGGCCGACCCGAGCGGTCGTCCCGGGCTGCGCCTCGACGGCGTGGTGAGCACGCTGGATGCGGACGGCTGGATCGAGGCGGTGGCCACCGTGATCGAGGATATCGAGACGGCCGGTGCCGGCGTTGCCGCGCCGATCGAACAGCCCGTCCTGCCGGTGTCCGGCGAACTGAAGGTGGACGAGATGTCCTTGCGCCGTGCACCGCTGGGCGAGGCGCGCCTGCGGCTCGACACGGATGCGCGCTACCTGAACGTGGCGCTGGAAAATCGCTGGATAAGCGGCAACCTGCGCTACCCGCGCCAGGGCGCCGGACTGGACGGTCGGGCGCTGCCGTTGACGGCGCGCCTGGCGCGGGTGGACGGGCGCATCATCGATGCGCTGATGGGGGACTGGGACGATACCGCCGAGACGGATCCGGACGAACCGGCGGGGGGGCCGGATCCGCGTGCCCTGCCGCCGATCGAGGCACGCATCGCCTCGCTCGGCTGGGGGCCGCTCGAGGTCGAGGGGGTGACGCTGCGCACGCGCCCGGCGCCGGCCGGACTGGACATCACCGCCATCGGTTTCACGCACCGGGATCTGCAGGTGTTCGGCGAAGGCCGATGGAACCTGATCGACCCCCAGGGGTTCGATGCCGCGCGGGTCGATGATCACCGCACCGCGTTGGCGTTGACCGTGCAGAGCAGCGATTTCGGGGCGGGTCTTGCCGACATCGGCCTGCCGGACCTGCTGGGCGACACCGCTGGCCGGGCCACCGCCACGCTCGCCTGGGCCGGCCCGCTCTGGTCGCCCGACCTGTCGATCCTGGACGGTGATCTGCAGCTGGCCCTCGAGCAGGGCCAGGTCGTGCCGCTGGAGCCGGGTGCCGGCCGGTTGATCGGCCTGTTCGCGCTGCAGTCGCTACCCCGGCGGTTGAGCCTGGATTTCTCGGATCTGGTGCAGGACGGTCTGGCGTTCAACACGCTGGACGGCAGTGCCACGCTGACGGGCGGCGTGCTGAACACCTCGCTGCTGCGCCTGACCGGGCCGGTCGGGGTGATCGATGTCAGCGGCGAGACCGATCTGGTGACGCGTACGCTGAATCAGCGGATCACCGTGCTGCCACGGGTCAGCGCCGCGCTGCCGATCATCGGCGCGATTTCCGGTGGGGCCAGTGCCGGCATCGGGGTGCTGGTGGCCGGCGGGCTGCTCAAGGCGATGGGCATCGATTTGGACCGGATCGGGCTGCGCGAGTACACCCTGGACGGGCCCTGGGAGGACCCGCGCCTGGAGCCTGACTCGCGCTGAGCGCAGCGATCGTTCGCTCTCCCGACGCCTGCCCGATCGTTGCCCGATCGTTGCTCGGTCAGTTGCCCGGTCACTGCGGGGGCAGGGCGACCAGCGGAGCGGAGACGCCTTCGGAGGTGAACACCACCGCTCCGCTGTCGTCCAGTGCCAGCGCTTCGGCCTGTGCCAGGCCGTGCGCCACCCGGCGGACCGGCGCGCGCGCCAGCGCATCGGCCCAGGATTCCTGGCCCTGACGGTCGTAGCGCAGCACGTCGTTGTAGGTCAGCACCCAGGCGTGGCCGCGCGCCGTGTCCAGCGCCAGTCCGGTCGGGTAGCCCAGATCGACTCCGGCCACGCTGGCCGCGAGCCGCGCGATCAGTCCGTGCGCAGGCGCCAGGAACTCGCCCACGCGCCGTGCCACGGCGATGCCGTCCGCCTGCTCGCTCGCGCCATCCAGTTCCAGCCGGTAGATGCCCGAGGCGCGCCGTGCACCGCCCTGCGCCAGCGCAGGCTTGTCCAGCAGCCAGACGACGCCATCGGAGACGCTCATCGCCTCCACGTCGCGCGGGCCGTCCTCGTAGCGGAACGCGATGCGTCGTGCCGGCAGCGACTCGGCGTCGATGGCGCCCGGCGGCGAGCTTGCCAGCGTCGGTTCGGCCACCAGCAGCAGGGCGGAGCGTTCGTGACGGCGACGATTGTCGCCGGTCTCGCCGATGATCAACGTGGCGACCCCGTCCACGATGCCGCTCTCCAGCGCTTCCCAGTCGCGGTTGCGCGCGTTCACCCCGATCGAGCCGAGCGCCCGGCCGTTCGCATCCAGGGCGTGCAGTCGCGCAGGGTTGCCGCTGTCGTTCAGCGCCCAGAACACGCCGGGGCCCGATGCCGATGCGGTCAGGCCGCTGGTCTCGCTCAGCGCCGCATCGCCCAGGCGTGCCCCCGGCGACGGCAGCAGCGCTAGCGCCGCCACCTCGGCCGAGGCGCTGGCGCAGCCGCTCAGCCAGGCGATGACGAGCGCCACGGGCGCCAGGTGGACGAGTCGCACCGGCGTCAGTCCGCGGGCTCGTCCCGGCGTTCGGCATTCAGGACGTCGCGCACCAGCCGGAACAGCTTGCGTGCCGCGGCCGGTGCCCTGCTCGCGGCGCGCTCGGCCAGTGCCGCCTGCTGCAGCTGCCTGAGCGCCTGGCGGTCGATGTCGTGGTACTCGCCCAGGAAGGCGGTCAGCGCCTGCGCCGGGGTTTCCGCAGGCCCCTCGCCCAGCAACCGGTCACGCCAGGCCTCGACCACGTGGTGGTCGTGCGCCTGCGCACGGGCACTCTGGCGGATGTGCTCCAGCGCCGCCTCGATCGGGCCCACGTCCACCCGTCGCAGTTGCTTGGCGACATAGCCCAACTGACGCTTTCGGGCGCCGTGCGCCCGTATCCGGACCAGCTCCTCGATCGCAGCGCGCACCGTGTCGTCCATCGGCAGGCGCTCGCGCTGCGCCGCACTCAGCGCCGCGACCTCCTCGCCCAAGTCGCGCAGCGCCAGCGCGTCGCGCTTCGCCTGGCTCTTGCTGGGTCCGTCGAACGAATCGGTCGGTTCGAGCGCATCGATGGAGTCGGACATGGTCGGCAGGAGACGTTCGAGGTGGCGTGGGTGGCGTGGACGGCAGCAGCGGCACGAAACGGTGGAATCGACCGGCGGGTGTTGTATTCCTGCGACAGTCGGTGTTTAATCCCAACACATCCCTTTCGAGCAGCATCGCCGCCGATGTCGTGCGTCCTCCGTCAGGCCGTCATCATAGCGCCGATGCTCATGGCGTCGCTCGTGGTCCCCGTGGCGTACGCGGACAGTTCGATCGGCTCGGGCACGTCGATCGAAGCGGCGCCGCTGATCCTGCTCGCCGCCGCCGATCCGTTCGCGCTGGATGCCAGCGAACTCGATCCGATCCGCTTTTCCCGGATGCGCGATCCGGTCATCGCGCCCGACGTGCCGCCGCGCTCGCTGGCCCCCCTGACCGAGCAGCGCACCGAGGTCTCGTTCCAGTTGCGCCCGCAGCGCCCGGACTTTTCGCGTGCGGGCCTGTACGGACTGAACATGATCGGGCGGCCGAGCATCGCGGTGCACAACCCCGATGCGCAAAACGACCTGCCCGGTCTCAATGACGGCTTCGCCTATTCGGCCGGCGTCCGCATCGAGCACGAGGCGGCGGCCATCGACGGCACCGCCTACGTCAGTTCCAGCCTGCTGGGCCTGTCGTACGGCCGGCTCGGGCGCCTGTGGTACGGGGGTATCGACGTGAACGTGGAACGCTTTCGCGATGCGCAGGGCGTGAGCGATGCCACCGAGGTGGTCTCGCTGGACGTCACCACCGGACGGCGCCTGGGCATCACCGGGCTGGGCACCAACGCACCGTTGTGGCTGTTCAGCGTGCAGGGCAACATGGACCTGGAGCCGACCGCCGAACTGCGGGACGAGGTCGAGGCGAACTGGTTCCTCAACCCCAGCCTGTTCTGGCGACATCCCGGCTTCACGTTCTCGGCCGGCATGCAGGTGCCGGTCGATCCGATGCTCGACGATGAAGCGGGCGATCCGGACTACCGGTTGCGCGCGGTGTTCGAAAAGCGCTTTCGCTGAGCGCGGGCCGCGGACCGGCGTCAGTCGGCCGCGACCGGTGCCTCCGGCTCGATCAGCGTGTCGTCTATCTCGGTGACCGCGCTCTTCAACGTGGTCAGCGTCAATCGGGCGACCAGGTCGTCACGCTTGTACTGCTCGATCTTCACCGGCATGAAGTCCAGCGAGGGTGCGAACCAGGTCACCGTCGAGCGGCTCGAACCCTCGGCGTTGCTGCGCAGCACGCGCACCGTTTCCAGCGTGCCCATCGAGGTATCCAGCGTCTCGGTGCCCTCGTCCTCGAAGATCACCGCCTTCAGCCTGCCGCTGTCGAACACCTGGTATTCGGTTCGCTCCTCGCCTTGGCGCAGCGCGCTCATCACCGCCAGCGTCACCGACAGCCTGTCCAGCACCGGCTCGTCCAGCTCGAACTCGCCGGTTTCGCCGCGGCGCGACCAGATCAGCTTGCCGTCCTCGCGATCGAAGGTCGCGTCCACGGCACGGCGTTTCTCGTCGTCCTGACGGTAGGTATAGCTGCGAGGCAGCAGCGCGAAGCCTTCCTCTCGTTCCTCGAACTGGAGCAAGGCGGTCTCCTCTATGTTGCCCTTGCCGGTCAGCTTGAACACCCCGGTCGGCCGGGTGCGCAGCTGATAGATCCACAGCCCGGCATCCTGCTCGGTCAGTGACAGGGTCGCGCTGCCGGCGCTGAGCAGATCGTTGCCGACCGTATAGCTCACCTCGAACGCGGACAGGTCTTCGGCACGCAGCACGACCTCCTCCGCGGCGGCGATCGAGCCGGCGAACAGGCTGGCGACGAGCGCGACGACAGGCACGACGACGCGCCGGGCGAAGGGCAGGGCGAAGGGCGCCATCACCTTCGGGGTCAACAGGGGCATGGGTCCGGGATCCGGGTTCGACAGATGGCAAGGCGCTGCAACGGACGCGCCGATTCAGCCCTGATTGTCGTTCAGGCAACGGGACAGTGCGTTGACGTATAGACCATGTTCACACGCCAGTACCCGTTCGGCGAGCGTGCGAGCGTCATCGTCCGGTCCGACCGGTATGCGGGCCTGGGCGACGACCGGGCCGGCATCCAGCTCGGCGGTGACCAGGTGCACGCTGGCGCCGTGCTCGAGGTCGCCGGCCGCGAGCGCCCGCGCATGCGTGTCCAGGCCCGGATGGCGCGGCAGCAGGGAGGGATGGATGTTGAGCATGCGCCCGGCGAAGCGTTCCACCAGGGGGGCGCCCAGCACGCGCATGAAACCTGCGAGCACCACCCAGTCCGGCCGTGCCGCGGCGATCGCATCGCCGAGTGCGGCATCGAAATCGGCTCGCCGGGAATAAGCCCGGTGCGGCAGGGCGACGGTATCGATGCCGCGATCCCGCGCCGCCGCCAGGGCAGCGGCATCGGCCACGTTGCTGATCACGCGCACCACGCGCGCCGGCAGGCGACCATCGTCGCAGGCGTCCGCGATCGCCAGCATGTTGGAGCCGCGTCCGGAGACCAGCGCGACCAGCCGGGCGCTCACGATCCGGCCGGTACGACTCGGCCGATCGGACGTGCCGCCTCGCCCAGCGCGTCCAGTGCCTCGACCATCTCGTCGACCCGGTCGGGCGCCACGACCAGCACGAAGCCGATCCCGTTGTTGAAGGTGCGTCGCATCTCGGACGCCGTCACGCCACCGTGGTGCGCGATCCAGTCGAACAGCGCGGGTCGCTGCAAGGCGTTCTCGTCCAGCTCGGTGGTCAGGCCCGCCGGCAGCACACGTGGCAGGTTCTCGGTCAGTCCGCCACCGGTGATGTGCGCCATGGCGTGCACCGCCGGTCCGAGCGAGGAATCGGCCAGCAGCGCCACGACGCTCTTGACGTAGAGCCGGGTGGGCGCCAGCAGGACCTCGCCCAGCGTGGCGTCGTGCGAGGGAGCATCGGTCCGGTCATCGGTCCGGGCACCGTCGCCACCGCGCGCCCCGGCCGGCAGTTCGGCCACCTGACCGGCGAACGGGCGGCGCAGCGCATCGGGCGGCAGGCGCTCGAGCACCTTGCGGATCAGCGAGTAGCCGTTGCTGTGCGCACCGCTGGAGGGCAGCCCCACCAGCACGTCCCCGGCGGCGACGCGCGTACCGTCGACGATCGATTGCTTCTCGACCACGCCGACCGCGAACCCCGCCAGGTCGTAGTCGCCGGGCGCGTAGAGCCCGGGCATCTCGGCGGTCTCGCCACCCAGCAGGGCCATGCCGCTTCTCACGCAGCCTTCGGCGATGCCGCCGATCACGGCCGTGGCCACCTCGACGTCCAGCGAGGCGCTGGCGTAGTAGTCGAGAAACCACAGCGGCTCGGCCCCGCTGACCAGGATGTCGTTGGCGCACATGGCGACCAGATCGATGCCGATGGTGTCGTGACGGCCCAGCTCGATGGCCAGCCGCAGCTTGGTGCCCACGCCGTCCGCGCCGGACACCAGCACCGGGCGCCGGAACCGGTCCACCGGCAGCTCGAACAGGCCACCGAAGCCGCCGATGCCCCCCAGCAGCCCGGCGCGGGCGGTTCGGGCCACGTGCGGCTTGATGCGCTGCACCAGGGCTTCCCCGGCATCGATGTCGACCCCGGCGTCGCGGTAGCTGAGCGGGCGGGTTTCCGCGTCTTCGTCCAAGGGGTATCGGGGCATGCGACGGGTGTCGTGCGATGATACGCGGATGGCAACGCTCGCACGCACCACGGCGCTCCTGCTCTGGCTCCTCGCCATGGCCGTGACGCCCTCCACGCTCCTGGCACAGGTCGATGCGTACAGCGTCGAGGTCGCGGTGGCCGATCGCTCCGATGTCGAGCGCCGCTCGGCCTACGCCAGCGCGCTCAGGAACGTGCTGCTGGCCAACAGTCCGGACAAGACGCTGATGAACCGGGACGAGGTACGCATCGCCGTGAGCGACGCCGAGGCCTATGTGCAGACCTACAGCTACCGGGTGCCGGAGCCGGGCACGCCGATCCCGGTCGACACACCGCTCACCGATCAGGTGCGCGCGTCGGGCGAGGCCACCGCCTTGCTGCTGGTGCGCTTCGATCGTGAACGCGTGCTGGACCTCATCAGCGGCCGGGAGGAGGCATCCCGGATCGACACGGCTGCCGATGAAGCGGACGAGCGGGCGCCTGATCCGTTCGGCGGCGCCTCCACCGCGCTGGTCTGGTTGCTGATCGATGAAGGCTCGCGCACCATCCGCGGCAGCGATGCGGATGCGGGCAAGGTGCGCGAGCGATTGCGCGAACTGGCCGGTGGGGCCGGGGTGTCGCTGGTGTTTCCACAGATCGGCCCCCAGGCCGGCATCACCGCCGAGAGCCTGCTGAGCGGTCAGGCGATCCGCGAGCTCGACCCCGAGGCGGTGCGCGAGGCGTCGCTGCGCCAGCGCGTCGATGTGGTGCTGGTCGGCCATCTGTCGCGCCGCGAGGCATTCGATGCGCTCGCACCGTCGCAGAATGCCGCCATCGAGGGTGCCGCCGCCCGCGAATCCGGTGCCGGCGACACCGATGCCGACTCGCGCGTGCGCCGCGCGCCCGGCATCGGACGCATGGCCCGGAACGTCGACACCGGCTGGCAGGGCGCCTGGATGCGGCTTGCCGATTCCGCCCAGGAGCGCACCACCACCGAGGCCGAGCGCCTGGACGACGTGCTGGCGGCCGGCGTCGCCTGGCTGGTGAACGATCCCGCGCTCGGCAAGCCTGCCGGCTACGCCTACGGCGGTCAGGGCTCGGACACCGAGGCGCTGGTGCGTTTCGTGGGGGTCACGTCGCTGGAGACGTACGCGGCGGTGCTCGAACTGCTCGAATCGCTGCCGGGCGTGGCGACGGTCTACCCCAAGGAGGCGGCCGGTGACGAGATGACCTTCGCGATCCTGCCGCGCAGCTCGCTGGCGTCGCTCGGCGCGGCGGCTCGCACCACCGACTGGCTGCGCCGGGCGGTCGCGCCGTCCGGCGGGGCGGTCAGCGATCTGGCTCGCAATGCCGAGCTGACCTTCGACGTGCTGCGCTAGCGCGCAGGAGTCCGACCACCCGCATGCACCCGCAACTCACGCTGGCGTTCGAGAGCGCGCCGGCCAAGTCGTTCGACACCTTCCATGTCGCCGCCGATGCCGCGCTGGCCGCGCGCAGCATCGAGGCGTTCGCGCGCGGCACGCTGGAGGAGCGCCAGATCTACCTGTGGGGCGCCAGCGGGGCCGGCAAGTCGCACCTGCTGGCGGCGGCCTGCCGTACCGTCAGCGCCGCCGGCTACCGCACCGCCTACCTGCCCGGCGAGCTGATCAGCCAGCCGACCGCGCTGGAGGGGCTGGAGAGCATGGATCTGGTGTGCCTGGACGACCTGCAGAAGCTGGATCAGGGCGCCGAGACCGATCTGGCACGCTGCATCGATCGCTGTCGGCAATCATCGGCCCGGATGCTGTTCGCGGCCGACCGGCCGGTGGAGCAGCTGGACATCGCGTTGCGCGATCTGGCCACGCGGCTGAACTGGGGCCCGGTATTCCACATCGATACCCTGTCGGAAGCCTCTTTGGTGGAGGCGGTGCGCGGCGAGTTCTCGCAACGCTCGCTGGAGGCGGCCGACGAGGTGCTGAGCTGGCTGATCCGGCGTTTCCCGCGCGACATGGCATCGATCAAGCAACTGGTCGTCACGCTGGATGCCGCCTCGCTGTCCGAACAGCGACGCATCACGATCCCGTTCATCAAGCAGGTACTGAGCCGTCAGGAAACGCCCGGTCAGGATCCTGGATCCGACGGGGAGGCGACCGGTTCCGAGGCGGTGTAGCGCGCCACCATCACGCTGCCCACGAACAGCGAGGTGGCCAGCAGCGTGAGCAGCACGCCCAGCCAGGTATCGCCCGGGCGGGGGTTGGCCCAGGCATCGATGCCGCCGGCGAAGTAGACCATCGCCAGGAAGCCGACCCACTGGTGGGTGTAGCGCTTGTTGTTGAGCACGCCGCGCAGCGGCAGCAGCAGCGGTCCCACCAGCAGCAGGATCGGCAACGCGCGGGGAAGTACCTCGGGCGGGGAGATGAACGCGAACCAGGCGGTGAGCAGGGCGATCATGCCCAGGTGCCCGACCAGCGTCATCGCACGACCGATGCCCGCGAGCGCGGGGTCGGCCTTGCGCTTAGCCAGGCGTGCCGCCTTCTTCTCGGCCTTCTGGCGTTCGCGCTCCGCCTGCTCGCGCTCGCGCTGTGCAAGCCGCTCGGCACGACTCGGCCGTGACGGTGCATCGCTCACGAGTCGCCGTCGACCGTCGCCGCCTTCAGCGCCTTCGCGGTGCGCGCCACCCGCTCACCGAGCGCCTGGCACAGCGTCGCCTCGTGCTCGTCCAGCGCCCGCCGGCCCTCGTTGCCCGCCACGTGGCTGGGCCCGTACGGCGTGCCGCCGGCGGTGGTCTTCGACAGCTCGGGCAGCGTGTAGGGCAGACCGCAGATCAGCATGCCGTGGTGCAGCAACGGCAGCATCATCGACAGCAGCGTGGTTTCCTGCCCGCCGTGCTGGCTACCGGTGCTGACGAACACGCCGGCAGGCTTGCCGGCCAGCGTGCCCGCGAACCACTGTTCGGTGGTGCGGTCCAGGAAATGCTTGAGCGAGGCGGACATGTTGCCGAAGTGCGTCGGCGTGCCCAGGATCAGCGCATCGCAATCGGCCAGCATCGACGCCTGGGCGTAGGGCGCGCCCTGGTCGGGTACGGGCGCGGTGCGCTCCTCGCTGGTCGGACCGACCTTCTCGGCTGCCCGCAGCACCGCCTCGCAGCCGGGCACGCCATCCACGCCGCGGGCGACGCGCTGCGCCATGGCGGCGGTGTTGCCACCGTTGGTGTCGTAGACGATCAATACGCGTGTCTGGTTCATGCGCGGAGTGTGTCACAGCACACGAGCGGTTCGTGACCGTGTCCGGCAGCCTTGGCCCATTCGTTAACGCTGACGCGTCGCGCGCCGATAGCAGCGCACGCCTGCATCCCACCGAGTCGCCTTGCTGACCGAGAACGCCCGACGTTTCGCCGATCCCGCGACCGGCCGCCTGGAGCTTTCGGCCGTGCTCGACGGTCTGACGATCGATGGCCTGATCGACGAGTCGGCCGCGCAACTGCTGCGCTCGATCGGCGACAACGATCGCCAGCTCGGTCAGCGCGGTCCGCTGGAGCGCATCGCCGCCAGCGGCTGGCACTCTGCCCGCGACGGCAGCAAGCCGGTCGACCTGGATTTCCTGACCCGCTGGCTGGCCGACAAGGTCGACCTGCCGTGGAAGCGCATCGATCCGCTGGCCATCGACGTCACCTCGGTCACCGCGGTCATGTCGCACGCCTACGCGACGCGTTTCAACATCATCTGCGTCCAGGCCGAGAAGGCGTTCGTGGTGATCGGCACCGCCGAGCCGTTCGACGAGGAATGGCGACGCGAGCTGCAGGGCGTGCTGAACAAGGAGATCCGGCTGGTCGTCTGCAACCCGCAGGACATTCGGCGCTACCTGTCCGAGCTGTACCAGATGTCGAAGTCGGTGCTGGGCGCGAAGCGGGACACCGCGCGCCAGTCCAGCGCGGTACAGAACCTGGAGCAGTTGATGGAGCTGGGCCGCGGCGGCAAGCTGGAGGCCAACGACAGCCACGTGATCAGCATCGTCGACTGGCTGCTGCAGTACGCCTACGAGCAGCGCGCCTCGGACATCCACCTGGAGCCGCGCCGCGATACCGGGGCGGTGCGTTTTCGCATCGACGGGGTCATGCAGCAGGTCTACGAGATGCCGGCCACCGTCATGGCGGCGGTCACCTCGCGCCTGAAGATCCTGGGGCGCATGGACGTGGCCGAGAAGCGCCGCCCGCAGGACGGTCGCCTGAAGACGCGCAACGTGGAACAGAAGGAGGTGGAGCTCAGGATCTCCACCATGCCGACCGCGTTCGGCGAGAAGATGGTGCTGCGCATCTTCGATCCCGAGGTGCTGGTCAAGGATCAGGCCGCGCTCGGGTTCGATGCGCGCGAGGCCGGCATCTGGAACGGCATGATCCGCCAGCCCAACGGCATCGTGCTGGTCACCGGTCCCACCGGCTCGGGCAAGACCACCACGCTGTACTCCTCGCTGCAGCTGCTGGCCACCAGCGATGTCAACGTGTGCACCATCGAGGATCCGATCGAGCTGGTGGTACCGGCCTTCAACCAGATGCAGGTGCAGCACAACATCGACCTGGACTTCGCCGCCGGGGTGCGCACGCTGCTCAGGCAGGACCCGGACATCATCATGGTGGGCGAGATCCGCGACATCGAGACCGCGCAGATGGCGGTGCAGGCGGCGCTGACCGGGCATCTGGTGCTGGCCACGCTGCACACCAACGATGCCGCCTCGGCCGTCACCCGTCTGATGGAGCTCGGCGTGCCGTACTACCTGATCCGCTCGACGCTGATCGGTGTCATCGCCCAGCGGCTGATCCGTACCTTCTGTCCGCACTGCGTGACCACGGGCAGCATGGACCCCGAGGAATGGGCCGGCCTGATGGCTCCCTGGAAGTCCCCCCCTCCCGAGGTGCTGCACCGCCCCGGCGGATGCCTGGAATGTCGCGAGACCGGGTTCCTGGGACGGGCCGGCATCTACGAGCTCCTGCAGATGACGCCCGCGGTCAAGGAGATGGTGCGTCCGGACACGGACATCGAGAAATTGAAGCGTCAGGCGTTCAAGGACGGCATGCGACCCCTGCGGGTGTCGGGCCTGTCGAAGGTGTCCCAGGGAAGCACCACGGTGGAGGAGATCCTGAAGGTGACGCCGGCCCCGTTGCTCGGCTGAACGACGGGACCGGCGGCCTCAACCCGGCGCCGTCACCTTGAAGCTCTCCAGCGCGTTCACGTGCTCCCACCAGCTGGCGAAGCCTGCCACGCTGAAGATCTGTCCGGCATCGTCGGTCATGGCGACGTAGGCGATGATGGGGGCCAGGTGGAAATCGGCCAGCGTGCGCTCGTCTCCCGCGATGAAGGTCGAGTCGCCGCGCAGCTGCATCAGGTAGTCCAGCAGCAGCATGCCGTCGCGAATGCCTTTCTTGCGCGCCTCGTCGTTCCTGCCGCCGACGAAGTCCGGGAACAGGTGGTAGGCGGCCACGCCGCCGAGCAAGGCGGCATACCCGTACGCATCGATCATCGAGATCGTGGTGTCCATGCGCGCCCGGTCGGCCGCGTTGCCGGGAATGAAATCCATGCCCGAGAACACCTCGTTCGCATAGCGCGAGATCGATGCGGTCTCCAGGATGCGATGACCGTCGTGCTCCAGTACCGGTACCTTGCCGAACGGATGACGGGCCAGGTGCTCGGGCTGCTGCGGCTCGCCCTCCAGCACGTTCAACGGCACCTGATCGTAGTCGACGCCTTTCTCGGCCAGCAGCATGCGCACCGAGCGTACGTAGGTGCTGCCATCGAAACCGTACAGGACGGGTTTGCTCATCGTTTTTGCCTCGTGTGTCGAGAAGGTTCGCTTTCGGGGAGTCGGTACGCGATCCGCCTACAGGTTCATCGCCCCCACCGAACCGCCGTCGACCCGATAGGCGGCACCGGTGACGAAGCTTGCCAGCTCCGAGCACAGGAAGGCGATCACCGGCGCGACTTCCTCGACCCTGCCGCGTCGCTTGAGCTTCAGGTAGGGGCGTTCCTCCTCCAGGAAGGTACGGATCGCCTCCTCCTTCGATACGCCCATCTCGTCGGAGCGCTTGTCCATCATCCCGTCCGTCATCGGCGACTCGATGAAGGCCGGCGACACCGCGTTCACCAGCACGCCGCGCTCGGCGTAACCTAGCGACAGGCACTTGGTGAAGTTCAGCAGCGCCGCCTTGGCCGCGTTGTAGACCGCCTCGTCGGGGTAGGGCTGCACCGCGTTCTCGCTGGTGATGTACACCACGCGGCCCCAGCCCTTGTCCACCATCTGCGGCACCAGGGCACGGGCCATGCGTACACCCGACATGAAGTCGGTGTCCCAGGCATCCTGCCAGGCCTGCTCGCTCATCTCCAGCGGATCGCCCTTCTCGCCGGTGATGCCGGCGGTGTGCACCAGGATGTCGCAACCCCCTTGTCGCTTCGTCGCCTCGGCGATCTTCTCGGCACCCGGTGCCGATCCCAGATCGGCGACGACCGTGGTGCACTCGCCGTCGATCCCCTTTGCCGCCGCGTCCAGCTGGTCACCGTCCAGGTCGGACAGGACGAGCTTGACGCCCTCCCTGGCGAGCAGCTTCGCGCTTTCGAGTCCCATGCCGCCGGACGCACCGGTGATGACCGCCACCCGGTCCTTGATACCCAGATCCATCGTGTCTTCTCTCGTTGCTGACGGTCTGCCGCCAGCAGACCTCGATGGGCGGGATCAGAGCATGGGCGAGCCGGATTCGCAGGGCGCAGGGCGTGCCGGGGGAGCTTTGTGCATCGCCCGGTTTCGTTTGTGCAGCCTCGGGGCTGCGGTGTGATCCTGACGGCGCGCCGCCCACACAGTGCGTGGCCACGGTTCCGGATTTCAACAGTCGATGAGCGTATCGAGCGGCAAGGACCGGACGGAAGAAGAGCGGCGTGTTCGCCGGCGCATCGAACGGCACCCGGTACAGGGTTCGGTCGAACGGATGCGCGCAGCCTTCGCGCAGCTGGCGGACCTGCCGATCGATACGGCCGGCGTGCGGCTGGCCACCCGCGAGCTGCACGGCCTGGAGACGCTCGGCGTCACCCCCGACACCGGCCGGACAGCCCCGGAGGGCCGGTGTGACACCGCTCCCATCGTCCACCTTCATGGCGGGGGCTACGTGTTCGGATCCGCCATCACCCATGCGCGCATGGCCGTCCAGCTGGCCCGATCCAGCGGCCGCACCGTCCTGTTGCCCGAGTATCCCCTGGCCCCGGAGCATTCGTGGCCTGCGCAGCGCACCGCCGTCCTCGACTGGCTTCGGAACCTGGATGCCGGCCCGGGGCTGATCCTGTCGGGTGACAGTGCGGGCGGGCACCTGGCGTTGTGCCTTGCCCTGACCCTGGGGACGAAACGACAGCCGCGGCTGGCCGGATTGACCCTGTTCTCGCCCAACACGCTACGCGACTACGCGCGCAGCGAATCCCGCACCGGCAATGCCGAACGCGATGCCATGAACGACCCGGAGCAGGATGACGCGCTGGCACGGCTCGCCTTCGGCAGCGCGGACGTCGGCGAGCAGGAACGCAACCCGCTCGACGCCGACCTGGCGTCGCTGCCGCCGCTGCTGATCGAGGTCGGCGGCGACGAGGTGCTGCTGGACGATTCGCTGTTGCTGGCCAGGCGCGCCGCGTTGGCTGGCGTCGACGTACGGTTGCAGGTCAGCGCCGGCGTGTTCCACATGAGCCAGCTGTTCGCGCAACACTGGAGCATCGCCGACCGCAGCCTGCAGCGAGCCGGCGATTGGGTACGGGCCGCAATCGACGATCAGCCGGGCTGATAGCGCTCGCCCACCTCGTCCGCCACGGTCGCGCCGCGCTGTCCCATCGGTTCGTGCGAACCCGTGGTGGTGTCCTTGGCGGTCTGGTGCTCCATTTCCGAGTTCAGCTCGCCACCCATCACCAGCACCACCACCACCAGCCACAGCCAGGTCAGGAAGCCGACGATGGCGCCCAGACTGCCGTAGGTCTCGTTGTAGCTGCCGAAGTTGGCCACGTACCAGGTGAAGGCGGCCGATACGATCACCGCGACGATGCCCGCGAAGATCGCACCCGGCGTGATCCAGGACCATTGCGGACTCTCCCGCGAGGGCCCGAAGCGATACAGCACCGCCATGAACACGATCAGCGCCAGCAGGGCGATCACCGCGGTGATCGCATTGACCAGCAGGTTCGGCAACTGCACGCCGATCAGGTCCTGGAACGTGCCGAACAGCGTGTTGAACGCGAACAGCGCCAGGATGCCCACGATCGAGCAGACCGTGATGGCCAGCGTGGTCAGCGTCAGTTTCACGAAACCGCGGTCCTCGGTCTCGTCATAGGCGACGTTCATCGCCTGGAACATCGCCTTCATGCCGGCGTTGGCGCTCCACAACGCGAGCGCCAGCGAGATCGCGAACGCAAGGCCGAGGGAACTCGGCTCGGCATTCGCCAGCCGCTCGATCTGGGCGGTCAGGATGTCCATGCCGCCACCGGGCATGATCTGCCCGAGCGCCTCGGTCTGGGTGGCGATGTCGGCAGGGTCCAGCACCAGGCCGTACACCGACACCAGGGCGGCGAGCAACGGGCCCAGTGCCAGCAGCAGGTAGAACGTGACGCCGGCGGACACCAGCATCACGCGATCGTTGGTGATCTCGTCCTTCAACCGCCAGGCGATGTCCTTCCAACCCGAGGCCGGGATGCCGGTCGGCTTCCGCGCATCCCGGCCGCGTTCCTTCATCGTCTCGCTCATTCGCTTGTCACCTGCACAGATGGAGATTCGTGAGCGCGACAGATTGCCCGGTTGCCGGCACATCGGCGCCGGACCGGGCAATAGCTGCAAAACGACACCGCTCGAGCATTCGCTGCCCGACGATCACGAACCGGACCGGTCGGGGGCGCCGGCACGGGTCGATCTCGATCAGAAGCCGACATTGACCCCGACAGGACTCGGCGCCTCGACGTGATAGGTCGATGACCAGGGCACGGTGTAGCCGGTCGTCGCGCCGCTGACGTTCGCGGTAAGCGTGAAGGTGGCCGGATCGCCGTTGAAGGCATCGATCCGGTACTCGTCGCTGCCGACGGTCGCCGACAGCCGACCGACCGTCGGTCGACCCTCCGCACCGCCGTTGCCGAACTCGAACGGGCCACTCGTGCGCAGCGTGGTGCCGATTGCGCCACGCACTTCGTCGGCGTACAGGGTCAGACCGAGACTGCCGTCCGGCAGCGCGTTGTACCGATCAGCGCCGACGCCGCGCAGATAATCCGCCGCTCAGTCCCTTCGCGTAGTAGCTGACGCCATCGATCGTCTGGACCAGCGTGCCGTTGCGGCGCACCTCATAGCGCAACCCGGCGGTGCTCGGTCGCGTCCAGAACAGCTCGCCGTTGCTGGCGGAGTAGGCGCTGACGCGCAGCCCGGTCGGCGCTGCCGGTGCGAATGCCACGGGTGGCTGAACAGGCGTCTGCACAGGAGGGCGTGCTGGCGGTCGTGCCGGCGGCGTGACGGCCGTGCCCAGCACGACGGTGGCTGGCGCCGAGCGCTGGCCGGCGCTGTCGATCGCGGTGACGGTAAAGGTGGTTGTCGTTGCGCCTGCCCGCGAGCGCCTACTGCCCCACGGTGCGCTGGAGCGGGATCGATCTGGAACTCGGGCTGGACGAGCGCACCGTCGTCGCCTCCGGCAGCGGGTGCGAGCTGGACAACCCGAACGGCTATCCGGTGATCGATCTGCCCTGACGCGACTCGGTGGCGGTGCGGCGGCGTCCCCTAACCGGCGCGCACCGTCGCCAGGGCCTCGCCCGCATCGATCAGCCGTGCCTCTGCATCGCGCCGGCCGCGATACTCCAGCTTGCCGTCGGCCAGCAGCTTGTCGCTGACCACCAGCCGGTGCGGAATGCCGATCAGCTCCATGTCGGCGAACATCTGGCCCGGGCGCAGCGGACGGTCGTCGAACAGGACGTCCACGCCGGCCTGGAGCAGCTCCTCGTACAGCGCGCCGGCAGCCGTCGCGACCGCCTCGGACTTCGCCATGTGGATCGGCGAGATCACCACCTCGAACGGGGCGATGGCCTCGGGCCAGATGATGCCCGCCTCATCATGGTTCTGTTCGATCGCGGCGGCGGCCACCCGGGTGATGCCGATGCCGTAGCAGCCCATCAGCAGCGTGGCCGGCCGACCGTTGGCATCCGCCACCGTGGCGCCCAGCGCCTCGCTGTACTTGGTGCCGAGCTGGAAGATGTGGCCGACCTCGATGCCGCGCACGATCGCCAGCGTGCCGCTGCCGCCTTCGCTCGGATCCGGATCGCCTGCCACCGCGTCGCGGATGTCGATGGACTGGAAATCCGTGACGTCGCGCTCCCAGTTCACGCCGGTGAAGTGCACGCCGTCCTCGTTGGCCCCGCACACGAAATCGCTCATCAGTGCCGCGGTGGCATCGACGATCACCGGGATCGCCAGGCCGGTGGGCCCGATCGACCCGGGTTCGCAGTTCGCCACCTTTCGCACCGCCGCGGCGTCGGCGAACGCCAAGGGTTCCGCCACCGCTTCCAGCTTCTCGGCCTTGATCTCGTTGAGCGCATGATCGCCGCGCACGCACAGCGCGATCACCGGGGTCGTCTCGTCGGCGCCCTTGACCAGCAGGGTCTTCAGGCACCGCGAGGCCGGCACGCCGGCCACCTCGGCCAGCTGCTCGATGGTGTGCACGCCGGGGGTTTCCAGCCGGGCGCGCTCCTCGGTGGCCGGCGCGCGTTCGCCCTGCGGCGCAGCGATCGCCTTCTCCACGTTGGCCGCGTAGCCGGAGCCGGTGGAATGCACGATCGCATCCTCGCCGCTGTCGGCCAGCACGTGAAACTCGGTCGAGGTGGCGCCGCCGATGCTGCCGCTGTCCGCGTCCACGGCCCGGTAGTCCAGGCCGATGCGATCGAAGATGCGCACGTAGGCCTCCTGCATGCGATCGAAGCTTGCCTGCATGCCGGCGGTGTCGACGTCGAACGAGTAGGCATCCTTCATGATGAATTCGCGCGCGCGCATCACCCCGAAGCGCGGGCGGATCTCGTCGCGGAACTTGGTCTGCACCTGGTAGAAGTTGACCGGCAGCTGCTTGTAGCTCCTGATCTCGCGGCGCACCACGTCGGTGATGACCTCCTCGTGGGTGGGGCCGACGCAGTAATCGCGCTCGTGCCGATCGGTCAGCCGGAGCAGCTCGGGGCCGTACTGTTCCCAGCGCCCGGATTCCTGCCACAGCTCGGCCGGCTGCACCGCCGGCATCAACAGCTCCAGCGCGCCGGCACGGCTCATCTCCTCGCGCACGATCGCCTCGATCTTCCTGACCACGCGCAGGCCCAGCGGCATCCAGGTGTACAACCCCGAGCCCAGGCGGCGCACGAAGCCTGCGCGCATCATCAGCTGATGGCTGACGATCTCGGCATCCGAGGGCATCTCCTTGGTGGTGCCGATGAAGAACTGGCTGGCGCGCATGGCCGGGGACTCACGAGGGTCGGGGGGCGAGCAGTATAGGGCCGGCCGAGCCGCCTCATCGCGCTGGCCGGAGTCCGCGCTGGCCAGATTGTCGAGCGCTGCCGATCGGACAGACGAGCCGCCGGTCCTTGCGAATGCGTCGAATCGCCGCTGCATCGGCTCCGGTGCCGGCGGTCGCCTGACGATGTTGCAGCGACAGAGCGCTGCGCACGATGCGACGTGGCACCTGGGCGAGGCACGGGGGTGGGCGGTGGATCAGGGCACGGGCTTGCTCACCTGGCGCTTGCCGGGCGAGAAGCGGGCCAGCGCGGCGCTGCAGATCATCGGTACCTTCGACTCGACCGACGGCAGCTTCATGTGGGGGTGGGACCATCCGCACGCTGGGCTGCAGCGAGATGGATGCCTGGCACTTCGCCGCCGTTGCCGCTCGCATGTGCGAACGGCAAGGCGCCTATCGCGGGCCGAGCGGCGGCACCTACGTGTTCATGACCTTCGACACCGTGAGCGTATCGAAGTCCTGACGTTCGCGATGCGGTGTGCGCGCCGGTTACGATACCGGGCGCACCGGTTGCGGTGCCCGATCCAGGCGAAGGCATGTCCGATCGACGATTGCAGGTGTTCCACACCGTGGCCGGGGTGCTCAGCTTCACGCGGGCGGCCGAACTGCTGCACATGACCCAGCCGGCGGTGACCCACCAGATCCGTCAGCTGGAGGAGGAGCTGAACACCCGGCTGTTCGATCGGGCCAACAACCGCATCAGCCTGACCGCCGCCGGCGAGCACGTGCTGGGTTATGCGGACGGCATCATGACGTTGTACGCCGAGATGGAGGCCTCGATGAAGGCCATGACCGGCGACCGTACCGGGCTGGTGACGCTGGGGGCCAGCACCACGATCGGCGAGTACCTGCTGCCCGGGCTGCTGGGCGATTTCCGGGCGCGTTTTCCCGATGTCCAGATCCGCCTGCGCGTGGCCAACACCGACACCGTGGTCGCGATGGTGGCCGACAACGTGATCGACCTGGGCGTGGTCGAGGGCACGGTCGAGAACCAGTTGCTGACGGTCGAGGAATCCCTGTCGGACGAGCTGGTGGCGCTGATGCCGCCCGGCCACCCGCTGTGCGAGTGCGCCTGCGTGGATGTCCCGACGCTCGGGGCGCACCACTACATCCAGCGCGAGTCCGGTTCGGGTACGCGCCGGGTGATCGCCTGCTGGCTGCGCGAGAACGGCAGCGACGAGAATGCGCTCAACTCCACCATCGAGCTGGGCAGCACCGAGGCGATCAAGGGCGCGGTGCGCGCCGGAATGGGCGTGTCCATCGTGTCACGCGCCACGATCGTCAACGAACTGACGCTGGGTACGCTGGTGGCCAGGCCGCTGTCCCCCCGGTTGCCGCGCCCGTTCTATTTCGTCCGCCAGCGCCAGAAGTTCCGGACCCACCTGATGGACGAGCTGTTCCAGTTCGCCCGGCAGTACCTGGAAGAGGCGGCACGTCCGCCCCGGTCGTGACGTGATGCGCCGCACAGCGGTGGCATACTCGTCGCGCTGAACCGCTGAGCGACTCTCCAGATGCTCGACATCATCCGCGACTGGTACACGCGGAACTTCTCCGATCCGCAGGCGGTCATCCTGGCCTTCCTGCTGCTGGTGGTGTTCGGCATCGTCTGGCTGCTGGGCGACATCCTGGCGCCGGTGCTGATGGCCCTGGTGCTGGCCTACCTGCTCGAAGGCGTGGTCGCGGCCATGCAGCGCATCCACGTGCCGCGCACGCTGGCATCCGCGGCGGTGCTGCTGGCGTTCGTCACCCTCTCGCTGATCGTGCTGGTGGTGCTGGTGCCGCTGCTGTTCCAGCAGGTCGAGCAGCTGGTGCGCGCCGCGCCCGAGCTGATCGCGCGCATCCAGGAGCAGATGCTTCGCCTGCCCCAGCAGTACCCGGACGTGTTCACGGTCGATCAGGTGAACGACCTGATCGGCACGCTCAGGCGCGAGATCGGCGTGGCCGGGCAGGACATCCTGTCCTTCTCCCTGTCGCAGCTGTCCTCGATCGTGGTCATCGCGGTGTACGTGGTGCTGGTGCCGCTGATGGTGTTCTTTGCCCTGAAGGACAAGGACGAGCTGCTCGGTTTCTTCGGCAAGTTCGTGCCCAAGCGCAGCGAGCTGTCCTTCCAGGTCTGGCGCGAGGTGGACCTGAAGATCGCCAACTACATTCGCGGCAAGTTCGTCGAGATCGTGATCGTCTGGGTCACCACCTACGTCACCTTCGGGTTCATGGGCCTGGACTACGCGCTGCTGCTCAGCTTCCTGGTCGGCCTGTCGGTGATCATTCCCTACATCGGCGCGGTGGTGGTGACCGTGCCGATCGCGCTGGTCGGCTTCTTCCAGTGGGGCCTGGTGGCCAAGCTGGGCTACCTGCTGATCGCCTACCAGATCATCCAGATCCTCGACGGCAACGTGCTGGTGCCGCTGCTGTTCTCCGAGGCGGTCAACCTGCATCCGCTGGCGATCATCGTGGCGGTGCTGTTCTTCGGCGGGCTGTTCGGCTTCTGGGGGGTGTTCTTCGCCATCCCGCTGGCCACGCTCACCCAGGCGGTGATGAACGCCTGGCCGAAGGCACGCGAATCCCGGCTGGGGCGAGGTGGCCGGGGCGAACGTACACCCGTCTGATTCCGCAGCACGGCCCGAGGCGCCACGTCCCGGCAGCCGGGTCCCGTCGATCAGGCAAGACCGCGCACCGCCTGCAGCACCTCGGCCACGTGGCCGGGCACCTTGACCTTGCGCCACTCGGCCGCCAGCGTGCCGTCCGCTGCGATCACGAAGGTGCTGCGCTCGATGCCGGTGAAGGTCTTGCCGTACATGTTCTTCTCCACCAGCACGCCGTAGCGGCCGCACAGCGTGCCGTCCTCGTCGCTCAGCAGCTCGAACGGCATCGATTGCCTGTCCTTGAACTTCTCGTGGCTGGCGAGCGAATCCTGCGACACGCCCAGCACCACCGCGCCCGCGGCCAGGAAGTCGTCGTGCGCATCGCGAAAGTCCTGGCTCTCGGTGGTGCAGCCGGGGGTGGCATCACGGGGGTAGAAGTAGAGCACCACGATCCGGCCCGACAGGTCGGTCGAGGCGATGCGACCCGGCTCGCCGGTGGCGGGCAGGTCGAAGGCGGGTGCGGGTTCGTGCAGCGAGGGTCGGCTCATGGCGGCTGGAGGCGCGGGGGGCGGTGGAGCGGATCGAGCGCCGGAGTCTACCCGGAGCGGACGCGAGGCCGGATGCGACGCTTGAGAATGCCGTGTCCCGTCAGTACCATGCGTCGATCAGCCGAGGCGGGGTCTTATGTTCAAGGGCAGCATGGTGGCGTTGGTCACGCCGATGCACGATGACGGTACCGTCGACGACGATACGCTGGCCGCGCTGATCGACTGGCACGTCGAATCCGGCACCGATGCGATCGTTGCGGTCGGTACCACCGGGGAATCCGCCACCCTGACCGTGCCGGAGCATGCGCGCGTGATCGAGCTGGTGGTGAGGCTTGCGCGCGGCCGGGTACCGGTCATCGCCGGCACCGGTGCCAACGCGACCGCCGAGGCCATCGAGCTGACGCGCCACGCCGCTTCGGTCGGTGCCGATGCCTGCCTGCTGGTGACGCCCTATTACAACAAGCCCACGCAGGAGGGGCTGTTCCTGCACTTCAGTGCCGTGGCGAAGGCGGTCGACACGCCGCAGATTCTCTACAACGTGCCCGGACGCACCGCGCTCGACATGCATCCGGACACCACCGCTCGCCTGTCGCACGTGGACAACATCGTCGGCATCAAGGAAGCCTTCGGCGATCCGCAGCGCATCAGGCTGCTGGTGGAAACGTGCCGTGACGGCTTCTTGGTGGTCACCGGCGACGACGCCACGGCGTGCGAAAGCCTGCTGCTCGGCGGCCACGGCGACATCTCGGTCACCGCCAACGTGGTGCCGCGCGACATGGCCGAGCTGTGCCGGGCGGCCATTGCCGGGGATCGGGCCACCGCCGAAGCCATCGATGCCCGTATCGGCGCCCTGCACGTGGCGCTGTTCCACGAGTCGAACCCGATTCCCGTCAAGTGGGCGCTGGCGGAGATGGGGCGCATCGGACCGGCCTTGCGACTGCCGCTGACGCCGCTGGCCGAGACCTATCACGCGACGGTTCGCGAGGCGCTGAGGCGGGGTGGCGCGTTGTCCGATGGGGCGGTGCCGAACCGCGAGCCGGCGATCGGCGCCGCGGCGGGAGCCCGCGGATGAAGCCGCTCGCGCTGCCCGTGCTGCTTCTCGTCTCGTTGAGCGGTTGCGCCGCCTTCGACAGCGCGCAGAGCCCGGATGTGATCTACAGCGACGACAGCGCCGCGGCGATCGCGCTGCAGGTGCCGCCGGACCTGACCGACGTCAGCGATACCGAGCAGTTCGTGCTGCCCGGCAATGCGGGTGGTCCGATCGCGCGCAACACGCTGCTGCCCACGATCGACGGCGTGCGCTTCGAGCGCAACGCCATGCAGGCCTGGCTGGCCTTCGAGGTCGCGCCCGAGACGCTGTGGCCGCAGCTGCTGTCGTTCGTCACGGCACGTGGCTACGCGATCGATCGCACCTTGCCGGTGGCCGGGACGCTGGCCACGCGCTGGCAGTCGGTGAACGATGGCGAGGACGGCGTGCTGGGCGGGCTGATCGGCGGGCCGCGCGATCCGCGTTCGCGCATCGCCTTCCGGCTCGAACGCGACGGGGTCGCCGGTGCGCGGCTGTTCGCACGACGGCAAGTCGTGGCCGGCCGGCTGGTCGAGGCGGGCGACGTGCCCGACTGGCCCGCCGCCTCGGCCGATCCTGAGGCGACCGATACCCTGCTGGCCGAGCTGCTGGTGCATCTGGGGCTGACGCGCCAGCAGAGCGACGCGGTGCTCGATGCCGAAGCCGCGGCGGACGTGCTCGACGATGCGGTGGTGCGCAGTGGGGCGGCCGGTAGCCAGCTGGTGGTGCACCGGGGTTACCTGAGCGCCTTCAACGCCCTGGATGCGGCGGTGCAGGACAGCGGCTGGAGCGTTCGCACGCGCGACGACAGTGTCGGGCGCATCGCGTTCACCGATGAGGGTGATGAGGGTGGCGACGAGGTCGACGCGCAGGAGCGCTCGCTGGTGCTGACGGTGGAGCCGGTGCACGTGGCGGCCGTCCGGGTCGGGGTGGTCGATGCCGATGGGCGACGGCTGGAGGCGGCACGCGAACGGCGTGTGCTCGACACGCTGGCGTCCCGGCTGCTGGAGGCGGCCGGCAACCGACCGGTCTGATGCTCGAGGTTGCAGCGCTGGGCAGCGGCAGCGACGGCAATTCCCTGCTGGTCCGCTCGGCGACCACCACGCTGCTGGTCGATTGCGGGTTCACGCTCAAGGAAACCCGTGCCCGGCTGGCCGACCTGTCGTTGACGCCCGATGCGCTGGACGGCGTGCTGGTGTCGCACGAGCACGGGGATCACATGAAGGGCGTCGGCCCGTTGTCGCGCAAGCACCGCGTGCCGGTCTGGCTGACGCATGGCACCTGGCGGGCGACGCGGGACCGGCGCATCAGCGACGTCAACCTGTTCCACGCGCACGAGCCGTTCACCATCGGCGATATCCGCATCGATCCGTTTCCCACGCCGCACGATGCGGCCGAGTCCTGCCAGTTCGTGTTCGAGGCCAACGGAGTCCGCTTCGCCAACGTCACCGATCTGGGCGCCTGCACCCCGCACGTGCGCGCCAAGCTTGCCGGCGTGCACGGACTGGTGGTGGAGTGCAACTACGACCCCGACATGCTTCGGCAGGGACCCTACCCGCCGATGCTGCAGGCGCGCATCCGTTCCGACTGGGGGCACCTGGGCAACGACCAGGCGGCCCAGCTGGTCGCGCGACTGGACCATCCCGCCCTGCAGTGCATCCTGCTGGGGCACCTGTCCGAGCGTAACAACTCGGACGCACTGGCGCATGCCACGGTGTGCGAACAGTTGCAGGATCGGCACGAGCGCGTGACGGTGCTCGCACAGCATCGTTGCAGCGGCTGGTTCGAGCTGTGCGCCGCGACAGCCGGCTCGTCCGGCACCGACGCGCCCGAGGCGACGGACCCGTCCGGGCAGGATGCCGGACGCACGTCCGCCGCGGCCCGCGCAAGGGAGCCCGAGACGGTCTGAGGCATGGCGCAGTTTTTCCAAAGCGATGGCCGTCCGCTGGCGAAGGCGGATCGGGGGGATCACGCTTCATGCCCGGGCGCCAGGATCTTCCCCAGGATCTTCCCCAGGATCTTCCTTGGCGTGACAAAGCAGGTCTTCTGACGAGATCGACGGGTACCTCTCTTGGGCATGCAGACCGAACGCGATCCGCGGCTCGACGCGGCCAAGGGCGTCCTGATCGCGCTGGTGGTGCTCGGCCACCTGTTCGAGGCGGTGAACTACTGGAGGGATGCGGCCATCCGATTGCCGTTGACGGCGATCTACCTGTTCCACATGCCCGCGTTCGTGTTCATGGCGGGGGTGACCGCGGGCACCCGGCGGGTTGCACGGCGCGTGGCCACGATGCTGGTGCTGCTGGTAGGGTTCCAGGCGGTGTACTACCTCGTGCTGAGCCAGGTCGAGTCGGGCAAGCGCTTCTCCTGGACGGAGCCCTTCTGGGTGCTGTGGTTCCTGTTGGCCATGGCGTGGTGGCAGGCGCTGGCGCCCTGGATCGTGCGTGCCCCGCGCCGGGCGTTCGCGCTGGCGGTGATCGCGGCACTGCTGGCGGGCAGCCTGCCCCCGGTGATCGGTGGCGAGCTGGCCCTGTCGCGCACCCTGGTCTTCCTGCCGTTCTTCGTGGCCGGCAAGATATGGGGAACACGGTTGGTGGAGCGGGCGGGGCACGCATCGGCGGCGCAGCGCTGGGCCTCGCTGATCGCCTGCCTGGTGGCGATCGCGCTGGCGTTCTCGGTTGGAATCGGGCACACGTGGCTGTACGCCAGTCACAGCTTCGAGACGCTCGGTGTCGGTGTCGTGCAGGGCATGGCGACACGCGCCGCGCTGCTGTCGGCCGCAGCGTTGTGCATCTGGACGCTGCTGGCGTTCCTGCCGGCGCAGCCCTCACCCCGGCTGAGCGTGACCGGACGACGCAGTCTGGCGATCTACCTGCTGCATGCCCCGCTGTTGCTGGCGATCACGCCGGCCTTGAGCGGACTTGTCGTGCAGCAGGGCGGTATCGCCGCCTGGCTGCTGTGCGTGATCGCCGCCGCCGGTGTGCTCGCACTGCTGTCCGTGCCGGGACCCGATCGGTGGCTGCGTACCGGGGCGGCGACGGTGGTCGAGGCGGGGGCGGCGTTGCCCGACACGGTCCGGAGTGAGCGAACCGACGAGGCGTCCTCATCGGAGCGCTGAACGGCTCGGGATGCATGGACGCCCCCCGTCAGCGTATCGTTGCACCTCCAGACACCACCGAGAAGATCCATGGACACACCCACGCTCGCCAGGATGGGGATCGAGAATCGCGATCAGATCACCCGCTACGAGACGTTGCAGAAGTCGGCCCGCAAGGATGTGCTGCGGATCTTCTACAAGCGCGAGCCGGGCTCGCTGTTGCCGGTACGCCGTACCTACGAGTTCGGTCGGGGCCTGCAATCGGATGTGGCCGACAGCGGCGAGCCGCGTTTCGAGATCAACTACGAGGTGTCGCCGGAGTACCTGAGTGCGGTCGAGGAACTGGACGCCCTGCTGGAGAACCGGAACTCCCGACCCGCCCGGGTGACCCGCGTGCTGGAGCAGCTGGACGATCTGCAGAAGCGGGTCGATGCCGGCGAGACGGGCGACGACATCGGCAAGCGCTTCGGCGAACTGCGCGCCGAACTCGCCACGCTGGTGTGAGACGCTCGGCCCGGCGGGCACGTCGCGCACGTCGCCATCAGGCGCCGTAGCCGGGCCGTACGTTGCCCCACACGCGCCCGGTCACGAGGATCGGCGCGTTCGCCTCGCGCATCAGCGCGTGGTGGCCGCCGCCCAGGTCCCGCCGGTAGGTCTGCCGTTGCCAGGGCCGGGTGTTGTGCCCGGCCTTCAGGCCGGCGACGGCGGAATCATCGCCCGAGCAGCTCGCCGATCCGTGCCGTCACCGCGTCGGTGTCCAGCCTGGCCGCCTCGAGCATCTGCTCGCGGCTGCCGTGCTCGATGAAGCTGTCGGGCAGGCCGATCAGGTGCAGCCGCGGTATCGATCCGGTGGTGGACAGGTATTCGAGCACGGCGGCTCCCGCACCACCGGGTATGGCGTTCTCCTCCAGCGTGACGAGCAACTCGTGCGAGGCGGCCAGTTCGTCGATCAGGTCGGTGTCCAGCGGCTTCACGAAGCGCATGTTCACCACCGTGGCATCGTGCACCTCGCCGGCCGCTTCGGCCGCGGCCAGCATGGTGCCGAAGGCGAGCAGGGCCACCTTGCGACCGTCACGCCGCCGTTGCGCCCGTCCGACCGGCAGGGGCGGTGCCTGCTCGTCCACCTCCACGCCCGGGCCCTGGCCGCGCGGGTAGCGTACCGACGAGGGGCCGTCCAGGCTCAGGCCGGTGCGCAACATGGCACGGCACTCGTTCTCGTCGGCCGGCACCATGATGGTCATGTTCGGCAGCGGCCTGAGAAAGGAGATGTCGAAGCTGCCGGCATGGGTGGGCCCGTCCGGGCCGACCAGCCCGGCCCGGTCGATGGCGAACACCACCGGCAGGTTCTGCAGGGCGACGTCGTGCACGACCTGATCGTAGCCGCGTTGCAGGAAGGTGGAATAGATCGCCACCACCGGGCGCATGCCGCCGCAGGCAAGCCCTGCCGCCAACGTCACCGAGTGCTGCTCGGCGATGCCGACGTCGAAGTAGCGATCCGGGAAGCGTTCCTGGAACTCGACCAGTCCGGAGCCCTCGCGCATGGCCGGGGTGATGCCGCACACGCGCGGATCCTGCTCGGCCGCATCGCACAGCCAATCGCCGAACACCCGGGTGTAGGTCGGCCGGTTGGAGCCGGACTGCTTCAGCGGCTTGCCGGTCTCGGGATCGAACGGGGTGACCGCGTGCAGGGCGAGCGGGTCCTGTTCGGCGAACGTGTAGCCATGGCCCTTGTGGGTGACCGCGTGCAGGAACACCGGTCCGGTCAGTTCCCGGCAATTCCTGAGCACCGCGACCAGGCCGCGCACATCGTGTCCGTCGACCGGGCCGATGTAGTTGAACCCCAGCTCCTCGAACAGGGTGCTGGGCACCACCATGCCCTTGACGTGCTCCTCGGTACGACGCGCCAGCTCGAACATGCTGGGCAGGCGGGCCAGCACCTTCTTGCCGCCCTCGCGCGCATCGTGCAGGACCTTGTTGGACAGCATGCGCGCCAGGTACTTGTTCATGCCGCCCACGTTCGGCGAGATGGACATGTCGTTGTCGTTAAGCACCACCAGCATGTCGGCGCGTTCGTCGCCGGCGTGGTTGAGCGCCTCGTAGGCCAGGCCCGCGGTCAGGGCACCGTCACCGATCACCGCGGCGATGCGGGCCGTCGGGCGGTCCGTGCCGTCGGTGGCGCGCTGGCGCGCCGCCAGCGCCATGCCCAGTGCCACGCTGATCGAGGTGCTGGAGTGGCCGACCCCGAAGGTGTCGTATTCGCTCTCGGTCCGGTTGGGAAAGGCTGCCAGGCCACCCCGCTTGCGCATCGTGTCCATGCGTTCGCGCCGGCCGGTCAGGATCTTGTGCCCGTAGGTCTGATGTCCGACATCCCAGACCAGCTGGTCCAGCGGCGTGTCGTAGACATAATGAAGCGCCACCGTCAGCTCGATGGTGCCGAGGCTGGCCCCCAGGTGGCCACCGGTCTGCGCCACCGAGGCGATGACGAAGCGGCGCAGCTCGTCGGCCAGCTGCGGCAGATCGCTCTCGTCGAGCTGTCGCAGGTCGGCAGGCACATCGACTCGGGAGAGCAGCGGGTAAGTCGCTTGGACGTCCATGGGCCTGGTCGTTCGGGCGGAACCGCCCATTATGGTGCCCCTCAAGCCGGCCTGACAAGGGTTGCCGTCACGTTGACGACGACCTTGCACGGATCATCAGAAGCTGCGACCGACCACCCAGGCCGACAGGGCACGCAGGGTATCGAACGTGTCGCCGAGGCCATCGAGCGCGTCGAGCGCCGTGCGATGGGTGTCCGCGGCGTGCCGGCGAGCACCGTCCAGCCCGAGCAGGGCGGGGTAGGTCGGCTTATCGCGCGCGATGTCGGCCCCCTGCTGCTTGCCCAGCGTCTCGGTGTCCGACACCACGTCGAGTATGTCGTCCACGATCTGGAAGGACAGGCCGACCGCGGCACCGTAGGTGTCCAGGCGGCGCAGCAGCGCCGGGTCACCGGCACCGGCGGACAAGGCGCCCAGTTGCACCGCCGCACGGATCAGCGCGCCGGTCTTGTGCCGGTGCATGTGTTCCAGCCCCGCCAGGTCGAGCCGATTGCCGACCGCCTCCAGGTCGATCGCCTGACCCACCGCCATGCCGCGGGCACCGCTCGCCTCGCCCAGTACCTCGATCATGCGCACGCGCGCACGATCCTCGATCGTGCGGTCCGGGTTGGCGGCCAGCAGCGTGAACGCGAGCGCCTGCAGCGCATCGCCCGCCAGGATCGCGGTGGCCTCGCCGTACGCGATGTGGCAGGTCGGGTGTCCGCGGCGCAACGCATCGTCGTCCATGGCCGGCAGGTCGTCGTGCACCAGCGAATAGGCGTGCACCATCTCCAGCGCGGCGGCCGGTATGTCCGCCCGTTCCGGCCCGGCACCCAGCGCCTCGGCGGTGGCGTAGGTAAGCACGGGCCGGACCCGCTTGCCACCGATGGTGACCGCGTAGCGCATCGCCGACGGCAGGCGTGTCTCGCCGGCCGCGGACGGCGGCAGGTGCTGCAGCAGGACCCGGTCCACCCGCTCGCGCCAGGCGCGAAAGCGTGATTCCAGGGTCGCATCGAGCGATGGCGCGCGCGCGCCGTCGGCAGCCGAGGGGGCGCCGGGGAGGGTGTTCGGGCTCATCGTGGAAGTGTATATCGCCCGGGCCCGCGCCCTGTCGCGGGACGGGCACCGGCATCGGCATCGGCATCGGCAGGGCGGTAACGCACGGTGGACGAGGCGACGTTTTTTCGACGCGACACGTGAAACAATCCGGCGCTTGTCCGATGAAGTCGCCGCATTCCATGAAAACATCGCTCGTGCAGCCGTTGCTGCTGATCCTGTCGCTGAGCGCCTCGTTGGCGATGGCCAGCGGCGAGACGCCCTCCACGCCCGGGAACCTGGATGGCGACATCGACGGGACGCGGGTGGTGCTGAGCTGGGATGCGGCCAGCGACGACGGCGGTGTCGAGGGGTACAACGTGTACCGGGACGATCGCTACCTGAGCACGGTGTTCGATACGCGCTACAGCGGCGAGGTGGAGGCCGACAGGCTGTACACGTTCCGCATCGTCGCCTTCGATGCCGAGCCGCGCTCGTACTCGACCGCGACGCCGGCGCTGTCGCTGCCCGCCTCGCTGTTGCCGTCGGATCTGACGATACCGCCCACGCCCCCCTCGCAGCTGAGCGGCACGGTCGACGGCACCAGCGTCTTGCTGAGCTGGACCGCCTCCACCGATGACGAGGCGGTGCGCGGCTACAACGTGTACCGCGACAACCGGTACCTGTCGACCGTGTTCGAGCCGCGCTACACCGGCACGGTCGCCGCCGGGGCGGTCCATGCCTGGTACACGGTCGCGTTCGACATCCGTGACAACTTCTCGGCCCGTTCCGAGCGGATCACCCTGCCGGACGAAGGTCCGGTGGACACCTCGATCAAGCCTGCACCGCCCGGCGGGCTGTCCGGTACCGTCGTGCCGGGTCCCGACGGGGACACCGTCACGCTCGAATGGGACGAGGCGATCGATGACCGCGGCGTATCCGGCTACAACGTCTACATCGACGGCCGCTATCGCGCGACGCGTTTCCAGACGCGCTACACCACCACGACCGCCTCCGGCTCGAGCAACGACTTCTCGATCGTGACGTTCGACATCGACGGAAATTTCTCGGCCCGCTCGACGCCTCTCACCCTGCCTGCCGGCCCCGGTTCGACCGATCCGGGCGTGCCGCCGTCGGTGCCGCTCGGACTGGGCGGTGACACGCGTACCGTGAACGGAGGCACCGAGGTCACGCTGGCCTGGGCCGCGTCGGACGGTCCGGCCGGGGTGGCCGGCTACAACGTGTACCGCGACGGCCGGTACCTGACCACGGTGGTCGATACCGGCTACACCGACCGCGTGGCAGCGGGCGAGGCGTTCTCCTACTCGATCGTGGCGTTCGATCGCTTCCAGAACTTCTCGGCCAGGTCGGCGCCGCTGAACCTGCTCGGCGATGCCAACCGGGCGCCCTTCTTCAGCGACCTGGGCGATCGCACGCTCGCCGCCGATCAGCGGTTCGAGCTGGTGCTGCGCCCGGTCGACCTGGACGGCGGAGCGGCGGGCATCCTGACCGGCCCGTTGCCCGCCGGCATGCGCAACGTGGACAACCGCGACGGCAGCCGCAGCCTGGTGTGGACCCCGACGGCCGCGGACGTCGGTGAGGTGGCGCTGCTGCTGATCGCCTTCGACCTGGCCGATACCGAGCTGCGTACCGAGCAGCGCATCACGCTGACGGTGGTCGGCGAAGGCGAGCCGCCCGTGGCGGTGCCGTTCGCGATCAGCCTGCCGTCGCAGGCGATCGAACTGCGCGAGGGCGACCCCGCCGGCGCTCGCGTGGCGATCAGCGTGACGCGTCAGCCGGACTATGCAGGCACCCTGCAGCTGAGCGTGGAAGCGATCGATGCGGTGGACGAGGCGGTCCGTGCGACGCTCTCCGCCGACACGCTCGCCCCTGCCGAGACGCAGGGTCTGCTGACGCTGACGCAATCGATCGGCATCCTGCCGATCCAGCCGGTGCAGCGGCGGTACCGGGTGTCGGCCAGCGACGGGACGGATGTCGCCAGCGCCTCCATCACCGTGGCGGTGACCCCGGCGGCCAACGATGACGTCTACCTGCTGCTCGGCCAGAGCAACATGGTCGGCTTCAGCGAAGCGGGTGCCAAGCGAGCCGATGCCGGTGAACCGGACGAGCCGCGGCTGCGCATCCGCCAGTTGAACGTCAGCCCCAACGAGGCCGCGCTGTTCGCCACGCCCGCCGCCTACGCCGATCCGGAGCGCAACGTGCGTTCGCCGGGCATCGTCACCGCCGAGGACCCGCTGCACGAGCCGCTCGGCCAGGGCGCCGAGGTCAAGTCGGGCACGCGCATCGGTCCGGGACTGTCGTTCGCCAAGCGAGCCCTGCCGCTGACCACGCGCAACATCGTGCTGGTGCCGGCGGCCTGGTCGGGCAGCGGATTCTGCGATTCGCAGAGCCCGGCCGCCCAGTGGAATCCGGACAGCCCCGGTGACGACCGGCTGGGCAACACGCTGATGTTCGAGCGGGCACTGACCCGGGTGAACGAGGCGCTGGTGCGTAGCGGCGGCATCCTGCGCGGCATCCTGTGGTTGCAGGGAGAGGCGGACAGTCGCCCCGAATGCGCGCCGCTGTACGAGCGGAACCTGATCGATCTGGTGGCGGCGCTGCGCACCCGCATCGATGTGGATGCGCGCGGTCAGCTCGCGCGCGGTGCGCAGGCAGCGGTGCCCTTCGTGACCGGCACGCTGTCGCGCGGTCGCGACGAGCAGCGCGATTTCGGCAACCCGAGCGAGGCCGAGGCCACCGTGGATGCGGTCCTGAAGGGCGTGGCCGATCGGGTGGCGTACGCCGAGGTGTCACTGCACGACGATCTGGTGCCGGCGAACGGCTTCCCGTGCGGTACCGATGGCTGCGTGCACTTCGGTGCCGATGCGCTGCGCGAGATCGGCGTGCGGTTTCACGATGCCCTGCTGCGAGCGAGCCGGAACGCGCCGTGACGGGACGCGGGGCTCAGGCGTCGCCGCCGGCCGGGTCGGCCGGGGCGGCGCCGGACTCGAACGGCTCGAGCCGTTCCTCGCCGTCCTCCTCCAGCAGCACCTTCACCTTCTGTTCGGCCTCGCCCAGGCTCTGCCGGCAGTAGCGGGACAGCGCCACGCCGCGCTCGAACTGCTCGATCGATTCCTCCAGCGAGGCCTCCCCCGATTCCAGCGAGCGCACCAGCGTCTCGAGCTCGCCCAGCGCATCCTCGAAACGGGTGCCCTTGGCCACCTTCGGAGGGCTCTTTCGCGTCTTGGCAGTCATGGGGCGGAGTGTATAGGGACAGCTGGCGCGGGTGGCGGCTACGCCTCCAGCGCGCTCAGGTGATCGACCGCCTCCTCCAGGCGCGCGGCCCCCATCACCTCCAGTCCCGGAATCGGCTTCTTCGGCCGGTTGCCGGCCGGCACCACGGCACGCTTGAAACCCAGCTTGGCCGCCTCGCGCAGGCGTTCCTCGCCGTTGCTGACCGGACGCACCTCGCCGGCCAGGCCGATCTCGCCGAACACCACCAGGTCCGGCGGCAGCGGCCGATTGCGGAACGATGACAGGGCGGCGAGCAGCACCGGCAGGTCGGCGGCCGTCTCCGAGACGCGCACCCCGCCCACCACGTTGACGTACACGTCCTGATCGAACATGGCGATGCCGGCGTGGCGGTGCATGACCGCCAGCATCATCGCCAGCCGGTTCTGCTCCAGCCCGACCGTGACGCGGCGCGGCTGGCCGTGACACTCGTCCACCAGCGCCTGCGCCTCGACCAGGATCGGCCGGGTGCCTTCGCGGGTCACCATGATGACGCTGCCGGACACCGGTTCGGGATGGCGCGACAGGAAGATGGCCGACGGGTTGGTGACCGCCTTCAGGCCCTTGTCGTCCATCGCGAACACGCCCAGCTCGTTGACCGCGCCGAAGCGGTTCTTGACCGCGCGCACCATGCGGAAGCGGCTACCCTGATCGCCCTCGAAATACAACACCGTGTCCACCATGTGCTCCAGCACCCGGGGGCCTGCCAACGCACCTTCCTTGGTGACGTGCCCGACCAGGAAGATGGCGGTGCCGCTCTGCTTGGCGAAGCGCACCAGCCGGGCGGCGCTCTCGCGCACCTGGGCGACGGCGCCCGGTGCCGAGGTCAGCTGTTCGGTGAACACTGTCTGGATGGAATCGACCACCATCACGTCCGGCTTCTCGCGCGCGGCGTGCGCAAGGATCGATTCGACGCGGGTCTCGGTCAGCAGGCGAAGCCTCTCCTGCGGCAGTTCCAGCCGGCGCGCGCGCATCGTCACCTGCTGCAAGGATTCCTCGCCGGTCACGTACAGCACGCCGCGCTGCAGCGACAGGTTGGCAAGACACTGGGTCAAGAGCGTGGACTTGCCGATGCCCGGGTCCCCGCCCAGCAGCGTGACCGAGCCTGCCACCAGGCCACCGCCCAGCACCCGGTCGAGCTCGGAAAGCCCGGTGCCCAGCCGCGCCTCGGCCACCATCCGCACATCGCGCGCGTTGGTGATCTGGCTCTTCGCACCGGCATACCCGGCATGCCGCTCGCTGGCGGCGCCGGCGACCACCGGCGCCACGCTCTCCTCCAGCGAGTTCCATTCGCCGCAGTCGGCGCACTGGCCGGACCACTTGGTGCTGGAGGCACCGCAGGCGGTGCACACGTAGTATTGCTTGGGTTTGGCCATGACTGAGTATACGTCCAGTGGGCCGGGTGGCCCGGGCAGGCCGGGTGGCATGGGATCACGCGGTGGCGGAAAACTCACGATTCCGTATGGCGACGAACCTCTGCCGCTCGCCGGCGTCAGTCATGGACGGAACACGATTCATGACCCCGAACCTGGACAAACCCCACATGCGACGACGACATTTCCTGAGCGCGGCACTGGCCACGGGCACGGTGCTCTCCGTGCCCGCCGTGCTGCTCGGCCGACCGGGCCGGGTGCACGCGCTCGATACCGACCTGGAGACCCTGCACCAGGGATGGAGCGACTACCTCGCCGACACCGCCGAGCTGCCCGGTCCGGGCACTCCGCTGGACATCTCCGAGGAGCAGTGGCGCGAACGGCTGCCGGCCGATGCCTTCGAGGTGCTGTTCCGGGACGCTACCGAACGGCCCGGCTCCAGCCCGCTGGACGATGAGCATCGTCGCGGGGTGTTCGCCTGCCGCGCCTGCGACCTGCCGTTGTTCACCTCGGCGATGAAGTTCGACAGCGGCACCGGCTGGCCGAGCTTCTTCACCGCCATTCCGGACCATCTGGAGACTTCGCGCGATTTCAAGCTGATCCTGCCCCGGACCGAGTACCACTGCGTGCGATGCGGAGGCCATCAAGGGCACGTGTTCGACGATGGCCCGGCGCCGACCGGTCAGCGATGGTGCAACAACGGCGTGGCGCTGCGTTTCGTTCCCACCGACGGCGGTGAAGGCGAGGCGTAGGGTCTCTCTTCCCAGCCTTCGAACCGCCGGCCCGGCTGGCGAGCGCGTGGTGCCGGCGGCGGCTCGGCTCCGGCCATGACTGATCGTACCGCCAGTGGGCCGGAGGCTGCGGACGTCGCGAACGGCGTGGCACGGTACGATGCGATGCACGGAGGGACGACGCGATGAACGCACCGATGAACGCATCAGTGAACGCACCGATGAAACGCCACCGCCTGAGCGTCTCGGAGTACTACGCCATGGCCCGCCATGGAATCCTTGCGCAGGATGCGCGAGTCGAACTGATCGATGGAGAGATCATCGACATGGCACCGATAGGGATATCCCACGCGAGCATCGTCTCGCTTCTCACCGGCCGGCTGGCGCGCGCCACCGGCGACGACATCGTCATCAGCCCGCAGAATCCGGTGCGCCTGTCGGACTTCTCCGAGCCGCAGCCGGACCTGTCGCTGCTGCGGCCACGTGTCGACGGCTATCCGACTGTGCATCCCTCGGCCGACGAGGTGGTGCTGATGATCGAGGTGGCGCATTCGTCGCTGGCCTACGATCGTGACGTGAAGCTGCCGCTGTACGCGCGGCACGGGGTGCCGGTGGTGTGGCTGGTCGACGTGGCCGCGCAAGGCCTGACGATCCATGCCCGGCCGGACGGGGAGTGCTACACCCTGGTCGAGGCGGTGCAGGATCTCGTGGCCGTGCCGGTCGGCGTGCTGGACGGCGTCACCGTCGATCTGAGCGGCTTGTTCGCTTGACGTATCAGCCGACGTCTGGGCGATGTCGCCTGACGGCATGGCGAATGCGTTCGAGGGCGCAGCGGCGCCCACCGCCGATCAGTGCCCCCAGCAGCATCGCCAGCAAGACGGAACCGGGCTCGCCGTTGGCGGTGGCGATGCTGCAACCGCCGCCACCACGGCTGTCACCGCCGCCGCTGCCCGTGCCGTCACCGGAGCCTGGCTGCACGCCGGCGGACAGGGCCAGTGCCTTCCGCCAGGCTCGCTGTCCGACTTGCTCGCCCAGGGCGCGGCCGGGCACATCGTCGGCCGGCGGATGGATGCCGCCCCAGATGCGCGACAGGCCCGACTCGTCGGCCGCATCCCGGTAGGTCGCCCATTGCAACGTCACGTCCACGCTGGGTCCACGTTCGAACACCAGGAAATCGTCGGCCGGTGCGGTGAAGCTTGCCAGCCCGCCGGGGAAGAAGGCATCGCCGGTCAGCTCCTCCAGCACGGTGGCCGCGGCGCGCGAGAAGGTCGAATGCCCGGACACGTAGCCCGCGAACGGCGGGGTGACGAAGTTCGCCCGCTGGTACGGCCACCAGTTCTCCAGCAGGATCCAGCCGACCCCCGCCAGGTCGGTGTCGGGGTTGCGCACGAACAGCGGCCCGCGCCAGACGTAACCCTTGAGCCTGCCGACGTTGCGATCCAGCGGGCCGGCCAGCGGGTCGCCCGGCCGGATCGTCTCGATGCGTCCGGGCACCAGCGGCAGCCCGTCCGGGTGGTAGTTCGGCGCGGCGGTGTCGCTGCGCTGGCCCAGGCCTGCCATCCAGCGCACCGCACTGATCGGTCGGCCGCTGTCGTAGGCGCCCTTGGTGCTCCACGCGGCGATCGCGGCATCGTGCAGGGCACCGCCGAGCGCCAGGTGCGCGATCACGTCGAAGGCCAGCGGGTCCAGCTCGGGGCCCGTTCCTGCCAGGCGTCGTTGCAGCAGCGGATGCGTGGCGACGTGCTCGCGGTACAGGCCGAACCAGTGCCCGGGCGGGGTCTCGCTGGTCGGGCCGTCCGCCCAGTATTCGGCGATGACGCGTGTCCAGTCGCCGCGCGGCACCACATTCGGAGCATAGGGTTGACCGGTGACGGGGTTGCGCTGCAGGCCTGCGGCCTCGGTGCCACCGTCGGTCGCGTCGTAGGCGTCGAGTCGTGTCCGCGCGTCGGCGTCGAGCAGGGTGGCCAGATCCGCCGCCGCACCGCGGTGGCCGGGTGACAGGTCGATCATGATCCCATCGCGCGGATCCAGGTGCGCGGACCATCGCACCGTCAGGGCATGGTGGTCGGCCCACAGCGCACCGCCGTCCGCATCGTCCGAACGCGGTGGCGGACCCGGATCGAGCCAGGTGACGAGTTCGCGGCCGTCCCGGGTCACGGTCGCGGCATCCTCGTCCCCCAGCGCGAACGCGGCGACCTCGGCCCAGTTCGCACCGATGAAGCTGGTCGCCTCGGCGCGGTTGCCGGACTGGTCGATGAAGTCGTCGAAGCTCAGCGGCTGCCAGCGATCCGGGTCGGCCAGGTTCAGGTTGCCGGTGCCGCGCGGGTCCAGCGGCGGATTGACCGGCTCGTAGTCGCGGTTGGCGTAGTCGTTCGCCTCGTTGGCGCCGTCCTCGCGCGTGCTCTGCAAGGTGCAGGCGGCGATGCGCCGACCCAGCACGCTGGCCGCATCGCCACCGACATCGTGCCGCTCGGCCAGGGCGTCGAAGTTCGCCTGCGCGGCTGCAGCGCCGGGCGAGCCTGCGAAACGGGCCGACAGCACCAGGTGGGCAGCCGCCGCCACCGCTCGTTCACGTGCCGCTTCCGGCTCGTCCAGAGTGGCCAGCGAGGCGCGCTCGTCCTCATCGAAGGTGCAGCCGGGGCCCGTGCCGGCCAGATGCACGAAACCGGCGTCGGGATCGAACGCGGCCCAGGCGTCGTACATCGCCGCCGAGACGTGGAACAGGTTGCGGGCGTGCACCGGTGGTCGGGCGAAGTCGCCGCGCACCGCCACCAGCGTGACGTCTATCCAGTCACCGGCGACGCTTTGCGCAGGTGCGCCTTCCTGCGCGGCGGCAACACCCGGTAGCACGGCCAGCACGGCGGCGAGCAGCGGAAGGGGGGTGGGCGGGCAGCGTCGTGGTCGATTCATGGTCGAGGGCAGCTGAGCGGTGGCGAAGCGCCCCGTCGCCGTGGCGCGCGATGCAGTGTCGATCATCCAAATCTTTCCGTCGGGTAATAATGGCTGCGCACAAGGCACGACCGGCTCTACGCTTCCGGCACCGTTCGTGCCGCCGATTCTCCCCATGAAGCCATCCATTCTTCCCGCCCTCGTCCTCGCCTCGCTGCTGGGCGCCTGCAGCGCAGGTTCCGGCGACGGGCCGACATCGAAGCCGGAAGGCGCCCCGCCGACCGGCGCCGGCAACCCGGCCGCGCCTGGCGGATCGCCGGGTTCCGTTCCGGGCGTCCCGGACACGCTGGATGACCCGGGCACGCTCGACGACCCGGACCGTCCGGTGCTCGACCCGACGACATCGGGTGCGCGCTATCGGGTGACGCTGTCGAACCTGTGGGGCGCCGAGGACTACCCGCAGGAGTTTCCGGACGATGCCCACCTGTCGCTGGTGGGCGGTGCGCTGCACACCGAGGACACGGTGTTCTGGGCCTTCGGCGAGCCGCTCAGCCGGGGCATGGAGGATCTGGCGGAAACCGGGCGCATCGACATCCTGCTGTACGACGAGGTGGTGCCGGCGATCGAGGCGGGCGAGGCGTCGTCCTACGTCGAGTACCGCACCTACACCGGTCCGATGATCGACGGACAGCCGGGCACGAGCGAATTCGAGATCGAGGCCGAGGCCGGGTTCGAACGACTGACGCTGGCCACCATGCTCGGGCCCAGCCCCGACTGGTTCGTGGGCGTGAGCGGCCTGGCGCTGGACGATGCGAACGGTTGGCAGGCGCGCATCGAGGTCGATCTGCCGCTGCTGGACGGCGGCAGCAAGAGCGACATCATCCCGACGATGGGCGGCCCGAGCATCAGGCCACCGGAGCCTGTCGGCTACGTCGCCTACGATCCGGCCACCGGCACCTATCTGCCGAGCGCGGAGCCGCAGATCATGGCGCGGCTGACGCTGATGCGCATCCGGTAGGGCGGCTCATCGGGCCGTGTCGTTCAGGTGAGTCGGCCCCGGGCCGGTTCCGCCTCCACCTGACGATCCAGCGAGACGCGGGCGCCATCGTCGTGACCGGCGGCGCGTGCACTCGCATCACGGGCGCCGCGGCCACGAAACACCGATGAGCGCAGATCCTGGGCGCATTCGCGCTCCACGATCCTGCGCTTCCTGATCGCCAGCGCGGTGCCGGTGGCCCCGCTACCGGCTTGGGCGGCATCGGTCGCGGCCTGCTGCTCGCGATCGCGTTCCTCGCTCAGGGCCTGCACGCGTCGATCGACCTCGATGGCGAAGCCGACGCGGTAGTCGTAGGCGGCCGAGCGGCCGGCCGGAAAGCGGCCGCCGCGCTTTCGAGCCTTCAGCGCTCGCTCCACCTCGCCCGACAGGTAGGACAGCGTCAGTCGCGCCACCTTCGCGTCCACCTCGAAGCCACGAAACTCGGCGAACCCGCCGGAGCCCGTCACGAACAGCACGTCGTGCAGGCGCGCCACGGCGGCCGCCAGGTACTTCACGTGCATCGGCACGGTGCGGCCGGTGTCCAGCTCGGCATTGGCGAACGGGCTGGTCTCCAGGTCCGCCTCGCTGATGCCGTACCGCTTCATCAGCGACTGGCAGCGGCGCAGCGCGATCTCGGCCTCGTGGGGCGAGGCCTCGGATTCCTGCGCCATCGCGAACAGCTTGCGCACCCGATCGAGCAGGCGCTCGCGCTCCCTGGTCTTCGTGCCGTGCGGGCTGTCGGTGGACATGGATCAGCGGGTGGCGCGGTTCCGGCGCGGTTTCCGGGAACGGCTCCGGCCCTGGCGGTCGGTCACGAGTCCGATTCCGACATCCGCGGATCGATGCCCCCGTCCACGTCCCGCGGCTCGCCCGTGTCGGCCGCGTCGATGCGCACCTGCTGCACCCGGTTCTCCTCGACCGCCAGCACGGTCACCAGCCGGTCCTCGAACGTGAACGAGGTGCCTTCGTCGGGGAAGTTCTCCATGTGCTCCAGCACGATGCCGTTGAGCGTCTTGGGGCCGTCCGAGGGCAGCTGCCAGTCCAGCGCCTTGTTCAGGGCGCGCACCGGTGCGTGCCCGTCGACGATGAAGCTGCCGTCCGGCTGCGCGCGGATCTCGTTCGGCGAGCCGCGCGGGTCGGTGTCGAACTCGCCGACGATCTCCTCAAGGATGTCCTCCAGCGTGAGCAGCCCGAGGATGTCACCGTACTCGTCCACCACCAGGCCGATGCGGCGCTTCTCGCGCTGGAAGTTCAGCAACTGCACGGTCAGGGTGGTGCCCTCGGGCACGAAGTAGGGCTCGCGGGTGACCGACTCCAGGTACTCGCGGGTGATGCTGCCGGCACGAAGCGCATCGAGCATCTTTCGCAGGTACACGAACCCGACCACCTGGTCGATGTTCTCGCGGTAGACCACCAGACGCCCGTGCGGGCTTTCGCTGATCTCGCGCAGCACCTGGTCCCAGGGGTCGTCCAGGTCCAGCCCGACGATCTCGTTGCGCGGCACCATGATGTCGTTCACCGACATGGTGCTCAGGTCCAGGATGTTGACCAGCATGTCGCGGTGGCGCTGCGGCACCATGCCGGCGGTCTCGTTGAGCACGGTGCGAAGCTCCTCGCTGGACAGGTGCTCGTCCCCGGCGGCCGGAGCGGTGACGCCCAGCATCTTCAGGATCGTCGAGCAGATCCAGTTGGTCGCCGCCACCAGCGGCCACAGCACCACCATCAACGGGGTGTAGACGCGCGAGGCGATGAACGAGAGCTGTTCGGCGCGGCGGGTGGCGAAGGTCTTCGGGGTGACCTCGGCGAACACCAGGATCAGCAGCGTGAGCACGCCGGTGGCCACCGCGATGCCGGCCTCGCCCATCAGCCGCAGGGCGATCACGGTGGCGATCGCCGAGGCCAGGATGTTGACGAAGTTGTTGCCCAGCAGGATCAGGCTGATCAGCCGGTCGGGCCGTTCGAGTAGCCGCGCGGTTCGCTGGGCCGCCTTGTGCCCGGCATTGGCCTGATGGCGAAGTCGATAGCGGTTCAACGACATGAGCGCCGTTTCCGACCCCGAGAAGAAGGCCGATGTCGCGATCAGCAGCACCAGTATCGCGACCAGTGCGCCGATGGGCAGGGTGTTCAAGGAACTGCGAGGCCTCCGCGGGCATCGGTGTCGTGGCCCACTATAGCAACCGGCAGGGCTCTGCCCCGTCGGTCATGGACCCGCGAGCATGAACTCCAGCACCAGCTTGCTGCCGAAGTAGGCCACCAGCAACAGGGCGAACCCGGCGAGGGTCCAGTGCACCGAGCGACGCCCGCGCCAGCCGAACCGCCAGCGACCGAACAGCAGCACCGCGAAGATCACCCATGCCGAGCACGACAGCACGGTCTTGTGGACCAGATGCTGGGCGAACATGTCCTCCAGGTAGAAAAAGCCGCTGGCCAGCGACAGGCTCAGCAGGGCGAGCCCTGCCGAGAGCAGGGCGAACAGCAGCGTCTCGGTGGTCTCCAGCGGTGGCAGCGCGCGCAGGAAGCCTCCCGGACGCCGATGCGTCAGGAAGTGCCGCTGCACCGCGACCAGCACCGCCTGCGCGGCGGTCAACCCGAGCACGGCGTAGGCCAGTACCGACAGAACCACGTGGATCTGGATCGCGCGCCCTTGGATCGAGGCGCCCGCCTCGGTCGAGGCCTGGCTGGCCATCAGCGCCACGGCTGCCAGCGGATACACCGCAAGGCCCAGGTAATCCGCCGGCTGACGCAGGCAGATCAGCAACTGCAGCAGGACGATCCCCAGACCGGTGACCGACAGCGCGGTGAAGAACGGCAGGCGCAGGGCGTCGGGCCAGCCGATCTGGTTCCACGCCAGCCCCAGGTGCAGCAGCGCGGCGATGCCGGCAAGCCCCAGCGTGACCGCACGCCCGGCGATCGGCCGGCGTCCCGCTTCGCTGTCGCGCGGCATCCGATTGCCCAGCGTCACGTACAGGCGCGCGCTGGCGACGCTGTAGAGCGCGGCCGCAAGAATGGAGATCAGGAAGATCGACACGTGGTGCGAAGCGTAGCATGGGGCCGCGGACCGTCCGCAGCATCGAGGGGGGGCGGTACATCATCGGGCGTGAGGCAATGATGCTCCCACTTCGGCGCTGGATGGCCCGCGTCGCGAGGGTATCGACGGTGGTCGCGCCGGCGACGCTGATGATGTTCGGCATCGCGGGTTGCGTCGAGCGCGCGCCGGCGCCATCGCATGACGAGGCGGAAGCGTCGCGGGCGAGCGTGGCGAACGATGTGCGCATCGTCGACGGTGACACGCTGGTGCTGGCCGGGCAGCGCCATCGCGTGTTCGGCATCGACGCGCCCGAGGCGACGGCGGTGTGCAACGGGGCGGATGGGCGTTTCTGGCCGTGCGGCCGGGCGGCCACGGCACGTCTGGCGGCGCTGAGCGCGGCAGCACCGCTCGACTGCCGGCGGGAGCCGGGCCAGCAGGATCGCTACGGCCGGCTGATCAGCCGCTGCCGCGCGGGCGGGCAGGACGTGGCCGAGGTGCTGGTGCGCGAAGGTCTGGCCTGGGCCTTCGTGCGCTACTCGCAGGACTACGTCGCGGCCGAGCGTGCGGCCCGCCGTCGTGGCGCGGGGGTCTGGCAGGCCGACAACGAGCCGGCCTGGGAATGGCGTGCGCGCCGGCGAGAGGGCAAGGCGGTGGCGGGTGCCGGCGAACCGGCACCGGCACCGCCTCCGGGCTGCGACATCAAGGGCAACGTGTCGGCCAACGGCCGCATCTATCACCTGCCGGGCTCGCGCGACTACGCGGCCACCCGCATCTCGACGGCCCGCGGCGAGCGCTGGTTCTGCTCCGAGCGCGAAGCGCGGGCGGCCGGCTGGCGCGCGCCTCGCTAGGCAGGCGTCCCAGGCGGTAGACTGACGGTTTTCCAGCATCGCGACGCTCATGTTCGAGACCCTGTCCGAGCGGCTTGGCCGCACCATCAAGAACCTGCGCGGTCAGGGCCGGCTGACCGAGGACAACATCAAGGACACGCTGCGCGAGGTGCGCCTGGCGCTGCTCGAGGCGGACGTGGCGCTGCCGGTGGTCAAGCAGCTGGTCGATCAGGTGCGCGAGAAGGCGCTCGGTCAGGAGGTGCTGTCCAGCCTGTCGCCGGGGCAGGCCCTGATCAAGGTCGTCAGCGACGAGCTGGTCGAGGTCATGGGCCGTGAGGCGGTGCCGCTGAACCTGTCGACCCAGCCGCCGGCGGTGATCCTGATGGCCGGCCTGCAGGGCGCGGGCAAGACCACCACGGTGGGCAAGCTTGCCAAGTTCCTGCAGGAGCGCCACAAGAAGAAGGTCATGGTGGTCAGCTGCGATGTCTACCGCCCGGCCGCCATCCAGCAGCTGAACACGGTGGCCGACGGCGTCGGCGCGCTGTTCTTCGACAGCGCCACCGATCAGTCGCCGGTGGCGATCGCCACGGCGGCGAAGGCGGCGGCCAAGCGCCAGTTCGCCGACGTGCTGCTGGTCGACACCGCCGGACGGCTGGCCATCGACGAGGCGATGATGGCCGAGATCCAGCAGCTGCACGCGGCCATCGATCCGATCGAGACGCTGTTCGTGGTGGACAGCATGACCGGTCAGGATGCGGCCAACACCGCGGCAGCCTTCGGTCAGGCGCTGCCGCTGACCGGCGTGGTGCTGACCAAGACCGACGGCGATGCGCGCGGCGGTGCGGCGTTGTCGGTGCGCGTGGTGACCGGCAAGCCGATCAAGTTCATCGGCTCGGGCGAGAAGTCCGATGCGCTGGAGACCTTTCACCCCGATCGGATCGCCTCGCGCATCCTGGGCATGGGGGACGTGGTCTCGCTGGTCGAGGAGGTCACCCAGAAGGTCGATCAGGACAAGGCCGAGAAGTTCGCCCGCAAGATGCAGAAGGGCCGGGCGTTCGATCTGAACGACCTCAAGGAGCAGCTGGAGCAGATGGCCAACATGGGCGGCATGGCGGCCATGATGGACAAGCTGCCCGGCATGGCCAACGTGCCGGAGGCCGCCAAGGCGCAGGTGAACGACAAGCAGTTCGTGCACATGATCGCGCTGGTGAACTCGATGACACCGCAGGAGAGGAAGTTCCCGGCCATCCTGAAGGGCTCGCGCAAGAAGCGCATCGCCACGGGGGCAGGCTTGCAGGTCCAGGACCTGAACAAGCTGCTCAAGCAGCACCAGCAGATGAGCCGCATGATGAAGAAGATGAAGGGCGGCGGCATGAAGAAGATGATGCGCTCCATGCAGGGGCGCCTGCCGCCGGGCATGGGCGGCGGCGGCATGGGCGGTGGTGGCATGCCGGGCATGTAGGGTCGCGCGGGTCGCACCGGTCACGGGCGCGCAGCGCTCGGCACTTGACTTGTCGGCTGGCTGGTCCATACCTGTGGGACCGTCCTGATCTCGTGGTACCGCCATGTCACCTCAACGCGCCCTCGTCCCGCTCCTGGGCCTGTGCGCGCTGGCGGCGACGGGCGGCGCGGGCGCGCAGCAGGCGGTCAGCCAGCTCGAGGCCTCGCTCAGGCTGGGCCTGCAACTGGAAACCGATCCGGACCAGACGATCAACTTCCAGGACTTCAACTCGCGGGTGCGCTGGAACGGCCGGCTGGACGTGAACGACACCAGCATCGTGACCGGTTACCTGGAGTTCGGGTTCGACGAGGAATCGGGAGTGAGCAGCACGCGCCAGGCCTGGATCGGGTTGAGCGGCGACTTCGGCACGATCAAGGGCGGCAAGCAGTACCGCGCCTTCTACGATGCCACCAGCTCGTTCACCGACGTGGCCTACATCGGCAGCTGCCAGTTCCAGATCGGCTGCTCGCGACAGGAGGCGGTCATCAAGTACGAGCGCCTGCTGGGCGAGGACCTGCGCCTGCTGGCCTCGGCCACGATGCAGAACGGCGATGACGACGACGACCTGTTCGACGAGCTGGAGGGCGGTGGCGTGGCCGACCTGGGCGGATTCACGATCGGCGCGATCATCGGCTTTCGCGCCGGAGAAGGGTTCGACACGGCCCGGGACGAGGCGGGCATGGCGGCCGGCATCGCCGCCGCCACCGAGCTTGCCGGCGTGACGTACGGCACCAGCCTGCAGTTCGCCGACGGGGACTACGCGCGCGGCACCGACGAGACGGTCTGGCTGCTCGATGGTGCCGCCTCGCTCGAGCGCTGGTACGCGGTGGCAGGCTTCGAGAGGGCGGACGCCACCTCGTTCTTCGCCACGCTGGGCTACGAGTACCCGCTGGTGGAGGATGCGTTGCTGTACGCCGAACTGCAGGTGTTCGAGCCTGCCGGGGATTTCAACAACGACGGGCTGGACGACGAGGGCGAGCTGTTCCTGCGCACCGCCTTCGTCTACAACTTCGGTGCGGTCAACTTTCCGCGCGAGGGAAGTCGCTGAGTGAACCGTCGATGGCCTCGACCAGCCAGTGGCATGCGTACGCGGCGACCTCCACGTGCTCGTCGACGACCGGCAGGCGGTTTTCCGTCAACCGGTCCCGGGGACGGTGCACGCCTTCGGCGGCGAGCACCTCGGCGCGCAGCCACTGCGTGCCGGCGGTCAAGTTGTACACGCCCACCAGCGTGCCCAGCGGGTGGCGGTGCGCGATGATGAACAGGCGCGGGTGCCCGCTCGACACGATGTCGGTGTCGTAGCCGGCGTCCAGCTGCGGCGTGGCGCGGCGCGCCGCGACGATGCGCACCAGTCCGTCGAACAGGCGCCCCTCCACGCTGTGCGGATCGTGACGTCGATCCGCTCTATTCCAGTCCATGAGCGGGCGGTGCATCCAGCGGCTGTCGCCGGCATGGTCCGGGTCGTCCTGCCAGTTCGCATCGTCGGGCAGGCCGATCTCGTCGCCCATGTAGATCAGCGGCAGGCCGCCGAAGCCGCAGATCAGCGCATGGCCCAGCAGCATGCGCCGGATCGCCCGGTCGATCGCCGGTCGGTCATCGCGTTCGCGCGCGGCCTGCAGGCCGACCAGGGAGGCGAAACTGCCGTTGATGCGCCGGTCGTTGGTGTCGGGGTTGTATTGAAAGACGGCGCCCTGCGACTCGCTGCCCAAGAAGAGCCCGGCGTACCAGTCGGACAGGAACACCCGGTGCGCCTGGCCGTTCAGGCCGACCGCCTCGGCATCGTCGTCGGCGATCGCCCAGCCGATGTCGTCGTGGCAGCGGATGTAGGTGCCCCAGGCGATCGAGTCGGGGGTGCGCGGGAACTCGCCCAGCGCGTGCGTCATCAGCGTGGTGTCGCCGCTGGCCAGCGCGCTCCAGAACTGCACCATCAACGAGTTGTGATAGGCGATGTTGGCCACCTTCCCGTGACGCTTGCCGACGCCGAAGTAGCGGATCAGATCGTCCGGGGAGACGATGGCCTCGGCCTTGTGCACCACCGCGGGGGTGGCGATCGCCGAACAGGCGCGCAACGCCTGCAGCAGGTCGTAGACCTCCTCCTGGTTCTGCGAATCGGTGCCCATCCGCTTCCACATGAACGCCACCGCATCCAGGCGGAACACGTCCACGCCCAGGTTGGCAAGCGTCATCATCACCTGCACGATCTCCAGGAAGACCTCGGGGTTGGACCAGTTCAGGTCCCACTGGTAGCTGTTGAAGGTCGTCCACACCCAGTGCCCGGATGCCTCGTCGAAGGTGAAGTTGCCCGGTGCGAAGTCCGGGAACACCTCGGGCAGGCTGGCCTCGTAGGCATCGGGGAGTTCACGGTCGGCGAAGAAATGGAAGTAGTTCCGATAGCGCTCGTCGCCCGCGCTGGCGGCGAGCGCCCAGGGGTGCTCCTTCGCGCAGTGGTTCAGCACCAGGTCCACGCACAGCGAGATGCCACGCTGGCGTAGTCCATCGCACAGCGTGACCAGGTCCTCGCGGGTGCCCAGCGCCGGATCGACACCGGTGTAGTCCACGATCGCGTACCCGCCGTCGTTCTCGCCCTCGCGCGCGTGCATCAGCTTCATCAGATGCAGGTAGGTGACCCCCAGCTCGTCCAGGTAGTCCAGGTGCTCGGTGACGCCGGTCAGGCTCTGGCCGAACCGTTCCACGTAGGCCACGTAGCCGAGCATGGACTCGTGCTGGAACCAGCCGGGTGCCAGATCGCGCGAGATGTCCAGCAGGCGCAGCGGCTCCGGGCGTTCCACGTGAGCCTGCGCCAGCAGCGCCAGCAGGCGTTGCACCACCGTGTCGAAATCGGAGCGCGTGCCGTACACCGCGTGCAGCCCGTCGTACAGCTGGTCGAACCGGCGTGCCAGGCGCAGCCGGAACAGATCGCGGTCGCGCTCGGCCAGCGCCCCCATGAGAGCGTCCAGGCCTTGCGTGGCTCGCTCGAAGGCGATCCGGTGCATGAGTCCCGGCAAGGGGCGAACGAACGTGGCGATGGTGGTGTCTCCGGCAGGCGAACGGGGGCGTGTTTCCGGCGGACCGGCGGCGTCACCCGCGTAGCGTGCCCGTACCTTCCCCGCGCGCGCAAGCCGCTGCACTGGTTATGCTGCAGCGACCCTGCCAGGAACCCTGCACCCGATGGCCTTCCAAGACATTCCCACCGAACCGCTGCGTGCCTGGGTACGCGATCTGTTCACCGCGCTGGGCAGCCGGGACGAGGAGGCGCGTCTGGTCGCCGATCACCTGGTCGAATCGAACCTGGCAGGCCACGATTCGCACGGCGTCAGCATGATCCCGACCTACCTGGACGCGATCGACGACGGGTTCCTGCAGCTGAACCGCGACGTGCTGACGGTGCTGGACAGCGGTGCGATGCTGATCCTGGACGGGCAGCGCGGGCTGGGGCAATCGGTTGCGCACCAGGCGATGAGCCTGGGCATCGACAAGGCGCGCGAGCACGGCATCGCGCTGATGGGGCTGCGCAACGCGCACCACATCGGTCGCATCGGCCACTGGGCCGAACAGGCGATGGCGGCCGGCCTGGTGGCGGTGCACTTCACCAACGCGATGTACCGCACGCCGATCGTCGCCCCGCACGGCGGACGGGAGGCGCGCTTTTTGACCAATCCGTTCACGGTCGGCATCCCGCGCCGGGACGGGATGCCGATCCTGCTCGACTTCGCCACCAGCGCGATCGCACACGGCAAGGCGCGCGTGGCGCTGAACGCCGGCAAGTCGGTGCCACCCGGCACGGTGATCGACTCGGAGGGGCGCCCCACCACCGACCCGCGGGCGGTGTTCGACGAGCCGCTGGGTGCGCTGCGCACCTTCGCCGAGCACAAGGGGCACGCGCTGGCGATGGTGTGCGAGCTGCTCGGGGCGGCGATGATCGGCGGGGTGGCCGGTCACCCCGAGCATTTCCAGAAGGGGCCCGGGGTGATCAACAACATGCTGACCCTGCTGTTCGATCCGGAGCGCCTCGGCACGCAGGCTAGCTTCGAGCGCGAGGCTTCGGCCTTCATCGACTGGGTGCAGTCGGCCAAGAGCGACGAGATCGGCGAGGCGCTGGGCGGGGTGCTGATGCCGGGGGACACCGAGCGGCTCAGCCGTGCCGCCCGGGCCGAGCGCATGCCGCTGGACGACGGCACATTGAGCGGACTGGCGGAGGCGGCGGTGCGGGCGAGCGCGCGGGGCGGGGCGGCGGTGGAGGATCCGCGCTCGCTGGTGGGGTAGTGGACAGGGTGGGGCCAGGGTGGGTACTGACCGACGGTGACGGCGTGAGCCTGGAGCGATCGGGTGCGTGATCAGGCCTCGGGCGTGAAGCGGTAGCGTTCTTCGGCCGGGAGCGGTTCGTGAAGAGCGGCTAGATCGGCTGGCTGTCACCGGGCTTCCCGTCAGTGCTCCAGGGGGTCAGGAGGTCCGGAGTTCAGGGGTTTCGGACACCCCCTTGCGAGGATCCGGATTCAACGACTTAGGCCGCCACATAGGTCTCCACAGCGAGCTGTTCGAGACATGGCACGAAAGTCCGAGAAATTTGGTGCAGCCTTGGGCTCGTCAAGCCGATTTCTGGCAGGATCTGTCGGCTCCGGTTCGCTCGTTGAAATCGACTGTTTCGACACGAGTGTCGAGTCGGTAGAAGACGAAGGGGGCGGAGAGAGTGTCGGTGACGATGCAGCCTTCACCTGGCTCAGTGCTGAGGATGTCCACCGACACAGCGTCTAGATCCCCTGTGAGATGCACGTCCGTCACCTGGATGTCGAACCCTCCACTGACTTCCCTCTCATGCACTACGAGGGTGACGATCGAGTTCGTAAAGTCGATCGATGGAAAAGGGGTCGGCTCGCACGAGTGGGTGCAGTTCGATGTCAATCTGGAGCACAGCACGTCTAGGCTTTATTGATCTCGAAGGGCTTGAAAGCGAGGTTGAGGAAACGTCTGATCATCCGCTCCCCCTTGATCTCCCGTCACCAGCTCTTCGAATTGAACGCGTCCTGCCGAGAGCTTCACAACGCGATCGAACATCACGGTTTCGTTCTGGCCGGTTGTCACGGTCAAGACATGGTCTTCGGATACTTCGACCATCGTCTGACTGTCCAGAAACACGCGCTTCACGAGCTCGCTTCGCTCCGTGTTTTCGTACAGGCCGTCACAGCTGCTCTCAGGAAACACTGGATCGGTCGTGGTTAGGATTTCATTGTCCAGTTCGTAGGACGTCTCGTAGCTGCCGCAGAGATCATGCTGTACTCCAAGCGTGCCGTCGGGCCGAATCTCGATGCCCACATTGAGACCTCTCGGAACGGACCTCAGAGTGCCATCGTCAAGTTCGTATGCCGTCAGATTCCAATCACCAACGAACTCCGAATCAGCGTTGTCCGAGGAGCAGCCAGCCGAGACCAGCAACATGATGGTCGGGGCAATCAGATGTGGACGCATGACGAACAGCTCCTTCATTCTTTGGGGGTAATATCCTAACCATAAGGTGATTCTGTCACGTTCGACTCGGTATTCAGTCTTACCGTAGGCACCGAAACGGACGGTGATGTTCTCAGTCGATGGCACCAAGGGACTACAGATCGCTATACGAGGGTCTTGCGTCGCGTAGTCCCGGCGCGTCGCATTCTGCAAGACGGTGGCGCATAGCAGGATGTGACACGCTGTCGGCACGTATTTCCTCGTCAGGGAATGGTTCTGGAGGTAGCGAGGCGGGTACCGCGAGCCCCTGTGACTCCTGCGTCTGCTTCTTTCGCACGATCGTTCGCGTGCAGCATCCGCTTGGCGGCTTCGCCCTTGATCAGCATGCCGATGTGCATCAGCCGGCGCGCGACGATCACCGGCACGACCGGTACGGCCTGCCCCGAGGCGCAAAGGCGGGTGATGATCAGGACGGCAGTCGTTTGTAGCACCTTGTGCTACGGTGCCTGATGAGCAAAGAAATCAGCCAGCGAGAGCTGCGCAACGACAGCGGGGCGATCCTGCGCGCGGTGCAAGCCGGCGAGACGTTCGTCATCACCAGCAACGGCACCCCGGTCGCTCAGATCGCACCGCTGAGAAGGCGCACTTTCGTCGACGCACAGACGGTGGTCGAGGCCTTCGCAGGTCTTGCGCCGGTCGATTACCAGGAACTGCTTGATGATCTCGATGCCGTCGCCGACCCATCGCCGCGGTGGTAGTCGAGACCTTGAATTTCGCGGCGGGACGAGGCCTTCTGGATACCTCGGTCGTCATCGACCTGCAGCGACTGCCGATCGAGGCGCTGCCTGCGGAACCCGCGATCTGCACGATCACGCTGGCGGAACTTTCGGCGGGACCGCTCGTCACGAACGATCCGGACCGGCGAGCCGCCCGCCAAGCCCAGCTGCAGAGGATCGAATCGGTGTTCGATCCGCTTCCCTTCGACCTGCGCTCGGCACGCGAGTACGGGCGCATCGCCGGAGCGGTCGTGGCGAACGGGCGCAAGGCGCGCGGAGCACGATCGGTCGATCTGTTGATCGCGGCGGTGGCGCTTGCCCACGGACTGCCTCTCTACACCAGGAATCCTCGAGATCTCGAAGGTCTGGAGCACCTGCTCGAGATTCACGAGGTCTGAACGAAACAGGGGGTACCGGAACCGAGTCGGACCGGTCCACCTGCACGAGCGATACGCTCGTTGCCGAGGCAGCCGACGGCAGTGGCCTGACGATCGATGCGGGCAATGATGACCCGTCATCGGTGACGTTTTTGCTGATCGCGGTCAGGCCGGGTATCCGTCCGTTCAGCGCCAACGCGCTCACCCCGCCAATCGACTGGCCGACGGCGACTGGCCGACGGCGACGATCCGGTCGGCGCCGATCTCGACAAGAAGCCCTTCACGCAGGCCCGCCCACGACGGCAGGACAAGGGTGATGGCAAGACACGCCGTCGGTCATCGAACCCATCGACGGATCAGTCTCGTCCGCCGCTGCGCAGGCGCAGAGGCCGAGGAGTATCTACTCGACCCCGACATGAACGATGCCGAGCCACTTGATACGCAGGCTCGGAACCCGATCAGCGCTCGATCGATAGCGTCGCATCGCCGCGCTCGAGTTCTCCCGCACCACCACCCGCGGCGGTGACGTACTGCACCTCGATCTCGGTCGCGTTCGTGAAGACTTCGAAGAAGGGGAACCCGATGGAGGCGATGGCCGACGTATCCGTGCAGCCGTAGATGTAACGGGCGTGAAACTCGCTGTGCGTCTCCTCGCCGTGCTCCGTCTCGTCGTCATGGCCATGATCCTCGGCCATCGTCTCTTCTGCCTCGTGTTCCTCCTCGCCTTCTTCGTGTCCGTGCGCCTCCTCGTGCTCGTGATCCTCGCCGTGCAGGTGCGACAGGACCTCGATCAGCAGGCAACCACCCGCTTCATCGATCGTGACGATGTCATCGGCACGGCTCAGCTGCATCACCGCCTGCGCGACGGCGGCTCGGTCCTCGTCCGCCGTGGCCTGGTACTCGAAGCCGACGATGTCCATGCCCGGCGAATAGAGATCGATGACCAGCCGATCGTCATCGAGCACGATCTCGGCGGTACTGACGCCGTGCTCGTGGGCGTCGAGCGTATGGGTCTCCTGGGCGACGGCGGACGCGGTCAGTAACAGCAATGCAAGGGTGGTCAGGGAACGGATCATCGGAAGCTCTATCCAGTGGCGGGGTGATCGATCGCGACTCGACATGCGCTGCCGAGTCGTCTCGTTACGACATGTTATACCGTAACTATCAATGGGCGCCACCGATGCGCGTTGCAGCAAGAGCGGGGATGACGCCGTTGCCGAGCAGTCCCATCTCTCGGCGCGTCGGTTTCAGGCGGCCTTGGAGATCGCGTGCGGCCAGGTGAACACGACACGGGTGCCACCCGACGTCGCATCCTCGATGTTCACGGTGCCGCCCACCTGCTCGATCGACTTCTTAACGATCGACAGGCCGATGCCGCTCGACTCGATATCGCTCCGCGCGTGCGCCTTGCCGAACAGCTCGAAGACCTTCTCCCGATACGCCGGCTCGATTCCACAGCCGTTGTCGGTGACCGCGAATCGAACCATCTCTCCCTGCTCGCACGCCTCGATCTCGATCACGGCCTCCTCCACCGAAGGGTGATACTTCACCGCGTTCCCGATCAGGTTGGCGAACACCTGACCCAGACGCGTGCTGCAGGTCTGCATGATCGGCAACTGATCGGGCCGGTTGAACTGCGTGGGTCCTAGGCGCAGCCCATCGGCGATGTCATCCAGCATTTCGCGCACTTCCACGCGGCTCGACGGACGCTCTCCACTGCTCAGGCCGGTGTACGCGAGCATGCCGGTGATCAGATCCTTGCCGCGACTCACCTGACGTTGCGCACGCTGCAGATGGTCCTCGACGTTCTCGCGTTCGGTCGATGTGAGTTCGATGTCAGCCAGATCCTCGCTGATGAATTCGATCAATGACTGGATGCCGTTGAGCGGCGTTCGCAGATCGTGCGAAAGGGCGTGACCGAAGGCTTCGAGCTCGGTGTTGGCCATCGACAGCTCGCGATTGCTGACGGCAAGCTCTTCGCGTTCGCGGCTCAGCGCTCTACCGGCTCGGGCCGCGTATCCGAGGGCTGCCCGGTTCGATCGAGTCAGGCCCAGGAACAGCGTGAGCACGATGGCATTGATCAGCAGTCCTGTGAGCAGCACCGTGGTCGGCAGCCAGAACATGGCTGCCCGGTCGAAGGTGGGCGTGCTGCGCAGTTCGAAGACCCAATCGCGGCCGTGGACCGTCGCTCGGTGCTCCCGGGTCAGCCTGGCGGTCGAGCCGAGGGAGGCGAACGCCTCGTCCTCGTGGATCTTGCCGTCCTGATCCGTCAATCGGATCGAGACGTTGCTCCCTTGTTCGGTGCTCAGTCCGTCGAACAATTCGGAGGCGAGGATCACGGCGACCGCCACGCCATCTCGCGGCTGCGACGTGGACGTCGCCTCACGCTCGTTCGAGAACGTATCGAACAGGATGAGTCCTTGCTTGCCGGTCACGCCCAGCTTCACCGATCCGGTCATATGCGGGATGCCGGTGTCGAAGGTTCTCTGGAGCACGTCGCGACGCGCCGGCTCGCGCGCCAGATCCAGCCCTATCCCCTTGGGTTCGAGGTGGTCCGGCCAGATCAGCGAAATGGGCAGCACCATCGAGCCGTCGTGCCGGGGGTGGATTCGGTAGTGTGGATAGAAGGTCTGCCGTTCGCGGGTGAAACGGGCCTGTTCGGTCAACGGCACGCGATAGGCGATGGCGAAGGAGCGAAGTGCCGGAACTCGCTCGGCCAGTCGAAGCGAATCGGTGTAACGATGCCATTCGGCCAGGGAAACGTGCTCGCTGGCGGCGAGGAAGCTGGCGCCTCCATCGAGTACGATCGCGTAGCGTTCGAGCTTGTCCTGCGCCAGACCGATCACCAGCGAGACGTGCCGCTCGAACTCGGTCTGCGCGCGGTCGTTCACCATCGTCATGGAGTAGCGCCATCCGACCAGGGCGAAGACCGCGCTCAGCCCGATCACGAACCAGTGCAGCGAGTTCAGCCGCCCGCCGCGCTCCAGTCGGATGCGCTGGGCGTCAAGCGTCCTGTCTTCCGGGGAACGGGAGGCGGGCATCGAGCGACTCCTGACGCCGAACGGCGGGTTCACAGGGTGTCGGCACCCGGGCAGCTCGCGTCCAGTCGCCTGTCCTCGTTTCGGACCGGGAGAAGCGGAACTGCGTCAAGACGGCGATACCGTCGATCAGAGCCTGGACTTGCGGTGTTCTCTCAGCGGCGCCCGATCATGGAAGCTTGTACCTGCTGATCCGCCGACGAGGCGGAATCGCCGGCCCTGCCGAGCGCGGCGCCTGGCGGCAACACGTTCGCCGTGCTCGCCTCGTCCATCAGCCAGTTCCGGAACGCATCGACGTTCTCCTGGTTGGTCGAGTCCTCCAGGCTGATCAGGTAGTAGGCGTAGTCCAGCGGCACCTGAGTGGTGAACGGCACCACCAGCCGGCCGGCGGCAAGGTCCGCCGAGGCCAGCTGGCCGATGCTCAGCACCACGCCCTGACCCTCGGCCGCCGCGTCCAGCGCCAGCGAGACGTGGTTGAAGCGGATGCCGCGCGAGGCGTCCACCCCATCGATGCCGGCCGCGGCCAGCCAGGTGTCCCAGTCCGGGCGTCCCTCGTACGGCGTGTCGTCGTGCAGCAGCGTGTGGTGGGCCAGGTCGCGCGGGTGACGCAAGGGGTGATCGTCCTGCTCCAGCAGGGCCGGACTGCACAGCGGCAGGGCGACCGCCGGCATCAGCTTCTCGACCCGGCAGCCCGGGTACACGCCCCGGCCGAAGCGGATGGCCAGGTCCACGTCGTGCTCGCGCAGCGCGCTGGCCGGGAAGGCGGTCGCCCCGTCGCTCCTGTCCATCAGCTCGGCCGAGGCGGTGATGCTGGTGGCGATGTCCGGATGCAGTTCGCTGAACCCCTTCAGCCTGGGAATCATCCACTTGGCGGCGAACGAGGGCGCCATCCACACGTTCAGACCGTTGCTGCGCACCGCGCCACGCATGCGGCTGACCGCGTCCGAGATCTGTGCGAACCCCTCGCGCAGCAACGGCAGGCTGGCCTCGCCGACCGGGGTCAGCGCCAGCCCGCGCGGCAGCCTGTGGAACAGCGTGATGCCGAGCAGCTCCTCCAGCGAACGGATCTGCTGGCTGATGGCCGCCGGGGTCACGTGCAGCTCCTCGGCGGCGCGCTTGAAGCTTTGGTGCCGCGCGGCCGCTTCGAAGGCGATCAGCGCGTTCAGGGGCAGGTGTCCGAGCATGGCGGTACGGTTCCGACAGCGTGCGCCGGCTGGCGCACGGGGATGTCGCAGGCACGCCGGGTGCCCCGGTGTGCCTGAAACGCGATCGCCCCGCTGCTGGCGGACGACATCACGTCGTCGAAGGCTACCGCTACCTGCACGACAGATACAGCATCGTGCAAGGAACAGGCCCTGCAACCCCGGGGCAAGGCCGGTGTCAGGTGGAGTCAGGTGGAGTCAGGCCGCGCAGCGGGGGACAACCGGATCGGCAGCGATCGTGTCAGGTCAGCGCCAGTGCCCGGA